>JAAUXT010016620.1_pt1 | contig 11824 bp, 12 predicted proteins | sample 7278171 | NCBI WGS metagenome assembly JAAUXT01 (sample SAMN14350112, study PRJNA611818) | marine sediment metagenome | isolation source: surface marine sediment (1.8m) | place: French Polynesia: Moorea | collected 2018-08
CCCCCCCCCCCCACACCCACCGCCCCCCCCACCCCCCCCAAATCACCACCCCCCCCGGCGCCCGCCCGCCCGGGGGGGCGGGGCCCGGCCCGACGTTGAAGTGGTTGACCACAGCACGGATAACCCGTGGGTCAGTCTTGCTCGTCCCTCAAGTGGCGGGCTGCCTCCTTGCAAAGTTTTCTAATTATGTTTTGCCTTAGAAAAGACAACAACTCTATTTTGTCTGAAGTGATCTTATGATTTGACCGAGCAGTAGCCATTTTGTTTCAGAAAGAGAGGGAAAAACCAAGTCATGTGATGACATGATACCCCTGTGGGGGGAGGGATGCAGGCTAAAGCCAGCAAAATAGTGATATTGTGCTATTTTCTATCTATTTTCTATCTAATTAATTATTGTAAAATTATTCAGAATATTAAAAATTATCTGTAGAGGCCAGCACCCCCAGGTGGGGGAGAAGTGTGGTGTGACACACCAGCTGTAAATGTTAGAACCACCACCACTGCTCACCAGATGGCATGATTGGAATGAGGTCAATAAATATGGAGGTTCCCACCCTCAGGGACAGTCTCTCCTGAGATACCAACCTGTGTGTTTGTGATATCACTACAAATCACACTGAGAGCCTCAATTGCTTCCACATCTCTCATATCCATGTTTGAAAAGAAGGGTTTTTCCAGTCATGTGATACCACTCTGGTTCCCAGGCCTCCCCAGGGGGGGGGGAAACAGCCAGAGCCAGCAAAACCAGTGTTACTTCAACAGGAATTGGCTGTATTTGGCTGTTCTCTATTTATAAATATTTATGGTAAAAAATTATAAATACATTAAATTGGCCACTGAGGCCAGCACCCCCCCCCAGTGGGGGAGGAGTGTGGTGTGACACACCTGACCTGATTTGTCAGAACCACCACCAGATGGCATGAATTGGCCTAATAAATAGGGAGATTCCTGCCTCAGAAGACAGTCTCTTCTGAGATACCAAACTGATCGTTTGTGATTCACTACAATTGGCAACATCTTGCTCTTGATCCAGCTTCTGAATTTTGCAGATCTAGTATCTTGCGCAGAAAGATTCAAATGTGTGAACGAAGGGGTTTCGGGAAACGCATCCGGAGAATTTTGAGATTCTGTGCATGGACAATAACAACTCAATGCAAAGAGAACCAAAGCTCCATCTCAATTGAAAGCAAAGATAAATTCAACAAAAAGAAAGGATGGCAACAGCATTCTTCCCCAGCTGCCTTGACAGAATTTTTAAAGCCTAAAGCTTTGTGCGATCTGCCGGCTCAGTCCAGTCATGTTTGTCTGTGTGTGTGGGAGGGGGGTCAGCCGGATGATAGCATCAGGCCATGTCCTACCTCTGTTGTCCTGCCTCTGTCCTACCTCGCTGTCACATGCCCCCCCCACACACACCGCAGGTAGACCCCCAATTGGTGAGATGATAGCAGCCAAAGGAGACGGGTGTCATCCGACCCGGGGTGAACCTGTGCACCACAAGACTGCAGGCTTTCAAAGCTTTGCTTTCTTTTATTCTTTAGATTCTGTGGTCCAAGACAATTGAATTTTGAAAAGAACCAAAGCTGTATCTTGATTTGGTAGTTGCTGAGATAACAACAAAGGAAAGTTTCCCTGGCAACAACATGGGAGATGGGAGTTACTCAGCATTCGTCTGAACCCATGCACTGTACAATGGGATGGTATACAGGGAAGAATGCTGTTGCAATGGAATTGTGTTGTCAACGTCTCCGCCAAATACGAGTCACTTGCTCTTGCTGCAGTCACTGCGATGTCCGCGCGAGGATATGTACACGTTGTGTCAAAAGCAGTGCTGCATCTTCTTGTTCACAATTGCGTGCACGGTTGAGTCGTCTCCGAATGTTTCGACTTGGCCACTTCCTGACTTGAAAAGTAAGAATATGCAAACAATTCATAACACATGCAGTCAGTGCGCTGGTGGCCGATGGGCGGCAAAATGATTCCCAGAGAAAGTCAGCGTTTTCCTTGCGAATGTTAGTTGCTTGGTTCGATGTGTTGGTGTTGAAATGGTGTGCAAAACAAATACGTATCAATCCATATTAATTTTCTTTCATTCCTGTCCTCAGTATATTCAGCACCAATAGGCTTGACATGAGACGGAATACAGGATGAGGAATTCGATGACAACTTCGTAATCAATTTTCATTTATTTCCCAGAATATTGGGAAGTTGTTTGATAAACATTGACTGCTTCTGTATGGGCTGTTATCGTCATGGTGAACAACATTGATCTTCAAAATCAATCACTAGTCAGAGACAGAACAATACCAAATGATGCTTATGGAGTGTATTGGCATGATTGAGTAACTATGCAGGAAAAAAGTTCACGTGATGCCAAACTGGATGACTGACAAGTGCTCGGTGCCACCAGCATAACCACTTCGCACCATGGTTACACTGATTGGACTTCGTCTGCACGAACTGTGGTTTCGACCTGTGTCGAGGAACTACCGGTACGTGGGCAGCAGAGAGGTTTTGGTGCAAGACGCCACATCACCCAGGCGACCATTTGACAAAGAAACTCAGTTTGCCCCCGAGCAATTCCCCAAAATTTTAGGGAAATTGAGGTGTGCCCTTCTGAAGTTGTTTTGGTTTTTCCTTTGTGAGTGAGAAAAGGAAACAGCAGAGGGAGGTTCAGCGTAAATTGCCACGTTCTACTGTTTTTGGCACCAGACGTAAACATAAAAAGTTCAGGACAGGAGTGGATCCACACGGAAACTCTGCCCCGTTCCCGGCTTGAGAAGGGCTTTCTTGTTTTCGGGCAAGTGTGACGAGATGTCAGACCAAGAGTATGCTTATACGACCCCCCGAGTCCAACGGATGGTGCACAGACCCACACGAAGACGACAGCGCCAATTCCCATTGCGAAACGTTCCTTTCGTGAAGGGTCACAGGGGGAAAAGGTCTTGAGCTGTTCGCGATGAAACTCGTAATCTTGACACACAGGAACATTGAGGGTCAGGCTTAATGTTTTTGCTCGTCGCGCTTGTTGCGCTCTTGGTACGGGGCAGCTATTCATAACTTTGCTCTCTGTTCACCCGCAACTTATGGGGTGTGGTACAGTCCATTGCAACTCTTCCTGTCGCCAACTGTGGCCATCATGCGCTTCCGTAGGTTGTGGGGTCCGTGGTGGAATTCCAGATCTCTTTCAGGTCTGCATGGAATGTGCCATTCAAGCACGACAGACATACAGTCTTTCAAAAGAGGTTTCTTGTCTTTTTTGTCAACGATCGAGATGGCGTGCGAACTTAAAGCTCAGCTTGAGACAGCAGGTCACGGTTCCTTGAAGTCCTGAATGTGAAATTGATCAATATGTGAGCGCCGCATGGGTTCGTGGCACAAATGACTTCTGCACGCTTGAAAAGATCAGATCGAGTCGTACGAGTGTAACCACGTCAGGAGTGCAGCTTTCGCCTCACAAGGGCATGAATTGCGCATGTGTGTATGTTGAAAATATGTCAAAGCCCAATTGGCAGCTTTCGTAAATGTAGTGAACCGTTTTCAAAGCTGCAGTTGACAACAGCCACAAGAAGTGAACGGATTCATTGTACGAGGTGTTGTAGCGGAAGATTGAACGGATAAAGAGACAGTTCTCGGATCATGTTGCGTTGCGAGTTGAATGTGCAGGTATGCAGGTAAACACATCACACACTTCGTTTCATTGTCATTTTTCTCAGCTGACGAGGCTTGAATCTGTTTGATCGCATCACAAACGCAGATCAGAACTCCTTTGGGGAATTGAGCACAAAAGTTCTCACAGACTTCTGATAAACGGGGAAAAATTGTCGGCAGGATCCAAAACGTGTGTGTTTGATTCTCGTCCCTTTGAACCACACATTTTATTGCCATTCTCCGTGCATGTGTCTCCTCCAAGGTTTCCAGAGCCACGCTTGCGTCTTCTAAACGCGCGTGTTTTTCATCCCACATTGCCATGAAACGTGTGTGAGTGTTCGGACATTCGTTCCCTTGAGCTTCTGTCACTTTGAGATTTCTTCAATGGAGCGACACTCGCAGAAGCGAAGTGCAGACCTGCTCGAATCAGTTTCAGTCCAGTGTGTCCCCGTCTGGAGCCAGACAGGCTGTCTGTGAGTGGTTGGGATCCTGGATGAGTTTCCCTTCTGTCACACTTCTTGTCCAGTGAAATATGAAACATCCACTGTGTTGGCGTCAGTCGATGTCCCTTCCAAACCTGCCTTTTTGGGGCAGGTCCACCCCAGTCCCCTGCTGAGGAAGGTCGGGGTGGGGGGCTCACGCAAATTACCCGTATTCACCCGTGTATAAATCGCACCCAAGTATGAGACGCAGGCCATCTTTTACCTTGATTTTTGGGGTCACAGTGAAATAATAGTCACCTCATACTCATGAGACGCACCCCCCCAGTTTTACTGCTCAATTTCAGGTCAATTTATACACGGGTGGATACGGTAAGTGGTCCCAGGTCCTAAGTGGAGTAGGTCTCCTGGGGTAGGAAGCAGGGAGGTCTCAAGGGGTGGGGACCTTCCCAAATTTGGATGACTCTTGCCCTCGAACATGCAGACGGAATTTCAGGGCCTGGTGCCCACCGCAGAAATGTGAACTGCCCCCCCCCCCCGACATCATGCCTCGCGATGCGCCTATCTTGAAAGCTCTGCTTGCTTGTTTTGAACAGGCGCACGCTTCATGGCTAGTCTGTGTTCGCCATGGCACTGGATTTCAGAGGCATTCGGTCCTGGGTAGGTCCCACTGATGCCTTTCGGAGTGGGACCCACTTCAAAATGAGGCAGGTCCTGCCATTCCCTTGAGTACGAGTTGGACCTGTCTCAACACGAGGTGGGCCCTGCACCCTTGCCCGGTTTCGTGAGATTGTTTGGAACATTTGAACAATCACCAATTCCCTTGAATGAGGTGAGCACAATCCCTGTGATTTGTTATTTGAATGGAATTGGTTCATGAATGCTTAAAATGCTAAAAAGCGAATATTTGACAGCGCAAATTGCCGAAGTACGAAGCATGCACCAGAACACGAGGTCAGTCCTTCCTGAGCGGGGTCGCGCACTGCGCGACGTTCGACGCTGTTTTGGTTACACACTATGTTACACTACACTCAAACAATAGGTTACACGACACTCTGGCCCCATTGCATGGGTCCTGTACAAAACCGGAGTCTGATGAGGCAAATACACTCCAATGGCTTTTGGAGCCATTCAGAGTGTCTCGTAACAACATTGTTCCACGCTCTGTGCGCGACCAGCCTGAGAGGGAGGGACCACCTCATTTTCGGACAGGTCCGTCTGTCCAGACGGCTCTTGGAGATGTGTGTCGCAACGTATAGAGACTTGATTGTTTGTCGACTTCGTGGACTTACAAGGGTTCTGAAAGGAAAATGCGGCTCCTTGCTCTGTAGTTGCTCAGTGAGGCTATATATATGGTTTATCAAACAGGAGTCCAATTTTGTTTGTGGCCTCACATTTTCTGAGCTAGTTGGGCGTTCTCCCCCTTCGTTCATCTTTCAGAGCACTTAGACCTACCGGTCGTCCAGATTTTCTCAGGGCTGAAACGTCCTCATCCTGTTTTCACAACCAACACAAAGAATGGACCACCTTGCTCCCAACAATGCGCGGGTCAAGGTTTTCTAACTTTGGTGGAGGGCCCAAACTCGAAATTTGAACGTTGGAAATTTTTGCTATGGAAAGAAGACAATTTGGCAGAAAATGGGGGTGGAGATGCCTTCCTTACGTGGGTCGGGGACAGCAGACTCAGTTGCGAAATCCAACATGGTTGCTCCCAACAAACAAGAGGAACTTGCTGAACCCGATGGTCGCTCTCTGCTGGATAATTTCAGTGTGTTTCTATGTGGGAGAGGGCGGACGGACACATGAAATTGATGAATTTCAACATGTCTGTCCTTGATCTATGGTCAGCGGAGCACTGGGCCAGTCCGTGGGAGTTTTAAAAAGGGACTTTAAACCTTCATGACTTGTTTTCTTCATGCAGTTTCGACCTGGACGCGCAAGCGTCAGTTTCAGTTTTTGCACAATACTGGTCATGAAGCGAAAACCGCTTTGATGTTGAGCAGTCCGCGTCAAAGCGCCAACTGGCATGGCACAGGTAACTAAATGTCACCTGCACGAATCCGGAGTTGAAAGCCCCTGCTGTTTGCGTGGTTTCGGTGTCTCGACGATCGTCAGCAGCGGCCATCACCTGCTGAACAGCACAGCAGCAGAGTTTCTGGAGCTGCTTCATTTGCCTAAATCACCAATGCTTTGTTGTTTCTTCAAACGTGCTGTCAAGGAACCAAGTGATCTTCAGATGCTTGATGTTTTCCTCAGCTGTGAAGTTATTTCATTGGATTATTGCAAGCGTTCTGTGTCTGTTGTGCGAAACAATTTCTTTGAACGTCAGAATGAGGTGGAACGTGAAATATCACCTGGATTTCGCAGCTGCCAGTGGTCGCCATGGAATTCCCACTGACAAGTCAAACAAAAGGCAATTTTATCGCGATAAATTGTCTTGTACTCTCATGTATCCACAATGCCCTTGTCAGTGATTGCGTGTGTTTTGTGTGTTTGCAGGTGGCCGTGCAAACGAGAATTGTCCTGAAGTGCGCTGAGTGGATTGTCACGTCATGGCTGTGGAATCCGGTCATTAGTATCTTGGTATCAGCTTCACAGAACGTCAAACACCGGACAGTTGCATCAAATTGAGACCACACCAATTTGCACAGTGAAATCAACGGGTGAAAATGTCTCAGCTGGAGAAGATCACCAACTACTCGAACGGCTACGTGGTGGAGTTTTATGATGCGACCAGTGAACCCTGTGAAAGTTACATCCTGCTGCCGGCCGAGAACCTGTGGCACGAAGGAGTGCGGGGCTTCCTCTACTGCCTGGCGCTCATCTATATCTTCCTGGGCATCGCTATCGTGTCGGACGTGTTCATGTCCAGCATTGAGGTGATCACAAGCAAGAAAAGAACCGTTGTGCGCTGGGACGAAGCACGGCAAGACAGAATCGAGAGAGAGGTGTTGGTATGGAATGAAACAGTCGCCAATCTGACTCTTATGGCCTTGGGCAGTTCTGCACCAGAGATTCTTTTGGCGGTCATCGAGACCGTCTCGAATCTCGGAAACATTGACACTGGCACCATAGACGACGGACTTGGAACTTTCACCATCATCGGTAGCGCAGCGTTCAATTTGTTGATCATAACAGCAGTGTGCGTGGTTAGTGTGCCTGCACCACAAACCAAAAGGATTTTGGAACTGGGAGTGTTCGTACTGACATCCATCTGGTCCATCTTTGCGTACCTGTGGCTGTTGATCGTGGTTCAGGGGTTCAGCCCTGGCGTGGTGGATGTATGGGAGGCCTTTGTGACGCTTGCTTTCTTCCCGCTGCTCGTTCTTATGGCTTACGCTCAGGATAGCGGCTGGTGGTGCAAGAACAAGACCCGGGTGTCAGACTCTCAAACGGTGAGTGCGATTGGATCCTTGAATCTATTTTTCTGTTGGCTGCATGCCCGCTTCAGCCCTCGCGTTCAAATGGCAATAAACGTGAACAGTCCATTGTTTTCAAGGTTTGAACCCCCCCCCCCCCCGAAGAATCCGTTGCAGCGCCCCGCGGCTCTCTCCTGCATGCATTCGTAGAATGATTGTTTTTTGGTTGACTTTGGTTTCATTTACTTTCGGTCTGAGCCTCTTCCTGGAGTCGTGGTTGTGTTCACGACCCGGCCGTGCCGTTGAGAACGATTGCCAACTGCGACAAAATAGCCCAATCCCCCGACAGGTTATGTACCAGGGTGGGGCAATGCAATGAATGTCAACCGCATCGCGCTTTGTAAACGTTTGTTTCAAATGGAGCACACATGGAGAGGGCAACCTGCCCCGATGGCGGGGGAGGAGGGGAGAACAAAATAACCTCGCTTTTGGGCACAATGGGAAAAACAACTATCCTGTCCAGATTGGGTTCAAAATTCACCAACCTCACTCATTGTTGTGAATGCCCTGTCATGGAACCCCGAAGCAACCTTCACACCTGAAGTTCATCATATGGCAGACAAAGAGTAATGGCTGCCAAAAAGTTGTTCAGAATTGTTCGTTCCAGGCCTTTCCACAACTTTTTGGCCATCAGGTTGCTCCATTCTTTTGGAAGATAATCCAGACATGTTTCACCTCTGTGAATTTGTCTTTGAAAATTGAGGGTTGTGCTGCCTGGCTATCGTCGGTCAACCTTGCCCTCACAAACCAAGACACGAAAGGGCCTTCCCAAAACTTAGGCCAGTGATCTTTTGGGACTCTGCAAGAGTGATTTTCAGGCGATTCATGGACAGTAGGGTCGGCATCGACCAAGCTGTCTCTCTAGAGATCATCAGATATTTGCGGGAAGCTATTCGCAGGAAGCAATGCACTCTCTGCAGTGATCAGCGGAAATTGGTGCTTGCACCATGCCATGCCCCTGCCCGCAGGGGACGTCGTATCCAGCCATCCTCACAGGCGGGCAGGGGACGTCGTATCCAGCCATCCTCACAGGCGGGCAGGGGACGTCGTATCCAGCTATCCTCACAGCGACCAACAAAAGAGCCCTTGAATAACCTTGCTCCCGGACCTTGTCCCCTCAGATTTCTGGCCCTTTGACAGAATCAAGAGAGATCTGAGGGGGCGACGTCCCGCCACCCTCACGGAGTTGCGTTTGGCCGTCGGTGAGAACATCGGGCAAATCCCGAGTTGGAAGTTTTGATGCGCTTTCTGCTGTTGTCAGCAACAGGCATGTCTTGAAATGCCTTTGAGAACAGGGCAACCATTTTGAAGGAGAATACTCCTTGATGTGTCGGGCATGATATTGAAGTGCCCAGACTGTGACGTTCCCACCATTTTCATTTGTCCGAGACTTTTTTTCATTGAAGTCTTTCAGTCTCCAGCACAAAACAAAGCCACAAGTTGCTGCATGTACTGACCCGTGAATAAACCCTCATTGTTGCAACAAGAAACGTTCACGTTCTCCTTCAACCACGCCCCGATCTGTTTGTATTGGAACCTACGAGTACCTGGTTGGTGCAACGTCTCGTTTGAATTGACTTCTTGAATCAAGATGTGCACTTGGAAGATTTGGCTCATTTACTAGCCTTGACAACACCCCAATTCAGCGTTGGTGAATTTATCGCCGCGCAATAAAATTATAGCATTGGCTGTGTTCTTTGAGGATTTCTTCCCTTTGATTTTCTGTGCGCCTCGTAAATCAAGGACAACTTCTTTTTTGTCACGCGAATGGTTCCGAGTACTCGCTGTGAGATCTTTCATTACGTCTGAGGCAGCCCCAATCATTGAACATTGAAGTTTCAGGTGCGCGATCGGGAGTTAGGTTTTGGCTCCACAAGTTTGTTCGGGGTATACGAGAACGTGATTTTATGGAAACCGCAGTTGAACTGCCGCTCAGCCGTGAAAAATTTTGAGTTGGTGACGGGAAGAATAAATGCGTGGGGTTTTGTATAAGTTGTTCTGTGCTCCCATTGATCCGACGTGATGAGTCTGTGCCTTTTTGTCACACAAAAGCGACAATTTGTCTGCGATTCGGAGTGGCGAATACCGCAGATGTTTAGATTTCCTGCATCTCGTGTTTAATTATTTAACGTGCACACTGCAGTCAGAAAGATTACACCAAGAAAGTTGTGATCAATGGCAGTTTTGGGGGAATATAATTGATCTTTCAGAATGTGTAGCCTTGAAACTTCCCAAGAAAAATCCATAAAATCGAAAGAACACACAAGAGGTCTTCGTGAAGTGGTGACGAACGAGTGTCACAAGGTTTCTCGAGCAACAAAAATCCAAAAGCAATGAAGTCTTGGGTGATGATATTTGTGTATGATGGCCTTGTAGCTCTGGAAGAGAATCAAGCTTCACATTCTTGTGCACGTCTGCACGGGTTCTGGAAACTTGCAAATCCTGAGATCTTGTCTGTGTGTGTGCTTTGTGGGCCTTGCACATTGAACAAAACCAATTTGTTTTGAAACACATGGAACCAAGGTGCAATGAAATTATTTCTTCTGGCGGCCTTGTTTGATTGTCATTTTTATATCCACTTCAGCCGAAATGAGAAAAATAAGACGTATTTTCTGTAAACTGCCATCCGCACGTGACAAAGGCAAAGCAAGAAAGGCCAATTGAACCCGGAATACCTGGCTGCTGTCCCTGGTGATATATATGTGTGTGTGTGTGTGTGTATGTATGTATGTATGTGTGTGTGTATATGTATGTGTGTGCATGTGTGTACGAGGAACATGAGACCCAGCTGGGACACACGCCTACCTGTCAGACACATGGGCACCCTCTGGCAAAGGGCGCGCTCATGACTGAAGACGATGAAAGCCATTGGAAATGGTTTCATCCAGCGGGGTTTGGTTAGTCATTGACAGCTGCATGTGGCAGGAGAACAGACCTGGCCACAAACAGCGACAGCCGAACAAACTCAGCTGCCGATGGCTTGGTTTCCAGAAATGTCGTTGTGTTTTGACCTTGTTGGACTTTGTCCAGACGCGGGTGTCTGGCCATTTCAGATTGGGACGACAAATGACCTTACTTTAAGTGTCAGGTCCACCCGACATGGCCATTTCAGATTGAATCAGACGCCTGTCGTGAAGGAAAGTTTCAGGTCCACCCCGGAATCGCCATTCAGAACCTTGATGAGTGCCTGTCCATTTGACGTTGTTCCTCGGGTGTGTGGCCTGGCTATTTTGGTGCAAACCACTTGGGAGGCCCATGAACAGTGCATGAAAAACAAGAAAAGCTTTCAAAAAAAAAAAAAAAAAAAAAATCGTGTGTTCGTGTGTGACGAAACACCCAACAAAACTCAGATGCTGTATGTGCGAGAATGAAGAGTGAATGTCTGTTTTTGAATGATCAACGCAAACAAAGTTTGTTCCTTTGTTCATGCGAAAAGAAAGCTTGTTGAAGTCCAGGTCGCAGTGAAGTTTACTTTCAAGTCTGTCTGGAAACAAAGCGCTCACCGAAGTTTCTGTGATGATCGTGTATCCCGTGGGGTTGGGGTTGGATGTCACCATGGTGTTGTGGAAATGCAAAACAAATCCTGGCTGATCTCCCACTCCTCTTGCAAAATAGACATTGTCCGAGGTGAAAGAAAAGGTTTGACTCGGGGAAATTTCCTTCTTCTTGTACCTGCACTGGTCGCGAAGTGCAGACTCTTGTTCACACAGGTGGTGTTTGGTGTCATACGAGTACAGTGTAAACTGTTTTCTCGTTGCAGAATGTTCGTATCGTGAAAGCAGGAGACCATGGTTTGCCAAAACAGTTGACTACATTGGAGAAGGAGAGAGAACGAAGAATCAGGTTTGTCGAGAAGACTTTTCTTGTAGTCAAGCTGTTCTTGTTCAAGCGCAAGCTTTCAAACCTAACCGAAACCAACTGTCAGCTCACAATTTAGTTTGTGGTGTTTCCGTAATCACCACGTTTTGGACGGTCAAAGAAGTTTCTCTGTCCCTCCGAGAAACTACGAGAAAAATACTCGTAAGATTTTGGCTTGCACGCTTGCGAACAGACACACGCACGCACTAACATACACACCTAGAGGATCCAACCGCTGCATTCCCAAAAAGGGCTTGTGGAGGCAAAACTTTTTGCTCTTTTGAACTGTCAAATAATGAAGTTGAGGCTGGACAGGCCCGGGGGGGGGGGGGGGGGGGGGGGGGGCGGGGGGGGGGGGGCGGGGGGGGGGGGGGGGCGGCGGGGGCGGGCCGCGCCCCGCTGAGTCTCGCCGGGGGCAGTGTGGGCGTGGTAGGGTTGGCTGGCGTAGCTGGGTGGGGC
>JAAUXT010124138.1_pt1 | contig 11823 bp, 11 predicted proteins | sample 7278171 | NCBI WGS metagenome assembly JAAUXT01 (sample SAMN14350112, study PRJNA611818) | marine sediment metagenome | isolation source: surface marine sediment (1.8m) | place: French Polynesia: Moorea | collected 2018-08
ACTATGAAACTGCTGCTGACATACTTTTGGAAGACGCTGCCTATAGGTGCTTCGATTTGGCTCGCACCGATTTGGCTCAAATCGTGCAACCCATCTCAAATCACCTAAAAAGGGTTTATTTAAATTTCCCACTGAAAATCCCAGCAGTTTCACCTGTGGGAGCAAAATGCTTGGGTTGGGTGGTGCAAGACCTGTCGTGCATTGGGCCAGTTGTTCTGCTGTCATCCAGGGCGTATGTGCGCTGGCAATCTGAGTGATGGCTTTCTTGGATATTCTTGCCAAGGCTTTCTTTTGCCCCGTGAAATGAAATGATTTCAGCTGTATCCAAGTCCGCTGTCCTTGACCAGACAACCTCAGACAACAGAAAGTTGGTTGCTCAGAGGCCTTCTGCTGATCTTCTTCTAAACTTGAGCATTGTCTGCGCCAGATGTGCTCACTATTGCACAAAAAGTGAGGCCGTCAGACCTCGTGGAATGCGGAATTTTGCGTCAAATCGCGAGTCATGTGAGGAAATCACCCAATCATGGTTGCGGAATGGCCGTCGCCCATGATTCTCGCAAAAACATCTGAAAAATGGCATGCAATAAATGCAATGATGCCTCGAAAGATAGACAAGATTTATCATCCTTTTCCTCAAGGACACTCAGAATCCTTTCTCAAGGACGAGCTTTCCACAGGGTGTTTTGCAGGTCCAGGGCTGCACCTTTGTAATCCAGACATTTGCTGGGATTCCTGTGGGATCTGTGAGCTGCTGCCTGCAGCTCTCCAGGTGCTGCGGCGCGCACAAGTTCCGACCTGAGCTCATATCACAACCTTCCACCAGCATCGAGATTGTGTGACGCGGCAAATGGTGATAACAGTGCGATTTCTCAGTGATAATGTTGGCCGAAGGTGCTTGCTCTGATGTCCCCCCTCGGTGTGCCAGCTCTCTACATCCCCCAACAGGTGCACATGGAAGCGCTTGAAAAATAGCGGTGCACTTCCACGATTTTGGGCGGTGTGTAGCCACAGCCAAATGTTGACACTGACAATTCACAAGAATGTCACTCTCTGACACACTTTGTTTCCCAATCATTGTGCTTACTTCAGGATCAGACACAAAAGCAGGTCCAGTTCGTGTGACCTGCCGTATTTCTTTTCAATTTTGACTGTGCACCACGGAATTGGCTGCTTGTTAAAGGTGGAACATGTGCCAAGAGACGGACCTGCAGTGGGCGGACAGCCCAGTGTCACCGAATGAGTTATGCCCCTCAGTTACAGATTACGCCACATTTTACTGTTTGTGCTGCAAGTAATGGCCTCCTCAGGGTCGGGCGGGCACGGGTTGTGTGATTTGTGTGCAGGCTACAGCCTCATGATGACGCGAAGGATCGGTTCACAGAAGTCAGAGCCTTTGGAGATGGCTGAAGAAAATCCAACAAGAAAATTGTAACGTGGGCCTCGAGCTTGTGACACAACAGTCGAAACAGGGTGTGGGCAGAAACCCCCAGCAAAAATTGATTCAGAATCTTTGTGTGCCTGACGTCCTGTTAGAATCTGTGCGTGTGTCACCACTTGAACGCTTTTTTTCTGGTTCTGTTGCAGGCATTTCCGACTGCGGCTGAAGCGGGATCATCAGATCTTCAGTCCTGACCTGGTCGTCGAGAACAGTGACGGGGAAATCGCGTTCGATGCAACCCGAGCCTATGTTGGACACCTAGAAGGTAGGGTATCTTTCACGTGGTGAATCACAGAACCAAGCCGAGGTCCAGGTTCTGAACATCCTCATTCAGGCTTCACAAGAGCCACATCATTATGGTTGCTGGCGTTAAGTTTGTGATGCTGTGATTTCTGTTCTCCACCCAGCTTCGTTTTTTGTGCGTTGTCGCTTGCCTTCAATGTGACCAGGGTGTCAGAGTCCGCTTTCAGATGTACGTGTGTGGAAGGTTCACGATAGAGTTGTGGTTTCCACTTTTGGAGGTTCACAGTCAAGTTGCCTTTCCCGGGAATGACCTGTTTTCCCCATCCGAACGCGGACATACGAAGTGGAACTGCAGGTTCATTGGTCTCTTTGCGAAACGCAAACTGGGTCTCCACTGTTGTTCCTTTGCGTTCGATGGTTCTTTGTTTCCCCTTGACAAAGCTGCTTTTTGCGGCGTGGCAGCAAACGCATCAGCACCGTGTTTCACGGTGCTTTGTGTTTCTCTGTCGTCAACAGATTCCATTGTTCGTTCAGAATTTCCTGCCATTTATTCAAAAAAAAACAAAAACAGCCGTGCTTGGAATTTGGAGAATCAGGTCAAAGGAGTGAATTTTTAATGGCGGCTCTTGCGGCCGGGAGGGACGGACTGACTCTTGTCCCAGACAAGGTTTGACCCTGGAGCACTCCAGATGCTGCTTTCTTTGTTCTGATCCAAGGCTTTGTGTGAAAACGGTCTCAATTTATGCGCCGCGTTGCTTCCGTCTCCATTCTTTTGACAGGAGCAGCCAGACAAAACTTGCTGAAATGGCTCCCGCACTGCAGTCTTTGTCAGGTGATGAATGGCGAACAATTCAAATGTGAGGGTGGGGACGTTGCAGTGTGGTCATGACGACAGGTTTATGGTCTGTGAGTCTGAGCCGTGTAACAAAAGCCATTGCATTCTGCTGCCTGGACAGAAAGGCACCCGGGGCACATCTCAGTGTTGCGCACATGCGTGTTTTCGTTGGTTTGTGAAGTGGTGCATCTTGGCTCCCCATCGCGATGTGTTGCGTGATTTGGCTCGTTTCCCTTTCTCCAGGACAGATGAGACCACACATCCCCGGTGTTGTGTCAGCTTCATCAGAAGTGTCAGAACCACATAGACACAATAAGATCCTGAAATATTGTTCGCTCATCGATTTCCAAGAACCTGATGGCGTTCACAACCAGGCTGCATCCGAAATCCAGGAACTGACATCTTTGTGCTTCTCCCCTGACACATGTGTCGCGAGTTAAATTATGAATGGGCCCCCCTAATCCCTGATAACTCTGCATCATACATTCCTGTTACAGCTCTGTACATCATATTACCTTTTTATCAGATGTTTCCGCACTGCAGATGGAAATAGAACACTGCGCTGAAGGAATCTCTTTTCCCTGAGCACATGTCAGAGACAGTCGAGCTGAATGGCGTCTGGCGATGAGAGAACTGACTCTGTGGCAGCAGTGCGTCGTAAAAATGTTTGAAAAGTAAACGAGGGCTTGAGTCACTGACATTGGATTTCCTGCATGCAGACGGGTTGTACGCTGCACAGCCCATCGGTGTTGTGGTCCAGTGTTGAAAACCATAAGTCGAGAGCACTTGCGCGTAGTGAAGCTTGCCAAGGCCACGCTTCCCATTGCTGCGAAACGAGGCACTACAGAAGTGTCCAATCTGCGCACGATTTGCAAAATTCATCAAATTTCAACACGGATTCCAGGTCGGTTTTGTTGCGAAAATGCAGGTGCTTTCAGGTGAGATTTGTTGGGTTGCTCGCGCAGATATGACAGACGAACATGGAAATATCCGATCAAATTACGTTTAATGAGACACACGAGACTGGATTCGTGTTAAGCTTTTCCATTTCAATTTCGACATATCCAAGACCATTTGAAGCGAGTCTTATAAATATTAGATTGGTCAGCGTCATGCCAGAACCATACGTGGAGAACTTCACAATGGCAGAATACAGGTTGATGGCGAATGTCAGGCTCGAAGGATGTCGATGTCAGAAAAGAAACTTTGTGTTTTTGATCTCGATCTCGAAATGAATGTGACACTCCTTTGGCGGAGTTGAGGGGTTCAAACCAAAGCCTGTTCAATGACGCTCCTCAGAACCTCTGAACAGGACGACTGGTCTTGGTGTGTTCCTGCACCGGGCTGTTGAACCTTTGTGAGCGAGGGGCGAAGGGAGACGAGCAAGTTTTGCACTTTGTATCAATTTGGCCGTGCAATTGCAATTTCTCTGTCACACAAAGGGGGACCAAGGGAACTTCGACTGTGGCTTGACAATTTTGGAACATTCGGCCGAATAGGAACTGGCCATTTCTCGTGCATCGGTGTCAGGCTTTCGATTTTGCTCTCGCCTTGCGTCACAACTCCTTTTGCGAAGCTGTGGGTGAACTTGTTCAACTCGGTGGTGACAAACTTAGGACCCCTGTCGTCGAATCCATCACAGAGAACGCGAAACCGGTGCGACCTGCTCCTCACCCGCAGACGTCACACTCGTGGGTTCAATGAGATCCATCTTGGTCTGTTGTGCCCAACTCGGTGCACTCGCGGTGTTTCTTTACGACTCGGCTTCTCGTGTTCCACCCATGTTATTTGGAGCTTTCTTGTTGCCGATTGTCTTGGAGGCACAGACTCAAGTGCGCATGCACAGTTGCTGCTCAGGTGGACTTGCCAAGAAAGGCGCACCGCTGCATCCGGGGGAGACCACTTTTGACATTTGGTCTTTGTGCCGCTCATTGTCAACGCTCAGAGCTCCAGTTGCTGTGAACTCTGATGTTCTTTTTCTTTTCTTTGTCATGGTGGTTCTGTTCCGGCTGGGGCCAATTGCCTCAGATGTGAACGAAGGTCATGGGTCAGTCCCTCGCACAGTGTATCCAGTGTGATATTTGTTTGGTTTCTGACTTTTGCACCACCAAAACACAGATCATTCCCTGTTTCTCAACCACACAAAAAGATTAATTTCCAGCTTGCCGTGCACTTTTACGTGGAGGCTTTCTGACAGCTGCAATAAAACACGATCCTGTTTCCAGAGGCACCACAAACCACATTTCCTGGGTCCTCGGTCGGCCCATACAAGTCTGTTGAATTTGTCTGAATCATGTCAGATTGCAAACCTCAATTGAAGTGACTTGCAAGAAAAGGAGGCAATTTGGTGCTCCTGTAGTATAGGCAATGTGAGAAATTTCACCCAGCACAACCGTTTTTGTGGCTGTTCGTCCCTGGAGGTTCATGCCATTCCTTCTTTGACCGTGGCGATTGGACACAACAGTTTTGAACAGGAATCAGCCAGGCAAATTCTTCAAGAGGAATCAACGCTGCAGATTTGATGGTGTCGTGAAAGTCTCGTCTTTTTGTTGCGTGGCCACCTGGATCTCGTGAGAACATGCGCACTGGCGTTTGCTTGTTTTTGCTGCGTTCCTTTTGAAGTGATTTCTCCCTCTGCGTCTCCGAATTCCACCCAAGTTGTCAGTGAATAAAAAACTACAATCGTACCAACATTCACCTTCCCACCGAAGAAATGTATCTTTTACTTGTTGTATTGGCAACCACTGTGGCAATCAACTTCCCAGATTTCTTGTCTTCAGACATGGTACCTTTGACGGGAAGCTCACAAAACACATGCAGGAGTCTCTGAATAAAAACACCTGTCACAGACGACTTTGAATTCTGCAGGCTCCCGTGTCTAGGAAGGAGCTGTTCTGGTGCTGCCTTACAATTCGTCATTGATTCTGTGTTTTCACCCAACGTTCAGAGGCTGTTGAAACCCTCGAGTTCTGCAAACGCGTGCTTCAAACCTGCTTCACCGCGCACACCTTCCACGGCAACAACCTTTTGTTGGATCTCTCACAACATGGCTTTGTGACTTGACACACTTGACTGTTTCGTGGCACATCATTTTCATCGGAACTGGGGCAATGTAACGCGGATCTGAGTGTTTGAGAGAAGAAAGGCAGCTCCTGATCAATAAACCAATCAAGAAGACAACAATAAATTCTGACATTGTGCTGTCACTTCCACATGTGAAATATTGGAGAATAATAAATCTGCCCGAAAATTGGTTCTCGGTAAAGGAAGTCTCCTGTATGTAATTATTCTGACAGTCAAATCCTGGGGCGGGGCGATGCCGTGTCAGACGTGGAGGCGCTGCGGAGAGAGACATCCCGACGTTATCTTGCGGCGATTTACTGCTTTTGTTGCACTCAACCTGGTTTTCTGCTGAAATATGGATCACCACGGGTGACCATATTTTGATAAGCTTTGATTGTCCATTGTCCGTTGTGTGCGGAAAGTCCCAATCCTGTTTGTGTTCCTCATAATCCTGTTTTCCGACACGATGGGATCCCGAGCTTTCGCACCCGAATGAGGATGGGATTGTGAAGGTCCGCAGCAATGCTTGGTCAACAGTGGCTGTGCGGGATAAATATCTGAAGTTCACACCCAGCTCTCGCGCAACTGGATCCACAGACCTAAAATATTCTAAATGACAAAGCAACTTTCATTTGTGAAACATTTTGAAAGCTGGGTTGAAATAAACCAAAGAACGGTTGTTCAAAAGTCAGATTTCTTCTCGTCATTTTCTTCGGCAGTCTTGATGAAAGGGAGTCTTCCATTGTGGGTGTGTTGACTCCAAATGGTGACAGAAACGGACGCAAGACAGCTGTGTTTCAAGTCTTTGATTACGATTCTTTGCCAGCATTGCTTGAGAACACAGGGCTTGTTTCTGTGTTCTGGAGGTATTACTTGGGTCTACACTAATTGTTGGGAGACAAATGGACTTGAACTGAATCTTGGCATCGGCTTCTCTCGTCAAGCTGTGAATAAACTTCAAATCTCCGCGTCTTTGAGCGACTTTGCCAAATCAGGGCCTCTGTGCTGTATTGACTGGATTGCAGGCTTTGACCAGGTATCCGGCAGCCTTGACATGTCTTGCTATTTCGAGAGGTACGTAGGAGGGAATCAATTCATTTCACCCAAACATGCGAAGTGGTGGCGCGAGCCTGGCTTCTGCCTGTCTCCTAGTCTCGATACCGCGGGAGCCAGGTCGTGTCACCAGGGTGGGTATTGTGCATTTTTTCTCAAGAAAATGTGGAAACACAGGTATGGAGTTTTCAGTGAAAGTGATGTTTGCTGAATGAAGGGACCTCACTTCAACGTCAAACCAACTCCGCAATGCTGCCTGTGAGCTCCGCCCTTCCCCCGGCGGACCTGCACAGGGCTAAATGCGGCAGCAGGGGAAGGAAGGCATCGGCTAATCCCGAGCGATGTAGACCTGACAAGCTGACGGGGAGAAGTCCTGTAGGAAGCGGGAGATTCCTGTGCTTCCCGTCGCCGCAGGCTACAGGGAGGATCCAGGGCCGTCTTGGCGGGCAGTGACCAACTTCAATCTGGTGGTTGCTTTGTTCACACACACGGTGTGGACGGCCGCATGAGAGGAAAGGATGTAAGGTTCATTGTCCTGTGTTTATGGCTTGTCACCTCACATGACAGGAATACACGAGGCTGGGTCGGCAGCTCTCAGGTGCGATTTGACTCAAGTACCTCAGGAGTCGTCGGCACTGTCGACTCAAATTACCGTAGTGTTGGGAGGACTTCTCCCCTGACCGCACTGGTTTGTGTATAGGATAACTCCCGAGGCAGAGACAAATACCTTGTCAGAACAAGTTAAGGGGCGTTTAGCCCCGCAACTTGTTCTGACAAGGTATTTGTCGAGGTCAAGGGGGTTAGCCGGCGTAGCTCAAAGATGTGGGTCAGCCTCGACATGTCTGTACTCATGCCAAGTCATTGTGGTTGACCGAAAGGTGTCCGAGCGGCAGTTTGTCTCTGTCCAGTGAGTTGACAGGTTGTGTTTCCATCCTTGTGTGTTCGAGATTTGTGCTGTTTGAAATGTCCGAGTCAGACGATGGCTTCTTCTCTGACTCCCACGGGAGTTCCAGTTTGTTCTTGGATGACGAGGATTTGGATCCTGAAGAAGAGACAGTTGTTCTGGATGGTAGCAGCGCTGAGCTTCTCAACCGCAGCATGCCAGTCATCTTTTTCGACAACAGGTTTGTTCTGGTTTTTTCAAGGGACTGTCGAGATCAAATTCAGTTGCGCTTTTGGCTTGTTTTGTGCCTTGGTCAGAGGACTCAAAATTCTGTTTCAAAAGTGCAACCAAAACCCCAGAAGGTTCCAGCCACAAGCACTGTTTCCACCCCTCCGGACGATGACGACTGTGTCAAGGTCGTGTCCATCGAACCACTGCCCAAAAGCATGCAAGACGACGTCAGCGTCATTGCCAAACCAGGAATCTGTCAGTACATGAAAGTGAGTGGTTGCGAAGGCATGTGTCAAGTTTTGCAAACATTGGACGAAAAGGTTGCGGAGCGCAAGCTCAAAAAGGTGTGGTTGTCCTTAAAGTACCACCGGACAAAGTCAAATTGATGTTGGTTCAGTTAGTTCAGTTCCGCTGGAGTTCTGACCTTCGTGTTCTCTGTTGAGTGTTCTGTGTTTAATGTTGCATGCAGTTGACATTGGCCAATAAAGTGGCAAAAGTACCCAAAGTATTTTGTCTCCATACCCGGTCGAATACCCGCTCAGAACAGGCCACTGATAACCAAAGTAATGGACAGTTCCGGCCCTCATCTGTGAGCTACATTCATCTCTGTCTGTTTGTCTCTGTCTGTCTCTTCTCTCTCTCTCTCTCTCTCTCTCTCTCTCTCTCTCACCCCTTTCGCTCCTCTCTCCCCTCCCTCCCCTCTCTCCTCTCTCTCTGTCTCTCTTTTTGTGTCTGCCTCTCTTCGTTTCTCTGTGGGAAAATCCACCGCCACAAAAATGTCCAATGCCCAGTCATGTCAGGCTGACCAGCAGCTTGGCTGAACTTGATCCAGGGCTCATAATTCACGGGCTGCTTTCCATCCAACCAGGATACGAGTCTCCAACAGCTTTGCCGAGCGATTTTTGCTCCATTGAGGTGGATCTTGGTCACATCCTGTTTTGGTGAAGAACCGATTTTTACCAATTTCTCAGAAAGGGTTTGGTCAAATTTCTTGGGAGTCTGGCCGTGGAGCGTTCATTCAGTTTGAGTGGTCAGGTGTGCTGCCGTTGGGTACTGTCAGGTAGAACTGGTCTGCAAGTGCGAAAAATTGTTGTCAACTTGCAAGCTCTCACCTTTGCTCTTTCTCTGTCACAACAACTGTTTTGCACGTCTTCTGAAGCCCTGCAGCGTGTGGTTCGGTCGTTGACCTTCAAGAACAAAAACACGGGCTTGTGTATCAGCAGCAATTTGAAATACAAATGCCAGGTTGCTGCATGGACAGCAAGCAGGTTCAGGTTGTGTAAACATAACCTGGTTCCTCAGATAATGCGCTTACGACGCACTCGTGTACGCAGATGTAATGGGCGACTTCTTGGTCTTTATGACAGCAATGGTCTGAGAAATCATAATCTCCTTTTTGTTCGGTAGCTGCAGGCGCATTGAACTTTTTCCGAGAAAAGTGGAATCGGCTCAGGTGACAAGCGTGATTTGTTTGTTACCCAACAGTCACGTGTCAAGTTACGAAAGACTTTTGGAGTATTTTTACGTGCTGAAGCCTTAAAAGGGGAAGGGTCTTTCGGGAATATTTTTTTGGCATGTGGGAAGAAGCTCCTGGATGACATGCAGGCCCCAAGTAAATTCATTTTGAGTTTCTCCAAATGATCCGAAGCAAATCCAAGATGGCTGTCCCGTTCTGATCAGAAAAATGTGGCCAAAACACAACTCTCCCCCAATTGAGCAATTCATCTCCAAAGGAACTGAGATGCCCCCCCCCCACCCTGCCCGGTATGTACTGGGGAAGAAACGATGACTGGCGCTCGAGTCAAAGGTGTTTCATGTTCCGTTTTGGACATTTCATGTGCTCGTGTTTGTGCCTTCGTTGTGAACACAGAACAACGGGGCTCGTGCATTTCAGCAACACGCAATCCTTCAGCGGATCTTCAATTGTTCGGCTGTGTGTGCGCAGCTTTGCTCACGGGAATTTTGTTTCCCCACTCACGTAGAAACCCGAACAGTTGGACAGATTTATTGGTGCAGAGAAGGCACACTGACAGAAGAAGCAGTGGCTTCTCCTGAAGCTTCTGCATGCACGGGACTGCTTCTCGCGTCATTACACAATGCAGGGAGATGAACGCTTTGTTGCTGAAGATAAGGTACTCGCTCCTAATCGATATTTGCATGCTGTATTGAACTATTGACATGCCTGGAATACCAATCGAGCTTGATTATAGATTACATTACAACCAGGACCCTGTCAATGTACAATTGTAAGCACAGGCGATGAAACTAGTTGCGTCACAATTGACAGCTGAAGTGTCTATATTTGGATGTGTTTTTCATCTTCGCACATCTCAATTGATTTGCAGTCGATCAAAAATGCATGAGCAGCCCCGTTCAAATAATAGAGACTTGTTTTTCATACTTTAGCTGAAGGATCTCTTTGGAACTTAGACTTTGCCTCTGAAAGAAAATCCAATCCAGGGTACTTTTCTCTTGGCTTTTGATAAAAAGAGCCATTGAGTGGGAAAAGCTGTGACATGCAATGCTCTGTTCGGATTTTAGCTTTGCATGCAAGTTTCGTCCCCTCGTAACAGCCGCCTCCCAAATTGGGGTCTGACCCAGAAAGACCTGCAAATGGGAGGTTGGAAGACGGTTGGGAAAATGGAGCCAGCGTGGACAGAATGAAGCTGATTGCGAAGGGGGCTCCGCGGCACTTGTGATCATTACCGTTGCGTTTCTCGAGAAGCGCGATTTGTGAAAGAAAAAGCGTTTTCAGGCGCTTTGATGGTGACATCAGGGATCTTTTGTTTTATTGTCTTGCCGCAGCGGTTGCCGGTTTCTTGGGTCAACATTGCAACCCAGTGGTTGTGGCTTCAGCTTTGGTGGATGGACATAGTCCAATTACAGGTCATTTTATCTCGTTATGGACAAAAACTCGTACGTCCTTCCACATTGCCTCAGCACGAAGCTGGTTGAAAGCGACCCGTGGCTGTGTGCAGATCTAATGTGCGCAGAGCCCTCCCTGGCATCACGACTGCGGCCTTCAGTGAAACCTCCTTCACGACATATGATGACGGGAAGTCCATAGCAATAGCCGCAGGAGGGCCAGGAACACAGACAAAGGCAACCAGGAATGACCCACATTGGAACATAAACCACGTGTGTGACCAGTGATAAGCTTCGAGCTGATCGTGCATGTTACGCGTGCATGTGGGCTCTGTTAGCTTTTTGCAGTGCAGTGCAGTGCAGGGGTTCATCTCGTACTCGTGCTGTATGGAACGATCCCGAGTGTGAGCTGGCCATGCACTGCCATGCCGGCGAACAGCGCTCGGCCCTGTTGTGATTGTGTTGTGGCTGTGTGTGTGTGTGTGTGTGTGTGTGTGTGTGTGTGTGTGTGTGTGTGTGTGTGTGTGCGTGCGTGTGTGTGCGTGTATGTTGTGTGTGTGTGTGTAGACATTGGAATGGGGTTTTGATCCCAAAATTGACAAAAAGTGTGAAACCAGTCAAGATTTTGTGACCGGGGTTTGGGGTGGGGGGTTCTGGTCCCAAAACAATGGTCCAGGACCATTATTTGCAAAACATCAAAACTTGTTTGGGGTTATCAACTGGCGGCCGCGCTCTCTTTGAACTGTGATCTTTTGTTTCATTCACGGATAACGGGATGTTCCAGGAAGAATACCCACAAACTGAGACAAGTAGTTTGGGATCCGTGGAGCTGAGGTTCTTCGATTATTTGTTGAGTGAAGATCCATGGCGAGCTTAGCAAAGCAATCCTCACGCAGCCCCCAAACTAAGCGGCTCGAAAGTTAATAGATTGCGTTTAGATTGATTTGTACTCTCTCCCGAGCAGAGCTGGTGAGCGGTGCTGATTTATCTCATCCAGGCTCGAGCTCAAGTCCCGGGGAGCAGGATATCCTGTCGAGGTTGACAAGACAACAAAACTACGAGGATCGTCTCAAAATAGACCGATCGGAGGACCGTAAAGTATTGTTACAAGTACAATTGTATGTGTACTGACAAGAACATCACAAATACATCTTACCCTACCTGGTAGCACCTTCTATCCATAAAAATTTTGAATTTATATACTTATGAGTA
>JAAUXT010015459.1_pt1 | contig 11822 bp, 10 predicted proteins | sample 7278171 | NCBI WGS metagenome assembly JAAUXT01 (sample SAMN14350112, study PRJNA611818) | marine sediment metagenome | isolation source: surface marine sediment (1.8m) | place: French Polynesia: Moorea | collected 2018-08
ACTGTTGGTATTCCTTTGGCTAGTCCGTTGTATAGCCCTGTGATCAGACATGTGCTTAGAGGGGAGCTTAGACGTGAGCTCAGTCGTGAGCGAAGACATGAGCATATATGTGAGCCTAGACGTGAGCCTAGACATGAGCATAGACGTGAACGTAGACGTGAGCGTAGACGTGAGCGTAGACGTGAGCATAGATGTGAGCATAGACGTGAGCCTAGACGTGAGCCTAGACATGAGCGTAGACGTGAACGTAGATGTGAGCCTAGACGTGAGCCTAGACGTGAGCCTAGACGTGAGCATAGACGTGAGCGTAGACGTAAATGGAGACATGAGCATAGACGTGAGCATAGACATGAGCGTAGACGTGAGCATAGACGTGAGCGTAGATGTGAGCATAGATGTGAGCATCTACGTGAGCCTAAACGTGAGCCTAGACGTGAGCGTAGACGTGACGTGAGCGTAAACGGAGACGTGAGCGTAGACGTGAGCGTAGACATGAGCATAGACGTGAGCGTAGACGTGAGCGTAGACATGAGCGTAGACGTGAGCATCTACGTGAGCCTAGACGTGAGCCTAGACGTGAGCCTAGACGTGAGCCTAGACGTGAGCCTAGACGTGAGCGTGGACGTGAGCGTAGACGTGAGCGTAGACGTGAACGGAGACGTGAGCGTAAAGTGAGCCGCGTTCGCATCAGTGCAGACATGAGGTACGAGGCTGACCCAACCAAAGTGAGAATTCTCATGTTCACGATCGGCCTGGAAGGTCACGGGTGGTTGATTCGAAACAATTGATTTCATTCACCTTCTCAGTGCAGACTGGCCAATTAGCTTCTTTGGTGATCATGACAATTCTCATTTGGTTGGTATTGCCTCGTAAGACGTGAGTGGCAGACGTTGAGCGACAGATGTCAGAGTCTGCCACGCTTGGCTGGTCATCTCGTGTGTAAGGCTTTGGTGAACAGTATCACATTTACCATCCCCCCGCCAGATGATCTGAAGGCTCTGCAGCGAGAATGAACTTTGACGCCCGATGTGAGCGTTGACGTAAGCATAGACGTGAGCGTAGACGTGAGCGTAGACGTGAGCGTTGATGTGTGACTCGCCATAACGGGAGTGCAGACGTGAGCGTTGATGTGTGACTCGCCATAACGGGAGTGCAGACGTGAGCGTTGACATGACGTGAGCGTAAACGTGAGGGTTGACGTGAAGTCTTGAGTGTAAGCGGGAGAGTAAGCGTGAGTAGAGACGTGATTGAGTGTAGTGTGGTCTTGACGTCAGGGCAGACGTGAAGACGGGAACGTCAACGCGAACGTAAACGTAGGATGACACGTATTACGTTTCACGTCTCACAGGTGACGTACGCTCCTTCCGACACCGCAGACGACGTGACACGTGACGCAACGCGACGCAACGTGACGCAACGTGACGCAACGTGACGCAGCACGCGACGCAGCCTTTGCCACAACGCACAACGCCTCTACGGCACACACCGTGACAGCCTCAACAGGTAGGACACCCGAAATATGACCCTCTGGCGGATCCAGGGTTGGCTCAGCAGCCCTCTGCACACACACGCACACATGCACACCCACACACGCACACACGCACACACATACAAACAAACAAACACACACACACACAATCTCTCTCTCACACACACACACACAATCTCTCTCTCTGTCTCTCTCTGTCTCTCTCTCTCTCTCTCACACACAATCTGTCTCTCTCTCACACACACACACACAATCTGTCTCTCTCTCTCTCACACACACACAATCTGTCTCTCTCTCTCTCACACACACACACGCACCTCATGGTGTTTCCTGCAGGGTTGGATACACGTTGTTTGGGGCCGCGCCTCTTTGGGTGCCAAGTGACCTGACCCACCCCTAGATCCGCCAAAGTTCTCGCCATCGCCTGTGCGTGTGTGTGTGAGGTGTGTATGCGTGTGCGAGTTGTGGGTGTGCCACGAACCTGCCATGAATTTTCAATGACCTATAGTTGAAGCAACATTCGCGACTTTGTGCAGTTTGCACGTGGATCTCTCATGGAACGTCACACGTCAGACGAATTACGTTTTTACGTGGAACGTCGCTACGTCAGACAATCACGTTTGTACGTGACATGTGTCAGACTAAATCACGTCTGAATGTGGAATGCCATTCGTCAGACTAAATCACGGAAACCTCAAGGTCAACTCCCCCACCGGACGTTACCGATTCACTTCACAGCACAAGACCCTGGTAAACGAACCCCTTCAACTCCCTGCTTGGGTGAAAGGGGTGCTAAACCCAAACATGCGTCGCATGTGGTACCTACGTGTCCTAACAGTGGCCATAACATCCTCCTTGATACTCTTGGTTGTAAACCTGGGCCTGCCCAGCCTAATGCCCCAGACCCAGCTACAGCCCAACTCCCCGTGCAAACCCAGACTTACCCACCACAATGGAACTGACATACCCAGTCACATGAGGATCATCCTCTTTGCCCACACCACTGGGATGGAAGGTCAGCATCAGTTTCTTCAAGACAAGTGTCCAGTGAACAACTGTTAAATTACGGGGTGGGCCAAATTTGGGCCCATGGCAGACGCGGTTCTTTTCCGTGTGAGCGTCCCCGCTAGAGGGCTGCACAAGGACTTCAAGCGCCCACTGAGGCAGAAGTGGATAGCATGGACCAATGATCCTCCTCACATCACAGGAAATTTATCCATAAACTCCATCATAAATTACACAGCTACTTATCGCAGGGATTCTACCATTGTGACACCCTATGCACGCTTTGTGCCTTATACCAATGCTTCTCTGTATCAAACAATGCCTCCCAAGCAAAATTATGCAGCAGGAAAGAACAAGTCTGTGGTTTGGTTTGTCTCAAACTGCAAACCAGCAAACAATAGAATGGGGTATGCACAGGAACTTGCTAAACACATTGATGTTGATATCTTTGGGAGATGTGGAAATAAGTGTCCAGTAGAGAACAAAATGAGATGCTGGGATGTGCTGGATACAACTTACAAGTTTTACTTGGCCTTTGAGAATTCTAACTGCGAAGACTATGTCACTGAGAAGTTCTTCATGAATGCTTTACAACACAGCATTGTACCCATTGTCATGGGTGCACCAGCAGAGTACTACCTCAAGGTGGCACCTCTGAACTCCTATATCCATGTGGATGACTTTGAGTCTCCCAAAAAATTAGCTGCATACTTGCACAAACTGAAAAATGATGACCACCTATACAATAACTACTTCAAGTGGAAAGGATCAGGAAAGCTTATAACCAACACAAAATTCTGGTGCAGGCTGTGTGCATTAGTCAATGATGATTCCAGACTTGCATGGTATGAGGATGTGAACCACTGGTGGGGAGGACCAGGAATCTGTGTCCATCCATCCCCTGAGAATCCCTATGCATCATGGAGGCTTGCACAGAAACAATCCAATCACAACATGAGTGAAACAGATCAGCTTTTAAATCCACAGTATGTTCATCACACTGTCAATGCATCACCGTCTGCACTCAATCATGATGGGGTGTGCTAGTCAAGGATTTCCCTCACAAATGAACTGGGCAGAAGTTGTGCACAAGAGATATTTTGACAGAAACCCAACTATGTCACAGGAGCTGAATTTGTTGAGACACAAAGTTAATCTCTCCTGAAAGTCAGAACCCATGAAGAACAAAATGGCACTGTGAAGACTTCTTGGATCTTGGATGGACATTGGGTCACAATTTTCCAGAATTGGATGATATTGCAACAAGTCTACTGTTTCATCTGCACCACACTCCCACACCAAACACCTCTTCTTGTTCTCTGGTTTGAAAGCTTGTCTTTTTTGGGCAAGGCCTCTCACCAAGAACTGGACCCCAGAGTGGACACCCAGAGTATTTGAGACAGACAAACAGAGAAAGTGGGAGAGAAGGGGAGAGGTAGAGGAAAGGGACATGGTGAAAGATGACAAGGAATGAGGAGAAAAACAGGGAAGATACAGCAAAAAATAAGAAAGAGGGAGACATGAGAGAAAAGAGAAAAATGAAAAAGAGGCAAGAGCTGACCTTGGCAACTATTTAGCTCTTAACAAGGCAGTGAGGACCTAACAAAATCAATGTTTTCCTGGAAAACAAAGGATCAAATCAGACACTTGAGACTCTGTTTACACCATAATACCAGCCTAGCTGACAGGACAGAGTCAAAATTGATAATTCACCTCTGATTATTTCATTTTTGCAGCCTAATTCGAAGATTTTGGACCTGTTGAGGCAACACCAACTTAACACAGGAAAAGAACACACAACAAATTCGCCGACTTAGGAAGTCCAATTCAAGGGTGCCCATCATAAACATTTGATTGGGTGAAGCTGCAACTAAGCGTAAGCCTTTTGGTCAAGAATGCACCACTTGTGGCGCCCCCTGGCACTAGTTACTGGTTTCTCCTTGATAACAGTCGTGGCGTATTTGCACCTGTTTAGCTCCAGCCCCCAAACACAGAGAAGGGAAGACTTTTGGCGCAGTGCCAGGGACATCCAGAACCTGTTTCTCCCATCCAGTGAATTGTGGCAAGTTGACAATGAGATGCAACAACACAAGAGACTGGATCTGCAGCAGCAAAAGCAGGAGAAACAGAAGCAAAAGCAGCAGCAACAACAGCAGCAGCAAAAGCAAAACCCACAGCAACAACAACAGCAACAGCAGCAACAACAAAAGTGCAGGAAACTGAGGCTCTGGCCCAGTGGGCTGGATGAGACGGAAGACAGAATCCTGGACCAACTCCAGTACACAGTGCCTCAACCTAAAGAACCCAAAAGGTCCACTCATGTTGGCACAAACATTCCCAGTCATATGAAAATAATTCAATATGACTATACCACCAGACACACAGAGGGGCACCAGCAGTTTGCCCAGTGCCCAGTGAGCAACTGTTTCCTCACCAAGGTGCATGCTCACAGACCCATAGCAGATGCAGTGCTCTTTGCTTGGTATGTTCCACAAGCAGGAAGATTTCATCAGAAATATCAGCGCCCACTGAAGCAGAGGTGGGTGGTTCTGAACATAGAACCCCCATCCATCATCCCTCACCTCTCCACTGATAATGTTGTCAATTATACTGTGACTTATCGCATGGACTCCACCATTGTAACACCTTATGCTTATTTTGTGCCTTTTCCCGATGCTTCTGTGTATCAAACAATGCCTCCCAAGCAGAACTATGCTGCAGGGAAGAACAAGTCAGTGGTTTGGTTTGTCTCCAACTGCAAATCAGCAAACAACAGAATGGGGTATGCACAGGAACTTGCCAAACACATTGATGTTGATATCTATGGGGGATGTGGAAACATGTCTTGCAAGAAGCAATGCTGGGAGATGTTGGACAAAGTGTACAGGTATTACCTAGCCTTTGAGAACACCAACTGCAAAGATTACATCACTGAGAAGTTCTTCAGGAATGGTTTGCAACACAGTGTCATACCCATTGTGATGGGGGCACCTCCAGAGTACTATCACAAGGTGGCACCACTCAACTCCTATATCCATGTGGATGACTTTGAGTCTCCCAAAGAACTTGCTGCCTTCCTGCACAAACTGAACAATGATGACCATCTCTATAATAATTACTTTAGATGGAAAGGGTCTGGAGAGTTCATTGACACCAAGTTCTGGTGCAGGCTGTGTGCACTTGTGAATGATGATTCCATAACAACTTGGTATGAGGATGTGAATTACTGGTGGAGAGGACCAGGAATCTGTGTCCATCCATCCCCTGAGAATCCATTTGCATCCTGGAGGCTTGCACAGAAACAATCCAGCCACAATGTCAGTGAAAATGATCATCTGTTTGATCCACAGTATGTCTATCACACTGTCAATGCTTCAACACAACATCAATGCAACTGAAGGAAACTGTTTGAAATAGATCTAATGAGAAAACAAGATGGTACTTTTGAGAAGCAAGCCCATTTAACTGCTGTTACCAAATGTGAATCCACAAAGCCAAATTCCATGGAGACAACTCCAGAGTCGTCCCTTGGGAATCCCTGAATTCCAAAATTCCCCTTCTTCTTCACCACTTGGAGAATCATCAAACACACTCAGCTGACAAAGAGTGTCACCACAAAACAGTGCCAGGAAATGTGGCTGTGCACTGGCTACACATCCCTCTTGTGTTGTACTTGTAGAGGTATTCTGAAAAGTTGCCCTTTGCCTCCTGAACACTTCCAAGCAGAGAGACCCAATCAAGATGCTTGCCTCCTCTGAATCCCCCAAAAGTGGTGGCCAGTGTGAGCTCGTGTGAGTATGTCTGTGTGTCTGCCTGGATGTCTGTATCTCTAGGTATGTGTGTGTGCAGTAAACTCCTCATTATCAATGCACAACATAAAACTCCATTCATTTGTGCCTTTATGCAGTACCCTGGACATCCTGTGTGGAACAAAGAAAATCATCCTGAATCAAGGAAAATGAAATCTCTGGAGCAGATGAACCTCACTTTGACTTCATCACAAGTCCTGATGTGCAGTGCTCACACAAGCTGAAAGTGAACCTGGAAAACTCTGAAGATGTATAGTTTGTGGCGACCTCTGAAAGTGGTTGCTGTCTCTGCCCTCCTGGTGGTGATAGTTGTGAACCTTGCACTGCTCTGGTCCATCCCCAAGACTCAGATACAGACAGACTTCTGGAGCAAAGCATGGGACTTCCAAAGTCTGTTTCTTCCACCCAGTCAACAACTGGAAGGTGGGGACAGCACAAGACAACACCTTGAGCAGCAACAAAAGCAGCAACAACAGCAACAACAGCAGAAGCAACAACAGAAACAGCAGCAACAGCCAAAATGCAGGAAACTAAGACTCTGGCCCAGTGGGCTGGACGAAACAGAAGACAGAATCCTGGACCAACTCAAATTCAGGGTCCCTCAACCCAACATCTCCAAAGTATCCCAGCACAATGGAACTGACATCCCCCGCCATATGAGGATCATTCTTCTTGACTATGCCACCAGGGTGAAGGAAGGGCGCAGAGAGTTCACCCAGTGCCCAGTGAGCACCTGTTACCTGACCAAGGCGGCTGAGCATGGACCCATAGCAGACGCTGTACTGTTTGGTTGGCACTACCCACAGGGAAGAATCCACGCGGGGTACAAACGCCCCCTGAACCAGAGGTGGGTAGTGCACGACAAGGAACCACCCCACATATCTCACTTCCCCTTCAACTTCATCATCAACTACACAGCCACATATCGCAGGGATTCTACCATAGTGACACCTTATGCTTATTTTGTGCCTTTCCCCAATGCATCCAAGTATCAGACCTTCCCTCCCAAGCAGAATTTTGCTGCAGGGAAGAACAAGTCTGTGGTGTGGTTTGTCTCAAACTGCAGACCAGCAAACAATAGAATGGGGTATGCACAGGAACTTGCCAAACACATTGATGTGGATATCTATGGGGGATGTGGAAACTTGTCTTGCAAAAATCAATGTTGGGGGCTGGAGGACAAAGTCTACAAGTTCTATCTGGCTTTTGAAAACACCAACTGCAAAGATTACATCACAGAGAAGTTCTTTGTGAATGCTTTACAGCACAAAATAGTTCCAATTGTGATGGGAGCACACCCAGATGAATACAGGAAGGTAGCACCTCTGAACTCCTACATCCATGTGGATGACTTTGAATCTCCCAAAGAACTGGCTGCATATCTACACAAACTGAACAATGATGACCAACTTTACAACAATTACTTCAGATGGAAAGGGTCAGGGAAGTTTATGACCAACACCAAGTTTTGGTGCAGGCTGTGTGCCCTGATCAATGATGACTCCAGATCAACTTGGTATGAGGATGTAAACTACTGGTGGAAAGGACCAGGGATCTGTGTGCATCCATCCCCTGAGAATCCATTTGCATCATGGACACTTGCACAGAAACAATCCAGCCACAACAAAAGTCACAATGACCCACTGTTCAACCCTTCTTTTGTTGAACACCCTGCCAATGCATCTTCATCTGCTGTTTCTCCAAATGGAACTTGCCAGTAAGTGCACTGCATCAGTGAATGATGTAGAGAACAGACAAACCCCTTTTCCACACTGGCAGATCCAGCACCCTCCAAGCCCAAAAGAATGGATTTTGTTTCGCTTGAAAGATGGAATTGTGCCAAAAGAACTCTGGAGAAAAGTACATTGCTTCTGGCATACAAGAAACTAGGCTGCTTGTGTCACTAGAACAGAACACCTTCACTGGCAACAAACATAGAGCACCTGGGATAAATCAAGCATGGAAGAAATGACGCACACAAGTTCTTATCAGGGACTCAGGTGTGATTTTGAAAACAACATTGTGTTCCTTGGTGTCACTGGTTAGGAGATTAGAACTTGCCACAATGCAACATTGGGGGGTGTCTCCCAGGCTGCTTATGATAGGATTGGAAGTTTTCACGTTTGAGGACAAGGCAGTGATTTTCAATGGTGTTGGTGCCAGCAAGCTGAAGAGATCTTGTTGCATGAGAAATTTCAACAGTGGCAACATCCATTGCTGCACCAATAGCAACACACACTGCATCATGCCTACACTGAACCCAGTGTGTTTGACAGGCCCTCTCAAGCAAACTTGCTCTTTTGGGGCCCAACCTTTCCAGGGTCAGATCCAATGATGATATCACACCCCTGGATCTCCCAAAATGCCAGCCAAGATGTGTGAGTGTCTGTGTGTGTATGAGTCCTGTAAAAACCTCATTCCCATTGACAAAGCAGGAAACGCCCCCCTCCTCTTCTGTGATTTTACACAATGCACTAAGCCTGACCTGTGGAACACAGCACAGGAAACAAACGAGGAATCAGAAATTGCAGCCTTTGACCCCTTCATACCTTGGTGTATTCAAGACCCTCACAGAACATTCATTGCTGACAGAGCACCCACGTCACCGGAAGTAACTGGACCGGAAGATGCGTCGCGCGTGGCGCCACCTGGTGGCTTTAGCGGCCGTGACCTTGACGATGACGGTGATCGTCAACCTGGGCCTGCTGAGCACCGTTCCCAGGAGGAGGACAGCAAGTGACGTCATCGACAGGGGCTGGGATCTCCGCGCCAAGGTCAAGGACCTCCAGAATCTGTTCCGCCCAGTCAGACAACAACAGCAACAACAGCAGCAACAGCAGCAGCAAAAATGCAGGAAACTGAGACTCTGGCCCAGTGGGCTGAATGAAACTGAAGACAGAATCCTGGACCAACTCAAATTCAGGGTCCCTCAACCCAACATATCCAAGGTCACATACCACAATGGAACTGACATACCCAGCCACTTAAAGCTGATTCTGGTTGACAGGAGCGTTGGGCATCAGGGTCAGTGGCATTTCCTCCAGAACATGTGTCCAGTCAACAACTGTTTCTTGTCCCAGGCACCAAAGCGTGAACTGGGCCCCATCGCAGACGCCGTGCTGTTTAGACTCCAGGTGCCCGGAGGCCTGCTTGAACAATACCAGCGCCCTCTGAAGCAGAAGTGGATCATTTGGAACACAGAGGTGCCCTCCAAAATGAGCACAATATCTGCAGAAAATAATGTTGTGAATTTTACTGCAACATATCGCGTGGACTCCACCATTGTGACGCCTTATGCTTATTTTGTGCCTTTTCCCAATGCTTCTGTGTATCAAACATTGCCTCCCAAACAAAACTATGCTGCAGGGAAGAACAAATCTGTGGTCTGGTTTGTCTCCAACTGCAGACCCAAAAATAACCGGGCAGGCTATGCTGGGGAACTTTCCAAATACATTGATGTGGATATCTATGGGCTTTGTGGAGGGTTGAAGTGCCCACAAAAAGACAAGGGGAAGGAATGCTGGGACAAGTTGGACACAACCTACAAGTTCTATCTGGCTTTTGAGAATGACAATTGCAAAGACTACATCACTGAGAAGTTCTTCAGGAATGGTTTGCAACATAACATAGTTCCAATTGTGATGGGGGCACCTCCAGAGTACTATCACAAGGTGGCACCTCTCAACTCCTACATCCATGTGGATGACTTTAGGTCTCCCAAAGAACTTGCTACATATCTTCACAAACTGAACAATGATGACCAACTCTACAACAACTACTTCAGATGGAAAGGGTCAGGAAAATTCATTGACACAAAATTTTGGTGCAGGCTGTGTGCACTTGTGAATGATGACTCCAGATCTGCTTGGTATGACAATGTGAGGCAGTGGTGGAGAAGCCGTGGCATCTGTATCCGCCCATCAAAGGAAAACCCACATGCTTCATGGAAACTGGCTCAAATATCCTATTCCAACATCAGCAGGGACAACCTCCTGGTCAACCCCCACTACATTCATCACAGAGGCAAGGCATCTTCTGTGCAAACCAATGTGATGTGTGATCAGGCCCCCTGAGGAAAAACAAAAGAGATGATCTTGGAACAATGATCCAGTGCAAACTTTCTCAATGGAAAATTTCAATGGATGTGTGCAAGAACAGGAGAAACAGGTGTTGCTTCAAAGTGTTGTGCTGGTGAATGAAATCAAAGAAACAAGGAATTGACCTGCAATGTAACATTCAGCAAACTTATGTTGTCCCTTCCTGGTGAACACACAGAGTTCTGCCTGTCAGGACCTTCTCTCTTTGAAGTGACCCAAAGAAGAGTCTGAGCAGAAAGAACCAGCGAAAAACGGCAAAGGTTTTGTCCAGAGCAGCTGAACACTCTGCATGTGAATCACAAAAAGAAACAAATGCCTCAACTGAGAAACATCACAGACTTTCTTTGGAACTGAAACATTTCACTTTTGCTCCACACTTGTGTTGCTTGTGCGAAAACATTTTCGTGGCACCACTGTCCAAGTGCAGACCGTGAACCGAACACGTGGTCTGTTGAGAATGGCGAAGCAAGGCGTTGGGATAGTGGACATCTGTCGTGAAAGAGGACTTCGCGCGTTCTTCTGACGCGTGCTTGATCAGGTTTGGCCGGGAGCTGAGTACTCACGAGTACTAAGAGCAGCTTCAGGCTCACAGTTCTGAAGATGCTCTGAATGCACAGATCAAACTCCCATCCACAATTGAGTACCATAACTTTTGAGAATCAATAAAGCTTGTTGTAGTGGCACTGTGTGTGAGTGGTAGATGCGACGTGGCAGCAGCCCCCCCCCCGAGCCCTGACCTGCAGTCGTGACGTCACTACCGGTGACAAGGTGAGAGCCGCCCACTTACGGCGGTGCACGCGTGGTGAAACCGTCACTGCGTCCGCACTCAACATCGCGCGTTTTACCCGACATTTCTCCGTGTGTTCCAAAGGACGCAACACACGTGTCAAGGGGTTTTCACATTGGTGACGCCGTCAGCTTTTTCTGACGTCGACTTCAACTTTTCTTGACGTTGACGTCAAAAGTGCCGTTGAAGTCAATGAAGTTGACCTGAACGTCGCGCTACGTGAAAACCTCTCAACGTGTTGTGGCGAATCGTATTGGCCAAAACGGCTGACTTCGCCCACTTCGCCCCATCTCCCACCCGTGGGCGAAGTGGCGCCACCTCACCACCGGCCCTCCGCACGCGTAAATGGGACACGCCCACTATTGGCGACTCAGAAGGCACCCGCCCCAAAAGGGGAAATAAACCATTTTTAGGTGATTTGAGATGGGTTGCACGATTTGGGCTCAAATGAGCCAAATTGGTGTGAGCCAAATCAAAGCACCTATAGGCAGGGTCTTCCAAAAGTATGTCTACAGTAGTTTCATGGTCAAGATGAGGATTGATTTGGGATCTTTTGGGCTCTTTTAGTTCATTTTGGGTTGGGGATAATGCGTGAGGAAGGAATTTGTCAAATTTGAATTTTTGGGTTTGAGGTC
>JAAUXT010087529.1_pt1 | contig 11820 bp, 15 predicted proteins | sample 7278171 | NCBI WGS metagenome assembly JAAUXT01 (sample SAMN14350112, study PRJNA611818) | marine sediment metagenome | isolation source: surface marine sediment (1.8m) | place: French Polynesia: Moorea | collected 2018-08
AATTGAGTGCAATAGAAGCTCCCAAGAGATTCAGTTTCAAAACGCACAGCCCACAAATTTTGCGACATGCCGAAAATCACCGCGACGTCCAAATTTTGGACGTTATGTTTTGCTGGCAGTTCGGCCCAGAGCGTTGCATAATGTACTCCGCTGGGCTTTTTTTTACAGCAGAGCCAACTGCGTAAAAAGTGCTCTCTGATGTTTATGGCCTGGGATGTTTTTGTGAAAAGCCTCAGTACCATGGATGCAATCACCGTGCTGCTGCATTCTAAATCGTTTCGACAATAACTCAGCTGATTTGCTGTGGTGCATTTGTTCAAACGAATTTGATCCACGTGTTCAACGTGGCAAAATTCTTGCATACATGTATCATTCTGTTCGGCATCAAAAACTAAAACCATGAGCTCTTCAAAAAGCACCTGCATGCAGATTAGAAACTGGTAACACGGTTCAGTCACTGCGTATAGTTGTCGCTCAGTCGTCCAACGGAAATTCGTTTTCTGCCCTTGGTTTGCATGTGCCTGGGACATCGTCTCAAGGTTCCATTCTTGGCTTCATGCGGACTCTGAGGAGCTTTGGACTTTTCACTGGCAGCCGATTGCTTCGGTGTCAGTGAGTGCAAGTGTTTTTGTGGAGTGTATTTTGGGAAAGTTGGAAGGAAAGAGTCATGGGCTTGTTTGTACACTGATAGTGTATGGAGCAGCCTGTGAAGGGTGAACTGTGCGCATGATGATGATTGGTCGCGGAGGCCCTCGCCTGAAGCTGCTTCAACTGTTCCGTCGCGCCAATTGATCGTTTTGTGCCCTCAAATTTCGACCTTTGCTGCCAACTCAGCTGCTGCGCATTTTATTTTTTGGGATTTCCACATTTCCACAAACTGTTGTTCTTTGGAATAAATCCCTGCTTTCAGTCTTCGTTGCACAACAAAATGCAGTCGAAGCAACAGAACCTGTGTCTTTGAGATCAGAATTGGAACCAGATCGACGCGCATGAAAAAAGAACATCCAGACTGCTGGAATGCCGACCGAGATGGTTGTCCAGGATCGGGTGCAGAGTACATGGAGGCACTGCACCTCCTTAACCAGTCAATGTGCAGATGTAATTACTGCCTACTGAGTGGATGAAAAAAGTCGTGGAGGTTCACCAGCTACAAACGCGTCCATCATATCTGATAACACGTGAAAAAGCGCTGGTTGCTGTGAACAAGGGACCTACACTCCAATAAAACATGATGGGAACACTGCACAACTCCGACGGCATTTCTTGTGACAAAACAATGTAGCATGAATTTGTCTTGACCACGAGGCCCGTGAGTCAGCTGATTGAATCCAAGTACTCGTCAAAAGTGTATTTTCCTCGCGCAAAACAAATGCATGGCTGTGCGGGGTTCCCCGCCTGAGTGTGACCTGATCCCCGAGTCCGTCCCCGCCCAAGGCAATAAACGCATTGTTCTGCTCTTTTCGTACAAAAACGGGAAACAACAAAGTCAATATGAAAGTTTTGATAAAGGGATCTTTTCCTGTTCAAATTTGCAGAGAGAAAGAAAAGCGCGGCAGACATTATGCCCACACAGGACAATTCCCGAAATTGGACATCACAAGTGAACCATTTCTGACAGTGTGAATGAACTGCGGAGTCTTCATGGGGGACACATTCGTATCCGGGCTGCCACAGTCCAAGGTTTAATTGAGCTCTCGTTGAATAGAAATGACAGCTTTAAGAGGCAAAACACCACGTCGGTGAGTCGTGACGCTCGTGGAGTCTCATTTGTTGAGGCAGTGTGTTGCTATTTATATATCGTCGGAGGCAAACTTGTCTTCTCAAAGGGCACTGTTGCGTGGTTGTTACCTTCTTCGCTGCATTCACATCAAGTCCCATCACCTCGGGGTGAGTGACTGCAAGCCCAGCTAATTCAGGGCAGGGGACGAGACAACAAGAGCACGATCATCTGACATCCCCAAAACGTCTTTGGCCTGAATTTTTAGTCGTCGCAAGTCTGGATTTGCTGTGGAAAACTCTCAAGAAAGGTGGTTGTTGTCGCGCTCGCACAGACACGCAAAGCTTCATTGTTCACTGTTTTTGCCCTGCCTGAGCGAACCACCCCTGCATCATGGAAATAAGAGAGAAAGGAACAATCTACAAGACTCCCAAAGAAATGCTGCTGGTGGTGCGTGTACACTGAGCCTCTCAAGTCCAGCTTTCCATCCTGAAGTTCTCGTTTTTTTTTTCGTTCATCTTCACCACGAGCACATTGTAACAATGCCCATCTGAAGGTACAGCGCTGAAACCCAGAACCTTTGTGAAATTGCATGAGAACAGAAGCAGAATTTACTGGGTGCCATTCGAACGTGGGTAAAGCCAAGAAGATCAGCGAACAATGGAAACAAAAACACCCCGTCGGCTGCAGGTGTTCTGCTCTTGGAGAAAGAGGGGCACTTCACCGTTTTTTCCTGATCTGGAAGTCAAACTTTCACAAAATCTTACAAGATTTCACAGGTTTTGTGGCGCATGATAGCACAGAGAACAGGCAGAACATTCCATGTTGTGAATTGTGTTGCGGTGGAAGTTCCACCACAAGTGAGGAGATACACACTCTTGAAGGGGGGGGGTCGCTTTGAAATCTTTACGTCAGTTGAAAAGGCACCTAAATGGTGATTCACACAAACGCACCCACACATTTACGTACTTGAACTGACAGGACAGAATGCACAAACTGGGAGCATCACACGGACAAATAGACGCAAAATTTCACTGAAATGAAACAATTGCTGTAGAGATGGAACATAGCAGTGGGAGGAGACTCATGATCGAGAAAGCTGTTGCTCTAGCTCCACTGTCGGACCCCTTCTGTCCTTTGGACTTGGACTGAAAATTGTTTTTGAAGTCTTTCCCGGTTTTGTCCTTGCCCTTGATACTCGGTCGGTCCTTCGCTTTCCCGCCGCGAGTGCGCTTGAACGGAGGTTTCGCGACGCGCTCCGTTTCGTTTCTGCCGGCGCCCGTCGCTGACCCGTGTGGAAAGTTGGCGCCACCGCCTCTGCCGGTTCCGTGGCTACTGGCGCCGAAGTTGTCGTTGATCTTGCTGGTGATCATGAGCTCCGAGTCGTCCACGTCGCTTTCTGCTCCGTCCACGTCATTCACGTCAAAGTCTGGTCGCCCGAGGGGGTCCAGCGGTCCGTCAGGCGGATAGTTGGGGTCCTTTGGACCAGACAACACTTGGTTAAAGTCGGACTCGAGGTCAATGATGTTTTCTTCGGGGTCGTAGTCAGCCTTGTAGTCGTCAGGCTCCTGTTCGACTGGAGTGGACAGTTTGCGGATGTCCTCCCAGCTGGGGCGCCTCACGCCGTCGTTGCACATATCTGGAAAGATTCGCAAACTGGAAGGTGGTTCGTCTATTTTGTTAAAGCGCAGTTCTTGCTCACGGAACTCAAAGCAGCTCCTGGTGGCTGGGTCCTTGCGGTGCTGCCGGCTGCGACCAGGACGCGGGCAGAAGCAACCAGGTAAAGAGTGACAGACAGAACGGAGGTTCAGCAAACACGTCCGCTCCTTTTCCGACGTGCCCCAGATCAGTGACACAAAAACCATTTGCTCACTTTGACATCAGCTCTCAGAGCAAACATGGGCAAAACACGTAGATTCTACGGATTTCAAGGCTGTGCTTCACCTCCCCAGACTGACCTGCGACACACGTGGAAAAGCAGGTCATGGCGAGGTCCTCGGTCTCGAGCACGCACGTGTTGCCAACGCTGTCGTCCTCGCAGCCGCGGTGCACGGACTGCACGGCGAGGTCGTGCGGACGCAGAGGCCGGATCACGCCTGCAGCGGAGGACATATGGGTGGCGTTCGTGAGGTTCTCACTTGAACACGAAAAACTTGTTCCAGTGAGATAGCACTTTTTGAAAGTTCTAGTAGATCGATCGATCCAGTGGGTCCGAAGCGGGACTCTGAATCCCAAAGTATTCATTTGACACACCCTTCCAAGACTTAACGCTAGCCAATAACACGTTCGGCCCCTGCCAGATCCTGTACCCGAGGGAGAGAGGGAGAGAGAGCTGGGTGATTGAGCAGGAAGCGTTTTTGTGCACGACAGATATCTTTTTGTTCGAGGAGACCCAACACCCCAAACAAAATGCCGCAAACTGTTTTGAAGTGTTTTTGCTGAAAAAAATGTTTCTTTGGTGTTGGGGCCTCAAGTGTCCCGTGTGGTTGGAACCCGGCTTCGCAGTTCAGTCTTGGATCCAATTTGTGCTTGTTTTCCAAACGGGAACAGAAGGTTCTGGACGAAAGAACTCACCTCGTAGTTTGCCTTGACCGTCGACCGTGAGCAGGTACCGGCGTGGCTTGTAGCGCACCACCGTCGTGCAGAAGCTCCTTGTGCAGTTCAGTTGATCTATGTCCTGCATATTGAAGAAGGTTTGAGGACGCATTATTGCAAGTCAAATTTTCACTTTTGCAGACCAACACAATGTTGCTTGTTTCCATTCAGAAAAGCCTGCAAACAGTCGCATTTGTGGGAGAACAGGAACGACATGCGAATCTTCACACCTGCACCGTGTACTTGGGGTAGAGTTCGCAGTCTCGGTTCGGAAAGTCTCCTGAACACGCGAAGCACCGTTTCACTCCGCTTCTCTGGGCGACGGCGGCGCCCAAACCTGCAAAAAATGTGGCGAAAACACACCTCCCCGTTTGTGACGCTGGACACCAAAGTTGACTGACAAGCTGGATATTTTGGCAGCGTTCGGCCCAGTTGATCAAATCACATCATACTGAAGTTGTTCACGAAGATAACCGGACGTGACTTTGAATACTCACAAACAACAAGGAACCAATGAAGTGTGTGACGATCCATGACTCTCGCGTTTTTGTTTGTTTGAAGTAATTGTAAAATAATCCCAAATCAGCTTTCCAGTCTGCAAGAGGTTTTCCTCAGGGTTCATCCATGTTGACTTTGTCGCAGAATCATCCAAATTATGAAAGGTAATCTCTGCGCACAGAACACCACACGCCCCAGCACGTACACGACAGAGCAAAAATGCCCTTTTCCAATATTGTAGCCTTTCTCGAGGGCTGAAAAATTCTGGCGCCCACTATTTCAAAAAAAAAAAAAATTCCTCCCAAATCGACAACACTGTTTGTGAGTGTGGACACTTGTGTCATAAATTGAGAGAAGAGGAGATCAAACCTTGGTGCTGGATACCGTGGATGACCGGCACCACCTGGTCAGCACGACAAGCTGTCGTCCCGCTGTCTTCACCGAGCAACCTGCCGCCGCGGCGCCCAGTGCGAGCATTCCTCAAGCACATTATTTATCGTCTCAACTCTCTCCGCGTGTGAGTGTTGGAAGCACATTTTCGTGTAGTTTTCATGACTTTCGTCCAAAACGACGCCAATTGCTCAAGAAACTTTGGCTCTTGATTTTTCTCGGTGCAGAGAAGTATTGCAAATATTTGTTGTTGTTTTATTCTCAACTGTACCAAAAGGCTCAAATTGGCCACAGGACTGTGCACGTCACAAAAAGACATTTCGAGGAAACATGGAATTCTGAGTTTGAGGTTCATGGAATGCAGTGTCACATCCAGGATTTCTACGATCCCCAGAGTTGTTGCTCTGGAGGAGGGTGCTCCTTAGATCGGGTCCCAAGAGTATCTGGATCCAGCGACGGAACGAAAACAAAGAAGTTCACACCAACATGGAGCCTATGACGCCTCTCCATGGGCGACCCTAACACTTGAGTGGAATCAGTTCCACCAGGCCCGTCAGGGGAATTCCTTCCTTCCCAGTGTGTCGCTTTGTTTAGCAAACCGACTTCAGCAAGGCTGATCTCTGTGTTGTTGTTTCTTTTTTCGATTTTGCACGGTGTCGCACATACTGAATTCTCGTTGAAGAACACGACAACTTTTTGTGGGTTTGGCTTGGCCACGTCAGTCCTGAGATCAAACTCTGCCCGGCCGGCTCGGTCGCCCCAGCCGGGCGCCCCGCGCCTACGAGGTGAGCCCCCAGCCGCGCAGGTGTCGCTTGATGATGAGGGAGCGCGTCGACTCAAGCACCTTCTCGATCTGCTGCGTGTCGACGGCGCACGTGTAGTAATACTCGCAGTCGTGCGCGCAGTGCCAGTCGGCGCCGCCCCTCTCCGTCACCCGCGGCTCCAGCACGATGCTCTGACAAACAGGGTTCGATTCGTGAACAAACGGCTCGAGACAACCTGGGACAGAACACGGACAACAGTCCGCATCAAGGGGTGGTTCCATGACGGGCGAGGGCTGGCCCTTGTGACCCCTGCAAAAAGGTCTCTCCTGCGAACTGAAGAGAAACTTCCCGTTTGGGTGGAACAAACCGATGGTTCGCTTTTCAACTCACCATGAAGAGACGTTTGATGAAGACAGCGGTTCTGATGACGTCGACGCCGATGTGATGCCTGAGCGACGCCGAGGGGGAGGCTCGCTTCCCGAGCCCGGTGAGGCCGGCGAGGCTCGGGCGGCTGCGGCGAGGCTCCGCCGCCGCTCCGGGAAGCCGCGCCGGGTACGCCTCCACAAACTCACGCACCTCTGCCTCTGCAACCGAAACTTACGCTCTCGAGACTTCCGAATCCATGGCAGAAATCAAACATTCAATGAATCTTTTTCAGATGGTGATGTTCTATGACGTTTGTTTGGACACTCACAGCGAACACTGGGAGAATAAACCAAGTCCCCAATGTGTTAACACAGATGGGATGGGAGCTCGACTGTACCGGTCATGTGGTCTTCTGAGAAGGTGGAGTAGTTCTGCAGACGTCCGTAGAGGATGTGGTCGGGACTGACGGACTGCACCAAGTTGTCGAGGGTGTGTCCAGCCTGCAGCTTCTCCTGCAGAACGTCGATCTTGTTGAGGAACAGGATGATCGGAATCCTGTGCATCCACCTGGAAGAACACAAAGTATTCCCCTGAGTGTGTACTGTTTGTGGAGGTTGTCACTGCTCGTTTTTCTTGAGTACCTTCACAGACAGAGGAAAACAACGCCAACGGCGACAATTTTTGTCTTCAGTGCATGTGCATGAAAATTCCTTCCGTCCGCGGTTTCAGGTTTCTCCTGCCCAGGTGGTCAGAACCAAAATTTGGCCGCGGTGCAACCCCCGTTGTTTAATGCAGTGGGGCTCTTGATGAGCACCTGTTGTTCCAGAGTTGGTGGAAGAGCTCTGCAGCCTCGAGCAGCCGATTCCGAGTTGGGTCCTCGCGCAGCGGCAGGTCGAAGCTGGCGACGTCCAGCACGAAGATGACGGCCGTGACGACGTCAAACACCTGCAGCCACTTGCGGCGCTGCCCGCGCTGTCCGCCCACGTCGTACACCCTGCGAAGTAAGATGCCATGAGAGAATCCAGGATTGGCGCACAGGACCAGGTCATAGCAACGGGAACTTCCTTCGTGTCCCACAGATTGAGCAGAAAAAAGTCTGATCATTGACTTTGAAACTCTTGGGTGGGAAAGCGTCCAAAGAACAATGGCCGACGAGGCAACTGGTGATTTCAAAACAAACATTGCCGTTTACCTGAAATTCACTGTGGCTCTTCTGTCCTTGACGGCAAAGTCGATGGTTTGAACTGTGTTGGTGATGACTCTGCATCTCAGCATGTCCTGTGAACAAACAGAAACGGTCAGAACTGGACATTGTGCTTCTTTGATTGTCCTTTTTATCAAACTTTGCTCAATTTTAAAACTGACCTGATCTGTGGGTATGTAGTCGTCCGCCTGGATTTCGTGGATTCGATCCAAGAAGCTGCGACACAATGGAAGACGTGAACGATCGAATATCCAAGCACAGCTGTTGACATCAATGAATTCTGGGAAGCATTTTTGGTAGAAACTCACTACTTTGCAGGGTCTATGAGTTGATACTCGTTGGATCTCGCGTGGCACTCCTGCACTCCTTTGTCCACCCACAGGCGTTTTGTGTGATCATAAAACTCCTGGGCAAGCAACAGGAAACACCGAAACTCTGTCGTGTAATTGCCTGCTCGGAAATTTGCTTGGAGCTTGAAGAAAATTTTTCATGTGTCAAAAAGAAGAATTCACCTGGGGGAAGGAGTTTGCATCCATGTCCACAGCATTTTCCATGACCCAGTCCAAGGAAGGCTGCAGCTGTGGGTCGTTCAGCTCAACGCTCAGGTTCTTCATGGCGCCCAGGATCGACTGCAAAACAAGAGGACGACTGTTCAGAATATCTGCAGCGGACGAAGTCAATGTCTGCCTTCCACAAAACACAAAATGGAAAAGAAAGATCCGGTCGCCAGGAGTATGGACCGTTTCGACGGGTTGGTTCCTCCACCTTGCGGCTGCCCCAAAGCGAACACATATTTCAACAAAGAGACTTGTTCTGCGTGGATCAGGACCAGGTGTTTGCAAAAATGACACTCACCAAAATGGCGTCGCGCACGTTCTTTCTGATCAGTTTCACTTGTTCCCGGCGTTCACTGCAAGTGCACAGGCGGAATTAGTGTGTGAGCTTCGCCTCGATTTTCTTTGCCATCGAGCGCGCGCACGCGCGAGAGCGCGCGTTCATGCGTGTGTGTGTGTGTGTGTGTGTGTGTGTGTGTAGGTGTCGGTGTAGGTGTCATGTGTTGTGTGTGTGCCAACAGCGTCTGTGTGCGTGTGTGCGGGGTACAGGTGTGTGTCAGTGTGCACATGTCTGCACGTTTTTGGTTGTTTGCATTCTCGTACCTGTCCGAAAATCCATTGATGTGGATAATCTTCATCTGCTTGCTGATTGTGCTTTTTCCAGACTCTCCACAACCTGCAAACAATTTATGCTCTTGGACAGCCTGTTTTGCAGATTTTTTGGCAGATTGTTCACTGAAAGCGGCGAAGGCCAAATATCATAATAGATGCAGTGTTGCACGCACCAAAAGGGGCGAATGAGAATTTTTTCTTTTGAACAAGAATTGACCTTTTTTAAAGGTGAAATGTACCGCTGGTCCAGTTGCTCTGGTTGCAGTGCAGTTGTACTGACCCATTCTGATTGGACCAACATCATGCTGAACCAGTGCAACTGGACCAGCAGAATTGGACCAAAGGAACCAGACAAGCAGAATTCGACCAGCACAACCAGACAAAGTGCGATCACATCAGTGCCGCCAGACTCACCAGACCAGGACCTGGTTGTGCCAGTGTTATCGTGTCAATCTGGTTGCACCGGTTTTGTTGCACTGGTCTGGCTGCACTGGTCTGGTTGTACAAACTGGTGTGGTTGTGCTGGTTCTGTTGCACTGACCTGGTTCCACTGGTGTGGTTTCACTAGCCCAGTTACCCTGAACTGGTCACGCTGGTCCGAATGTGGTTCGGTTTGATGCAAAACGAACAAAGTTCCGTTGCGAGAACCGTTGGCAGCCGCCTGCGGTGCAGTCAGAGAGGAGAGGGAGTGACTGATGAAAGATTCTCACCCAGCAGGAGCAGTTTGATGGTACCGTCCTCACGTCGCTTCCAGTCCCGGAGCCTCCGGTCGAGCGTCCCGCTGAGCCTCCTCATCTCGAGCGCCTCCCGCGACTTGTCGTGCGCCACGCAGCACAGGCTGCGCACCCCGCCCGTTATATCCATCACAGCGGCCGGTGTCCTGGTGCACTCAAATACCTGGGAAATTCTCTTCAGACCACCTCGCAATCAGTTCGAGTGGGAAGTGCTTCCATTGATAAAACTTTAACTCCTGTCTGAGTGTTTTTCATGGCTTAATTCCTGCAATGAGGAATGACATGTCTCATCGTTTCAAAGTTCGTTTTGACGCTGTCTTTCACAGGAAGGAAACAATAAAACAAGAGATGTTGTGGAAGGATACCCACCTGCAAGCCTTCTTTCACTTGTTGCTGACCAATTGGTCCAAGGAACACAGTCTCTGATTGTGTCGGAACGAAACCTCTGATGACGCTCTGGGTTGTCCACAGCTAGCTTGGTGGCACTTGCATTGTGATCTACGTGCACCTGCAAAAACCTGCCCAGCGCAGCACAACACCAATTGCGTCTGTGTCCCTTTGGTGCGATATCCTGTTGGAAATTTGGACAGAACAACACAAGTCGACTTTCTCAGAAACACAAACAATGATAGATCCCATAACGTCTGCGAAGCATGAATAAGTTCCTTGATAAGACGATGTTGATAACTTCAACCAATTCGTGCCTGGCAGATTGACCATTCTAATATGTTGTGAGGAAGCAACAAACACTCAACGTAGACTCTGTATGTTACCTTGAACGGAACAACAGTCCTCGGCGTCGCTCCAAAACTTGTCAATTTGAAGACTCTTTGACACGAATCTGAGATAACCAATAAATTGGCCCAAATGGAAGGGTGAATGACGGGTCAAAGTTTACTTTGTGCAGAGATCGCGTTGCACCTTGTGTGATCCTCGCCAAGTTTGAGATCTGCTCGAGATTGCTTTGTTTTGCGGTCACAAATGCAAACGTACAACTTCTTGTCCAGAAAATTCGCGCTGGAGAGTTTTGCCGATGAGGGGCTCTGTATGTCACGGTCCAGGCGCGCAGCGTGGCTTCCATCTCTGTAAAACCAAGAGTTGTCCTTAAAATTAGCAGCGAAATATCTCCAACCAAAGTCTCAGTCCGATCAGTGGTTCTCCAGTGATCAAGGCAAGAAAGGAATGCGGCATTGTTTGTCCAAAAATAACAACTAAAAATATGGCACGTCCTGTGCAAGCATATAAAACGTCACCTTTGTCGGCGTTACAAAAGCATTGAGTTACGTGGTATCCAAAAATAACCCCTTTGGCCAACCATAAATGTTTGGATCACTGATTATTTCAAACCAAAACTGTGTTTGGGTGTAAGGTTGCAAAGGACCACACGCGCAACAAGACAATGGATCAGTCCTGGAACTGTGTGCCCCTCTCTCTTCGAACATGGAAATCGGTTTCTGGTTCCAGGGAGCCAGGGTGGGTTCTGTTTTCAGGGTGCGTGGCTCTGGCCTCATCACAAAAATAATTAACAAAACTCCTCTGAGTTGCTCGCCTTGAACCGCTTGACGCACCTCAAGTCCTTTTTAAGCGTGTGGTCCCGAAGGGTCGTTACCACACGCTTAGTGTAATCACCATCAGTCTGCATACATGTGTGTATGTATGTGACAATGTTGAGACAGTGGGGGGTAACTCAACATGGTAAAAATGAGCCATGACCACAGTGATGTGGTTTGGCAGCCATTTTGGATTTCCTGGCAACTCAATGAGGCCCATAACTTGGTAATGCTTGCCTGCAACATGTCCAAACTCGTATGGTGAAGTAGTCCTGTGGTCCCCCACATGCAAGTGTATCAGGTGCTGTGTAGGTCATGCTGTTTGGCAGCCATCTTAGGTTTCCTGGTAACTTGACAAGATGTTTATGAACTGCATAGGTTTCCATGGACCACACGCTTTTTATGTGTAGCATTCTTGTTCGGCATTGCCCTTGCTCTTCAGCTACCTTTCGATGGTGAATACGAACGTATTTTGTGCAAATAACAAAAGTTTTGAGCAGAGCTTCCCTTCTCCAAATTCTAATAAAGCCACGAGAATGGCCAAATGCAAGTTTTGCACAGAATTTCCTTTTTACGATGTTGGCGAGTCAGAAGGGTAGGGTCCGAAAACGTAACAGTACACTTCTGACTCGACAATCATCCATGTGGAAACTACCTATGGGTACTTCTGACACTGAATTTCACCATTTGAGCAGAAAGCACCCTGCTGTGCTCAGAAGTATACTGTTGGGGGTACCAACGGTGCACTTCTGACACTGACGGTATACTTATTTCTACTGGTTTCGTCCCTAACATTGCCACCCAGTACTTTTCACCCTGGACGGTGACATTTTCAC
>JAAUXT010004401.1_pt1 | contig 11819 bp, 11 predicted proteins | sample 7278171 | NCBI WGS metagenome assembly JAAUXT01 (sample SAMN14350112, study PRJNA611818) | marine sediment metagenome | isolation source: surface marine sediment (1.8m) | place: French Polynesia: Moorea | collected 2018-08
CCCCCCCCCCCCCCCCCCCCCCCCCCCCCCCCCCCCCCCCCCCCCCCCCCCCCCCCCCCCCCCCCCCCCCCCCCCCCCCCCCCCCCCCCCGCCGGCCTTGCAAGGGCCAAAGATTTCTGACATTGGAAAATAATGGGAGACTTTCGAGTTGGTTTCATGCATTTCACAGTATCAAAGAAGGTCCGGAAGACAGCAGGACCTCTGGTCCTGTGGTGACCTTGTGGTCATGCAAATCCTGAGGTTCTGTGGTCACGTGGGTCCTGAAGACCATACATGTGGTCTTGGGTCCTGGATACGTGGTCTTGAAGGGCTTGTGGTCCTTTGGTTCTGCAGACCCTCTGGTTTCGGTGATTCTGTGTATTCTTGAAGATCAAGTCGTGACATGGTCCTGTGGACCCAAGGGTCTTGTGGACCATACGTGTGGTGTCGTGGTTGTGAAGAGCCTGTGGTTCTAAAACCCAATTACCATCTGGTTTCCCAAGTCTTTTGGTTCTGTGAGCCCTTGTGGTCTTGAAGACCTTCTGTGGTTTGGGACAACCCTGTCAGCCTGAAACTCTCCTGATGGTGTTGTGAGCACACGACCTGCGCTGAAGATGCATGATGTGCAGATTTGCACAAAGTAACACGTGTTCTGCGCACCACACGTCCACATGCATGATGCATGAATGAGGCAGGGAGGGAGGGGAGCGACAGAACTGTGCTGGTGACATAATGGCACAGACAGGGAGCATGCTGAAAAGAACCACTTCGTCACTCTTTTGCTTCATCCGCAGGGCAGCACTCTGAAAACTTTAACAACCATCACAATCTTTCTATTCCCGAGTTCTAGCTGCGTGGCTTTGTCTGATGAGGGAGTTACGAGCAGATGGAGAACTGATTGACACATCTGCCAGGCTCCCTATTTCGGGGTGTCAATTTTGGTTCCATGTGGCAGCAAAAATGTCCAGGCATGCAGAAGTGAACTTGTCTCATTTTTGAGGGAGTTTGAGGAACAGCTCGCTTCGCGTCTGATTTATCCGTCATAAACGCCTCCCTCGTGGGAGCCGCATGAAAAATACATAAGTTCAGTGACAATTTATCAATAACTGTGCAAGCCTTTAATTTCCTCAAAAATCCTTCTGCACGGACGTAAACGGTTCAAAGGAAAAAACACGATTCAGAGCCAAAGATTGGCGCAGCCCACTGAAGAGGCTTGGTTCACAGTGGTTGCGTCACGCGCATGCGTCGCTGGGCGTGTCACACTGCGCTACGTCGTCACTTGCGACGCAGCGTCAGTGTGACGTCACCAGTGACGCCGCGCATGCGTGGCGCACCCACCGTGAACCAGGCCTGCAGGCAATACTGCAGAAGTGCAACATGCTTGGATTACAGAACACATGGCAACAACGCGTGTATCCTCAAAAGGAGCCTTGAATAGAACAGAAATATAAATCCTGTCGCTTGATGCAGCGACAGCAGCTCAACCTTTGTGTCTGGGCCTCTGCACAAGGCTGGATCCAGGGGCCTTGATCCCCGAAGAACTCAGTGACCTTGACCCTCCGCGCCATCAAGGCCTTTGTTGTTTTCCTTCCTGTGATATTTGAACAGCGGGTAGTTTGTGTCCACTTTGGTGGCTTCGCCCGGACCCTGGATCCGCCCCTGGATACTGCTGAGGCCGCTGTCTCAAAACAACGTTTGCGAGGCTTGTTTTTCTTCTGGTTTGCAATTGTCCGTTCGCACAGATAAGATAACAGAGGACATGTCGACTTCAGTTCAACCTTTCTCATTCAATTTTTTTTTTGTGCTGGCGCGAAGTCCAGCTGTAGCCAGTTTCAAACCCGGCGTATTCAAACTCCGCTCGACACTGATATTTATTCTCCCTTTGTTAAAACTTGGGTCAGCCTCCCTGGAACTCACGTTGACCATCTTTGGTGCACGCCTGCAGAGGATCGTACACTCTGGAACTTTCACCACGTTTGATGTGGGTTCGTTGTACCAACCCCAGATCTCAGTCTTTGGTGTCTCCAGGATCCAGGACTGGGCCCAGGGATCTGACCCTTTACTGAGCAGCGTCCAGCCCTGGGGAAGGGTGTTGTTCAATGTTTTGGGGATGTTTTCGTGCTTATGATTGGAGGAAGGGCTGATACGAGTGATTCCTTTCTTGAGTTTGGGGACCCAAGCGCCGCCCTGGATCCCCTGATCGTTTGGATGAAACAGCTCGTGAGTAGGGAGCAGCTCGGGGAACCGGGGCGGGAAGCTGGGGAATCGGGCGGGGAGGGTACTGGGCGGGGAGGAGGGATTGGGAGGGGAGTGTCGCTGACAGTAAGCCCACACGAGGGGGATTTACACGGCTGCGCCACCGCGAGGGCCTCGCCTCACAGCGATCTACCGACATGTGCACCGGGTCCGTGCGGGCGCCACGTTCACGTTGGAGACGTGAGACAGTAGCGAGTTTCAGCGACTGCACATTCCGTGCGGTGGTCCAATTGCCAGATCTCTGACACAGATAGTCAAACTTTGCCCTGAATTTGCCCTGAGAGCCAATAGCTTTGGGTATCTGTGTCACTGATCTGGCAATTGGGGCACGTCGGAAAAGGACCGGACGTATTTGCTAAAATTCGCCGATGGGGGCCTTGGCAAAGCTAGGGTGAGAGTGTCACTCGACTGAATATTTCCTTGGATTTGTCACGTGTTTCGTTGTCACGTGTTTCGTTGCGAAGGTACATTGGGGGGGGGGAGGGCAACATAGACTCCAGCCGTTTCGCGGCCCGGGTTGAGACTGGGGTGCGTGCATCGTGCGTTGTGTCGCCACCTGCTGGCTGTATGGGAAGCGACCAGGACACACCCATGAAGGTGCACAAAAAAGCAGCACGTGACCCATCAACTGTGAGCCAGACCTACGAGCCTGTGATTGGCCGGACAGGTGTTGGACAACACCGTGCTCCGACACGTGACTCCAGGGTTCCATGACGTCACAACAGATTCAGCAAATTGACGCTACATTGCTTCCTGTCAACAAAAATAGGGGTTTTCACATTGGATAACGCGCCATCATTTTCTGGGCTGACGTCAAAAATTTCACCATTGGGTTCAATGTTAAATAAATTTTGACGCCGACGTAAAAACAAAACGACCTCGCGTCACCAATGTGAAAACCCCTATTCAGTCCCTGAATTCTCCCCTTGCCCCCCTTGATTTCTCGTTTTCTGCACAAAAACCAACCCCAAAGTACAAAACTCGTATCTCGGTCCCCCTATGATCGTGCGTGACCCTCCTGTGACAATGGCCGCCGAACAATTTCTTTCCTATTGTGCTCGGCTGGGTTTTCCACTCTTCAGCACACAGCGCCCCCATCATTTTCTCCTCATCTCCCCCGACATGACATCCAATTTGATATGGTCCGCAAGCAGTGAAAAGGGAATCGGCCCCGAACCATTACATAGGGAGAACAGGTCCATCGCGGGGACGCAGACAGACATGGATATGCAGGGCACGGTACCGCAGTCCTCTCCACTGTCTTACTCGGGCTCTGAATCAAGGCCTCGTTCACACTGCGTTACGTCCCAAACAAGACAGTTGACGCTAGAATATATCCTTACACTTGTGAAGCAATTGACGTCGCGTCCCTGTAGAAGGCAATGGGCATTGCATCCCTGACCAAGTCAATGGGCGTTGCATCCCTGACCAAGTCAATGGGTGCTGCATCCCTGACCAAGTCAATGGGCGTTGCATCCCTGCACAAGCCAATGGGCGTTGCATCCCTGACCAAGTAAATGGGCGTTGCATCCCTGACCAAGTAAATGGGCGTTGCATCCCTGACCAAGTCAATGGGCATTGCATCCCTGACCAAGTCAATGGGCATTGCATCCCTGACCAAGTCAATGGGCGTTGCATCCCTGACCAAGTCAATGGGCATTGCATCCCTGACCAAATCAATGGGCACTGCACCTTGACTCCGGCACTGCAAAAGTGCGACTCGCGCGAAGAACCCGCCTGCGTGCACCAAGGCTTACTCCTCTGCCTTTTTAAAGGGGAATAAATAATTGATATTGCTCATCCAGTACGTGGAGCCTCTCCATTGCCTTGGTTACACTCTGAAAGGCTTTTGTCATATTGGGTACCCGAGGGTCGCTTTGGTACTGTACCTGACAGCCATACAGTATCTTGGTCTTGATGACACAACAGCCGAAGCAGTGCAGACAGAGCAATTGGTGTATGAATGTCATTGCGCCAAAGCCTTTCCACCAATGGGTTGGGAAAATCAAATCTAACGGCAAACATGTTTGTCAGAAGTGTCCCTGGTTGCTTGATGTAGAAGTGGCGCACTTGGGCCTGTGTCACGTTGGATGCGTCATGCGTCGCGTCTCCTGTGCGGTCAATGGGCACAGCGTGGCCAGGTTGACTCTGGTAAGCAGTATCCTTTCAGTCGTGCAGAGACAGAACGCACGACATACCGTATTCACCCATGTAAAAGCCGCAGCCAAGTATAACATGCACCCTTAATTTTCCCTTGGTTTTGTGGTATCAGGTTGTAGGATAAAAATTTCATACCCATATGTAAGACACCCCACCACTTTTGATGTTCAATTTTGAGGCAAAAAGGTGCGTCTTGTACACGGGTGGATACGGTACTCTGTGAGTCCGGTCTGCGAGGGACGACACAGCGACGCATTGCGTACAACCATCGTGACCTTCAAGCGATGACGACGCAACGTCTATTGACTCAACACCTGGCGCCCTCTGTGCAAATCGGGTCCTGCGACGACGTAACGTTCATTCGGGACTTTGAGCAAACAACCCGCAACCCTGGAAACGCAAACGCAAACATAACTTCAGGCACGCCTTGATGGTCAAAAGTTGCGTCTGCGTTTCTAGGTTGCGGGCTGTTTGCTCAGAGTCGCTATTGACGCAACGCGTGACGTGACGCACCCAGCATGCATCAGGCGCATCGTTAGCACCTGCGGGCCCATGTCGGGCTCGGCTGGTCTGATTCACAATGCGAGGCGGGAGAGGGACGCCGAATCCACACCCCGGGGCAGCGCTATTGAATTTTGATTTCATCTGTCTCGCTGAAAGGCTCATCGTCGCCCGGCTCTCAATGGGGCCAATCTGACTCTGAAGCTGCGTTCACACTGGATGCGTCATGGTCCTGGTCCAGGTACGGATGCTGCGTCGTTGCTTGATACCTTGTTCTGGTTGGTGCGTTACGCTGGATGGGTGCTGCAGCAACCGTTGGATCATACTGGATACACAGTGCGTTGCGTCCTTGGTGTGCTTTTGGTTGGAAGCTGGATTCACATTGGATGCACCTTGCCTTACGTCCACGTGCACGTCAATGGGTATGGCGCAAATTGCCTTATAATCTACAGGGGCAAAACGCGTGGTGCATTCAGTGTGAACCCAGCCTGCAAGCAACGACGCAGAACCCACGCTGTGAGTCAGACATGGAAGCGTCGCTTCACGCACCGTCTGTGCGGCGGGCCCACCCAGACCTGTGTTTCTGTCCCTGTACAATAACCCCGGGACGCGTTTGATGGGATTTGGCTGTCAGTGCTGCCTCTGCTCTGTGGGTGCAGTGCGCTGCTATGGATACCGGCGGGGCTGGGGCTCGGGTCACGCCGTGTGAGTCTCTTGTTTTGGTGGAAATCTAGTTGCATGTAGGCGTGGATACAAGCCTTCCAGTACTGCACTCATCAAGGTACAGTTCGTCTTAAATAAAGATCTGCTCGCTTCGTGCTTCTATTGTATTGAGAGGGTTGGAAGGCACAACGCGTGCAGGGGTGGCATGCCCCACAGGACCTGTCCAGGCACAGTCCGTCACAAGACCAAGCCCCTGACACATACATGCACACACACACACGCACACACACAAAACGCACAAGCCTGAAACCAAACCAAGTTCTCCCAAGACACAAGTTTTGGCTGTCACAGCTACAAAGATCTTGCCTCAGCATTGGTCACCATAGTAACTCCAGACACAGAATCACCAGGGCAACACGTTTTTCCTCGGCCTCCCCGTGTCACCGTCTCCTCCTCACGACGCTTAGCTACATGGCGCACCACCCGGCGTCACCATAACAACCACCAACCACCGTCGCGTCGTCACCATAACGACCCTGCTCCTGACATCCTGATCTCAGCACCTGTGATGAAAGTGGGTGCGCTCGCGACTGTCATGGCCCCACGTGCTCCCGCTGCACCTCGTGACCTGTGAAGATGAGTCTTGTGGGGAATGGAGAGGCCTGGTTCACGTGAGGTGCATCATGTGTTCAGTGCGTGTCAAGGTCAGTCGGTGCTGCTGCGTTCTTCGCATTGGTGCAGCATCAGAAAACGCTGTTTATTGGCTGAAACAGAATGGACACCTTGGCATTTTGAGTGGTCTCCAGTGCGCAATCTGAGACGCCCTCAGTGACGCGGCGCCCAATAGACTTGGACAGCGACGCCATGCTCGGTGCTTCCCTCCAGTGCGAACCTGACCCGCTGACAGCACAGCTCCTGCCATGGCTAATCCAACCTGAGGTGGCCAATAAAGTCACGTTTTCCCGGCTGACATGCGCAGAGCTGACAGCGTGTGTCCCGTGGTGACGCGTCCCGCCCCGCGCGGACTAATGAGCACGGACTCGTCGTTTCAATTCATTACGGCGCGGGGACCAGTCTAACGCGTCGCGGGGACCAGTCTGACGTGTCATGGGGACCAGTCTGATGCGTCGCGCGGCGTCTCCAGGGCGGCGTCCCCGGTGCGTCCCCGGTGCGCGTCCCCGGTGTAGCGTCCCCAGTGGGGCGTCCCCGGTGCGCGTCCCCGGTGTAGCGTCCCCAGTGGGGCGTCCCTGGCGCGGCGTCCCCGGTGCGTCCCCGGTGCGGCGTCCCCGGTGCAGCGTCCCCGGCGCGGCGTCTCCAGGGCGGCGTCCCCGGTGTAGCGTCCCCAGCGCGGCGTCCCCGGCGCGGCGTCCCTGGTGCGACGTCCCCCGTGACGCGCCGCTCTGTCGCGCTGATGCAGGGTGAAGGAGCAGAGGTTCCCAGACGGGAGCTGAGGTGGGAGACGGGGGGGGGCACACTGCGGGCGGGAGGGGGCGTTCACATTGCGAGGAGGGAGGGCGTTCAGACTGCGATTGGAGGGGTGTTCACACTGGAGGAGGAGGGGTGTTCACACTGGAGGGGGAGGGGCGTTTGCACTGGAGGCGGGAGCAAGGCTCGGAAGCATTGACTTTCACACTGCAGGTTGGAGGCTGGTTGGGGGCATTTCAAGCTTTCAAGCATGGGGCACTGCGTCACGCATCCGGAGAGCTGCGTATAGCCACGTCCCTCGACAAATATCATGCGACACGTGTGACAGAGGCGATATACCACGCTCTGCGTCTCAAACCAACACACAACACCCTCATCCCCCGGATTCACACACAAAACCTAAACCAGGCCTCACCCCACCTCAACCACCCGCCCCTCACAACACTGTAATGGGCAATGGCCTCGCAGATGCATTCTGTCCCCACCCACCCGTAGTGCGTAGAAAGGCCCCGGTGGAGCCTGGGTTTTTAATCTCCGGGCTGAATGCGGCGCGCGGGGCCGGGACACAACAAGAAGCAGTGCTCAAGGCAACTGCAGTGCGAAGTCCCTTGCCGGTAATGTCGTCGATTCTTCCTTGTCCTCCTTGTCTTCCACAAGTCATACAGGCCACAGGGGGGGTCTGGCAGGGGGAGGGGGTCCCATGAGGGGAGGGGGAGTCTGGCAGGGGGAGGGGGGTCCAGCAGGGGGAGGAGGGTTGGGGGAGGGGGAGGGGGGTTGAGGGAGGGGGTTGGGGGAGGGGGGTTTGGGGAGGGGGAGGGGGCAGGGGACATTTCATCCACCTGCCATGTACTGCATTACCACATGATGCTTCGCCCTGAAGGGACTTCGCACAATAAGCCTCTGCGGCCCCGTCGCCGCACGGACCACCGACTCCCCCCGTGATTCGCGCCGCACAACAAATACACTGATTTCCCATTTCAACCTCACCCACTCAGTCGCCGCCCGCTGATTCAATGACGTTTGTCCCTCCCGAAAGGCTTTCAATTGGAATCGGTGGGGGAGAATAGGAAATGCACGGACAGGTGCCTGGGATTCAGAAAACAACAGAAATATGACGTGACTTGAGCACAAAGCTGATTTTCACACTTGGGGTGTCTTTGCATTGGTGGCCACAGGAACTGGACATGAGTCTTGTTCCATGATCTGTTCCCATTGTGTCTCCGAGCCAGGCCTTCAGTTGCCTGTTGTGGTTCCTACAAGCAGCCAATTACATTCGTGATTTTGTCCAGGGTGACAGTGTGTTGGTTCGACGCGGTGCTTGCAAAAAAGAAACCTCCATTGTTGACTGCCCTTTGCCTGGTGGACCTGGATCTGCTGCACTGACCCACCCCAACCTGCAGAAAAAGTCGCACGCTGCACTGAGGCAGACACGACAGGCTCATTTTGTACTTCTGCGTGCATTTTCACTGTTGATGATCAGGGATTTTCTTTGTGCAACATGTAGACAGCTGATCCACAGAACTCTCAAACTGAAGACGAAAACGACAGACACATAATTCAGGCTGATTCAGGATAGGAGTTGGGCGTGAACTGGGACACACTTCCTGGTAATCCCGAATTCGCTCCTTGATGTTCGCACCTGCTGTCACAGACTGATCTCAGCTTTTCTGTTTTCTGGGCGTAGTTCTTTGGCTCAGGGTTCCACGGGAAGACACACTAAAAGTGATCCTTGGGAGGGTAAGAGACAGACAGAAGGAGAGACAGAGAGATGGAGACAAGGAACAAAAAGGGAGAGAGACAAGAGAGAAAAGACAGACAGACAGACAGACAAACAGACAGACAGACACACACACACACACACACAAACAGGCAGATAAACAGACAGGCAAACAGACAGACAAACAGACAGACAGACAGACAGACAGACAGACATCGACAAGCACACAAGAACAGACAGTCACGTACACATCGCACGTTCGGAGCCTGAGCTTCATCACGCGTATTTGTGTGTTCAGCTGAGTCGACGGTGTCTTCTGCCTCGAGCCTCGGGCCCCGACCAACTGTTGGAGTTTGCATTGATCCGCCGAGAACGCGCCATCTTGTTTGTTGCTTCTGTCTTAGTTTTGCGACAATCAATGTCGACGAACTGACAACTCTCTATTGATCCCCCGTTTTGCAACGTCAAATCTTTGATGTAGAAAAAAACATTTCTGTTGTCTGGCGCTGGGTACTGTCTGGGGCGTGGTGCGGTGCTTTGGTGTGTTTCTTTTGTGGGTGGTGATCGCTACCGTCGTCGGAACAAACCACGGTGACAAGTGCGTTGTCTTGGTTCGTTTTGGTGAACAGTGAAAGATGGACAGAGCCTGAACCAGTCCAGGGTTGTTTTCTTATGTTGACGCGGCAACGTGTTGCAGGTCGTCTGCACCTGAGATCGATCCACGATGCAGTGTCTCATGGCCTGGAAAAAAAGAACGAAACGTCTGATGTAACTTCTGTGCAACACAGATGCCACGGTGATTTCCAAGTGGATTCGGATCTGCACAAGGAGAAAGCCTCAGTGCACCCATTCTCTTGATCTGGGCTGGATGCTCAATCAAATTGATCAAGGACGCGACGCATCTGGTGAGACTCTGACCTGAGGAGGAAGACGAATGGCCCGCGGACGCTGCTGCTCTGTCTGCACGACGTCGTGAGACGCGACGTGACGCGACGTGGTGAGACGCGACGTGACGTGACGTCGTGAGACGCGACGTCGTGAGACGCGACGTTGTGAGACGCGACATCGTGAGACGCGACGTGACGTGACGTCGTGAGACGCGACGTCGTGAGATGCGACGTGGTGAGACGCGACGTCGTGAGACGCGACGTTGTGAGACGCGACGTCGTGAGACGCGACGTTGTGAGACGCGACGTCGTGAGACGCGACGTGACGCGACGCGACACGACGCGACGCTGCGTCCCCCAGGCCCCCAGCGCGTCTTCTCCTGTCGCGCCTAATCACGTTTGTAAATTGCATCATGATCTGCTTGTTTATGCATGTGAAACCCAACACTCCCAGGACCGACAGGATTCGAGCTGGAGTCCCCCAGCTGCAGATCCAGGGTCGGGTGGAGTGGGAGGGGGGTAGGGGTAGGGGTAAATCTGACCCGGAAAAATGGTTCGACTAACTGCTCCAAACAGAATAGATGCCTACGTGCACACGTGTGGCATGGGTGTGATAACAACGTCAGAACACAGAAGGACACTGGTGTTCTTGAGCTGCAAAAGAGCCCCTTGTGAGAGAAAGTCTTGGTGATTGGAAGCGTCAAAGTGTTTTCACATTGGGCCGACGTCAACTGCAAACTGCAACTGCAAACAGCAAAATTGACGTTTGACGTCGGCTTTTGCAGTTGACGTCGGCCCAATTCTGAAGCCTGCGTCAGGCATCGCGCCTCTCTTCAAGCCAAAAGGGACGCTGCGTCACTGAATCTGGTCGCCATTACTTGTGATGCGTGTGACGCCACAAGCGACGCAGCGTCCATTGACGTGAACGCCAGTCAGGACGCACGCAGCCGGTGTGACGTGAGCGTGAGGTTCTCCGCGGGGCCGAGGCGTTGGAGAGAGATGCGCCGATTCAATCAGGCATCGGAGGCTCCGAGCAAATTGACTGTTATTATCTCGTGCAAAATGCGAAATCGATTGAAACCCGTCGATGAAAGGAAGAAAGAGAGACATCCTCGTTGGTATCGATGACACCGCTCGTACTTGTAAAAACGGACACACTCTGAAACATTGAACATCCTTGACAATTTTTTTCCCATTGTCTTCAGTGGCGTCTAGACACATGTTTTTCTCGGTCTGGGAACGTTCTTCCCGTCACTTGAAACTAAAAATAGAAGGTAGGAGATAAATCAAGGATAAAAACTGTTCTGAATCTGTCAAGGAAAGTCCAAAAAGGGAACGTATGTTTTTGGAGTGTCCTTGCTGTCGGCTTAGTGTCTTCTGATCACAACTCGTCCCAGGGAAGGCGGGTTCACACTGGAAACGTTGCGCGTTACGTCATTTCACAACTGCCTTGGTTCTGCGTCGCCCCTTTGCGACGTACCGCCCACTGACGTTCACAGACACGTGACACGTGACGCATCACGTGTGACGCATGCGCGAAGCGTTGTGGTGAGAGACTCTCGTCATTACCCCGCGTTTCCCTGGCAAACCTCCAAATAAAGCGAGCACTGCGAGGCACGCGACCGTCCTGCACCGCAGTTAAAATCTGTGGAAGCTTTGGGTGCGGTGATTTGTATTGGGGTTTCAGTGTGTGGTTTTGAGTGCGAACACTTTTTTTTTAATTAGAGCATGAGAACATGCAAGCACTGGATAACACGACAGCCAGACTTGCAATGTCCAGGAAATCCAGAAATCAGGTGCAACCAACATACTCTCTGCAGAAGACCTGATCTGACCTTGGGAATTGTTGCAAGAACAATGTGCTGCGTGATGTGAGGATCAAATTTATTTGTTTGAGGTCAAAGGGCGCAGGCTCCTGGGGAGTGCAGGGATTTGCAGAAAACAGAGGCCTGACCAGTGCCCAATGAAACCAGAGAAGCACTGGCTCATAGTCCTTTGTCAATCCTGGAAGAGCGAAGAGGAGAGACTGTGTGATGTTTTACAGTGCGGCTCCAAACACGTGAAATTAACTCTGCGTGGTTTGATCGGTGTGTTTGTCATCTCTCATTCTGTTCAGATGTTGTCGCGAGCAGACAGGCATGAAACGGGGCTCAGGGACAGGGAGGGGACGGAGGGGAGGGGCTGGGTGGGGAGGAGAAGGGGGAGGATCAGGGTGGGGTCGGTGGGGTAAG
>JAAUXT010001282.1_pt1 | contig 11817 bp, 11 predicted proteins | sample 7278171 | NCBI WGS metagenome assembly JAAUXT01 (sample SAMN14350112, study PRJNA611818) | marine sediment metagenome | isolation source: surface marine sediment (1.8m) | place: French Polynesia: Moorea | collected 2018-08
ACAAACTTTCATGAAAAGAAGCCTTACGAAGATAGATGAGCAAAACTACAAACTTTAGAAAATTTTCAAAGTTTGGAAGCAACTCGTTTTGCCTCGTTTTGTTCCATTTTACCTTTCTAGGTTCAAAGCTTTCAAAGAGAGGAGATGTTGAAGTGTTCGGCAAGTGTTCACGAAGCGTTCATGAAGCGTTCGCACCTCTGCTATGCCAGAGTGACATCTGGTGTAAAATTGTAAAATTGGGACACTAATAAAATGGCGGAAAAGCACAGTCCAAAATCAGGAATTTCTTTGAAAACAGTGACAACAAATGTGAAACACAGAGCACCTGTTTGCTCTGCATTTCGGTGCCACAGAAAAGCACCGACAGGTCTGTTTTGACACAAATAGAACAGCGGCGGTGCCATTCTGCGGCGCAGAAATGGACACCGAGCGCAAATAGAATAGCCCCTTGGTGAGGTGTTTTGAATTGTGCAATGCCATGGGTTTGGGGTTCAGGCCTCTGGGTCCCAACAAACCTCGTGGAGCCATTCCTGGTGTTTTTGGTCCAGAGCATGTGACAAAATGCATCACCAGTGACACACAAACGTGTCTTTCCAGGGCCACACGTCTCTTTTCAGCACTTTCAGAGTCATGTTGAACATGGTGGACTTCACGTCTTACGAGGTCAGCGACACGTCGACGCTTTACATCCTCCACGTCGTCTACGTCTTCGTGATCGCCATTCTCCTCGTCAATTTCCTGATCGCGCTGCTGTCGACCTCTGCCGGGCGCGTCCAGGAGCACGAGGACGTCATCCTCATGGTGCAGAGGCTGTCGGTAGTGGGCGCCCTGGAGCAGAGACTCAGGAGACTCTTCTCCTGCTACTACAACAGAGTCAACAAATGGCTCTACCACGAGGAACGTGGGAAATTGTACCTGATTAAAGTGAAAAGTAATCTGTAAACGAATTGGCAACAACCATTGCAACTTCTGCAACATGTACAGTTAAAGGCTGCATGGCAAAAGAAGCGCCTCGTCCACAGGAAATGTTTCCAGGTGGTTTGTTTCATATCTTCAGAGACCTCCATGTAAGGATCTGCTCATTATATGTTTTGATGTAAATTGCCCTGTGATGGTCTACTCATATACCTTTGTCTTTTGTTTCTGAAAGTTTTTTAGTATTCCAGTGCATGATTTGTGCCTTTGAACAAGTCGCCCAATTTCCTTGCACTTTCCTGCCTCTGAACCAGAGGGCAGCAACTTGAGTACTTTCAAAGTTTTTGCCACAAAAAGAACTTTCCTCAAACATGCATAACTTGAACACAATGTGCCGTAAAGGCATCACACACATCGACTGTGAACCCAGTGGAAACCGAAACCGAACGCGTCTGATCTGTCCATGAAGGCATTGACCACACGTCACCATGTGCACCAGACTTCGACAGCTTCATTTTTGATGCCGTATCCCATGGCACGCCTCGAATTACATTGGACCCTGCCACTGGCAAATGGACAAGTCTGTCGACTGTTCGATGCGACGGTGTCCAATGTGATGCAAGTGGGAGTAATTCCATGGACGGTTCAGTAAATGCAGGTCCAACAGTCTAACCATTCTGTGCCGACATTATTGAACAGTGCACGTCTGACTTTTTGGTTTAACGAGCAGAGAGAAGATTTTATTCTCTCACTTTTCATTGCACTTTCGAGCGATGAAACTTTCCCATTGCATGCCGACCACACTGAGAGGAGCCTCAGTATGTTTCTGAGCTTGCGACACAACTCTGCCAATATATAAAGTGGGTGTATTTTCTCATCCAACTGGTGACATTTCGAGGCAGACTTGTCTCTTGCTGACCTTTGCTGACCAGTCTGTCCCAACTAGTTAATTGACACCCAAAACTTCAGCCAATTGAGATTACACGGCAGGTCAAGCCACAGCTGCATGGTCATCTGCACTACAAGTCAGACCGAAGATTCCTGGAACAATTTTCGTCACGAATAATGTGACCATGCAGGCACACAAGTGAAATTGGCACACATGCAGGTGGAATTGTTTCACTGGAAGACATCACGTTAATTTTGTTCTGCTTTGCGAAATGTACTCGTTTTCCTCGGATACCCCTCGTATGGCATTAAACATTGACGCATTTGTCCGAGGGTCCCACCAACGTTTTGCCTCCCCAGACACGTGAGAAGCAATTAGAAGGTTTCGACGTCCCTGTGTCATGTGTGGTTCTCTAAACTTGACTTTCGGACCAACAGCTCCGGCTGAGGCGCAGTCTGGAAGAAACGTCCTCAGGCCTGGGATACAACTTCACAACAGCAGAGGGCTGTTCACTCCCATGGAAACCAACTGTGTGTGTGGCAGGTGCGTTCAGGATTTTTATGCGCGCTGAGTGGTCATGAATTGTTTCAGTCTACAGGCAACTACGAGGCTCTGCTGAACGAGCATGTCAATTCCTCAAAAGGATGAGCCACGCAAATAGCCTCGTTTTGTGGACTTATCGTGCTGGAATCTGCAGATGATGTGGATGGGTCCATTGAGTCAAGCCTTGATACTTTCCGTGCGTCTCAACACCAACTGTGCAAACACGAAGCTGCTCAGGATTGCAATTGCACACGATGAGTAATTCATGAAGTTGACAGAGCGTCCCGCAGAACAAGAGTGTTTCCTTAATCCTTCTTGTTTCTTTGGAGTACGCACACAAAATCTTGGTGCAGGAAGGAAAGCACCTGCGGTGCGTTTCTGCAGAGGAACACACTTGTGAGGACCGGATTCTCTTGGTCCTCAAAGAATTTCCAAATGGATACGTGTACCAACAAAGTCGGTGACAGCGCACAGGTCTTACGAGACATGAGAGAGGACACGTGCACCGATGAGTGGTTTGATATTATTCGTCAAAACAACGCCACGGAGGCGAAGTCCATTCTGGAGTCGGCCTCTGTGAGAAAACGGAATATTCTTCTCAACGGAAATTTTAATTTTGGAGATCTGGATCAACCTCAAGCGGAGTGGACATTCACGACCACCAAGCCTCTTTTTCTGGCAGCCATCTTCGGCTCCTTGGATATTCTGAAACTTTTCTACTTTTACTGCGCGGACTTTTGCCAAACCGATGAAGAAGGAAACAACCTGATTCACAGTCTGGTCTCCGTTTCTTTCTGCAACCCGAGGTACGAAACCAGATGCATTGAGATGTACAAAAAGATCACGGATCTACTGGACGAAGGCCCCAAAAATCGGCTTCTGCGCTCAGAGAACAAGGAAGGGTTGTTACCGTTGGAATTAGCCGCACACTTCAGTTGCCTTCGGTTCTTCAAGGTTCTCATGGAAACACCCGGAGTACACACCATCCAAGTGGAGCAGAAGGGAATCCAACAGCAGGCGTGGTTGGACATCACCGACTACGAGAGTTTTGACGAAGGGAACCGTAGGGACCGGTCCCCGCTATTTCTCTTCTCCCTGGTCGAGAAGAAAATCTTCCAAGACGATGAGGCCTCCGAAGTTTTCAGGTCACCTGTGATGAAGAAGTGGATGAGAGCAAAGCTCATCATGAACTGCCCCCTTCTGCTACTGTGGATACTGTTTCGAATCACGCACACCATTGCCTTTTACGTCGTGGCAACAGCTGGTGGTGAGGAGACTCCCAGGCTGCTGCTCTTCACGCACCGGGACACGGTGACTTTGGCTGCCAATTCCTCCAATCCCGACGAGCCCGCGGGGTCTCACGTCAAAACGAACTGCAGCACCTACATCTACTTCCCAAAGGAGTCGGGTTTCTACTGGACCGCAGTCACTGCGGTTTACGCTTGTGGATCTATCGTTTTGTTGTTTGACGTGACCGAATACATCATCAAACGCTGTAAAAATTTAGACAGACTGCGAAAGACACCAAAAGGCACCAAAAAGTACTTCGTCAATGAGACATTTTACAGGTTTGTGGGTTTTGTACTCAAAACTATTTTCAGTCAGGTCACACACGACTCTTTCGCCTGCAGGAGACAGACATCTTCAGCGCGTGCGTTGGCCACGCAACCAAAAGCCCTGCATTTACGACACCCAACAACAGTTCACGGACAACAAACATACAGATCAATGCTTGGGTTCGATCAATCGGATCTCTGACGAGTCGGTTGTGCCACTGGCACTTTCCACCAATTGCCGCACAACCTGCGCTTTGGCTGCTTAGCGCTCAAGGTTTTTTTATTTCAAAAAGTTAAATCAGCAAAAGGGTCGCGTCAACACACAGGTCTCTACGGACGCAAACATAGATCTACAATCCACGAGGCCTTCTCACGAATATGTTGGTGACACTTCTCTTGGACCGCAGGGGCTGTCAGTTCCTGATGGCGACTCTGTCCCTCTCCGCCTCGTCCTTCTGGATCGCGGGAGATCACGGCAACGTTCTCGTCGACGCTTCTCTCATTGTCTGCTGCCTCATTTCTGTCTGGTACGTGAGCTATTTGCTCCGGAGGGCCTGGGGGCATGGGCCCCAGAATCCATAATCCCCGAAACATCATACCAGAGTCACACACACACCAGTCACACACACACACACACACACACACACACACACACACACATTTGCGCCGCAGGCAGGCACAATTTTTCTTTCCTTTTTTGACAAGTTCGGGTCAACCAAAGTTTGGTCCTTCTGGCATCAATCCTGGATCAGCCACTTTGTAACGTTACAGAGACAATGACCACACAGTCATGTCAAAAACCTGTTCGGAGGTGGGCCTTTTTCGCGGTGCCATTTCTTCCGGCTCTTTCATCCCAGACAAACAAATCACTTCTGCAACAGTGGTTCCGTCCCGCTACTGGAACAGGAGAGGACTGAATGACCAAGTGAGGAAGGTCTTCACACTCTCCTCAATGAACAACCTTCTCCATTTGCAGGACAATCATGTATTTCGTGCAGCTTCTCCCGTCCATCGGCCACTTCATCAACAGTATCCAGCGGATGCTGGTCATCATGGCGCAGTTCACCCTCATCTACTTCATGGTCTTATTTCCGTTCCCTCACGGCTTCCAGAGGCTCATGCAGGACCAATACGGCTGCAACGCCAAGCACTTCGATGAATTTTTCATGATGATTTACAGGTGAGTGGCCCACCAGGAATTCCGCCAGGCCTTTGACCTGTGACGTGCCTTGGTGTCTGTGGGTCATAAAACACACACTGAGGTTTGTCTACGAAAATTAGTCATGTAGAGCGGTTGGTTATAGTCTGTTGATAATCGGCTTCTGGAAGTGACGAAGCTCTGGTTTCGCGGACACTGCAGACATTTGGTCTGTCCGCCACTGACAGTAGAACGTGGGTGTGTCCAAAGTTCTGGAGTGTCCACTTGCTTGTGAGACCACTCCGATCATTTGCTTGAACCACACAACAAACTGGCAAAGCGCAACAACCCAGGCAATCATAGCTGTCGCGGTAGGGGGGGACCCACCCACCCTCCGCCGATGATGAAAGCTTGTGCTGTTTGCACCGTCTGTGAACATTGCGCAGCTGTCAATGTTGCTGTCCCGATGATCACCTCGCGCCAGCGAGTTTCAAAAGCAATTTACTTTTTTTGCTCGCACTCCCTCTAAGCCCGCCCGCTTCCCGTCGCCCCCCCCCCACCACCCCCGCCCACCATTCACCTCAACCTGACAACACGAACCTCTTTTTTCCACAGTACGTTTCAGCTGATGCTCAACACCATCGACCTGACCGACTACGCGCTGCTGGACAAGGCCGTCGTGTACTCTCTCCACATCGTCTTCGTCTTCATGATCGCCATCCTTCTCGTCAACTTCCTCATCGCGCTCCTCTCCACGGCCGCCGCCGAGATCGGCTTGAACAGGGACGCCATCATGTTCGTGCAGCGCCTCTCCGTGCTCTGCCTCATCGAGCGGCGCTTCGCCTGGATCCTGCGCTACGTCTACAGACCCATGTACAGACTCTTGTACACGTGCAAGAACGGCAGGATCTACATCATTAGCGTGCAGTCCAACATCGAACCATCCGGAAAATCGTTGTGAGAAACAGGTTACAACAAGTGGCCATCTCGTGTCGATCATGTACGAGGGTGTTCTCCGTTCTGCCAGGCCGGTGCATGGTGTATCAACTTTGCGGTCGGTGCGTGCGGCGACCTGTTGACCCAATTGGGTCAGTTCAACGGGTTCAGAGACAGCACAAATCAAAACAAAAACACAGTCAGACATGTCAACAGTGCAGAGACTGTGAAAACTTTACTCTCAGTCCAAACCCTCAAAGTAATCCCTGTGATGGTACAGGCATCTCACCCAGCGCTTGGGCCACATTTTCAGGATACAGTCAGAGTACTCCTGTAAGGAGATTCTGGCAATTTCATTAGCCATAGTGTCCTCCAGAGCATCCAGATTGGGGAAGTGTCTTCCTCTGATGCCTTGCTTCAAATGTGGAAACAGCCAAAAGTCACTTGGGGTGAGATCAGGGGACAGAGGGGGGTGGGCAGTGGACTTGAGACCAGTCATGATCATCTGCATCCTTGTCAAGTAACTGGTATAGGAGGAAGCATTGTCCGTGTGGATCAAAGGATATCGATTTCTTGGTCTGCGGGTGAGGAGCACCTGCTTCAGTCTTCCCAAGATCTGCACAAATATCCTTGAGTTCACAGTTCTTCCCCTCACAAATTCAAAGTGCACTATCCTGCAGAAGTCAAAAAAAGTCACCAGCATGCACTTCCCAGTACTCATTGCTCTTCTTGGTTTCACAGGCTGGTCTTCATGTGGCAGGAGCCACTCAGAGCTCTGCCTCTTGGTTTCTGGATCGTACTGATGCACCCATGTTTCATCTGTGGTGATGATCTGTTCCAGCAAGGCTGGATCATGCCCAATTGCCCTCAAGAATGCTTGACAGCAGTCAAAGCACATTCTCAAATGTCTTGGAGTGAGGATTGCAGGAACAAATCTGGCACAGGTCAGTTTCAGCTGCAAGTCTTTCCAGATGATTTTGTGCACTGTGGAAGGTGGAACATTTGTCTGTGCAGAGATGGCCTTGATTGTGGATCACTTGTCTGCATTGATGACAGTTTGAACTGCTTGAATGTTCTGTGCACTGTGTCCAGTTCTCCTTTTTGGGTGGTGGTACAGATCAACCAGCTGGGTGTGTCCTTCACAGAACTCCTTGTGCCAAAAGTTCACCCTGCTGCGGCTGATGGCTTCCTCACCAAATACTTTGTCAATGCCACGCCTTGTGTTGGCCAATGACAACCCAATTTTAACACAAAAATAGATATTGATGCACTGCACCAACTTCCAGGACAGCTCAGTCACCCGCTTCATCTCTGCACCTTGCAATGTCACTGCTTCCTTGACCAAGTCCCAAAAATGACGTGCAACACACAAGCACAAAGGCACCTTCATTTGCACAGAGTAATGATCCACACGCATGAGTGGGTCGCACTGAATCGCGGCCAGATCGACACCGATTGGTCACAGACATGATACAACATGCACCGGCCTGGCAGAACGGAGAACACCCTCGTATCATCGTCTCAGAACGTTTGTACGGTATTTTGCTTGGCTACACAAGGATTCTTGACCAAATTGATCATATTCACTGTGATTTATTTTAAAAACTTGCGACTCTACACTTGCAGGAAACCATACGATTAGATGCGATACATAAACTGTTCAAAGCAACAAAAGACAATTCAAATCAAACGAATTTTTCCACATTTCTGTGTTTCAGCCACGATCCTTGGACTTTTCAACAAAAGGCACAAGTAAAATACGTACACTCTCGTAAACCAAACAGCTTCGTCCTTCGGCTGAGAGAATTCTCCTCGTTCAGAGAGGGACAAGTCACAAATGTGTTTTGCGTGTCCCAAGGTCCCCCAGATGCGCACAACAAAAGATAATTACAATGTGTACACCGCGAAGCCCTTTCCACATCAGGGACACACGACAGTGGACGGTCATCCAAACACGCGGTACGTGACAATTTCAGGTCTGTCCAGATGTCCTCCGCTTTATGACATCGACACCTTACAACAATATCGCTTCAGGACTGGATTTTTCACACTGAAGACGTGCAGGTCACTGCGCCCGATTCCTTGACGTTGACCAAGACGTCCTCGTAACGTTTGGTGACGACACGCGTCTGCGCGGACGTCCATACAACCCCGTGTCACGGTTTCCAGCGACAGTCCGCATTTGGACACCCACAACCCCTTGTGAAAGGGTTTGCACTGCGAGTCGCCAAAACGGCTTCCAGCGGAGGTTCACCAAATTTTACCCCAAGTATTTGGCGCTCCAGCTTTCAAAATAAAAAATCAACTGCTCCAACCTTAAAACAAAACTAAATTCCTTGATGAAGACACAACCCTCTCTCCAGACATCGGGGATTTTCTCGAAAGTGTTTTTGTTCAAATTTGCACTCTTGAAACATGTCACGTATGGCAAAGAAACGCAATGATTTTCTGTTTATCAAAATTCAGATTTGTTTCCCACTGTGCAAATGGAGAGGCTGAATGGCTTGAACAAGGCACATCACACATAAAGTACAATTTTCCCAGTGCATAATGTTCTTTTTCTGGAAGCCACGGAATCTTTGATGAAGACAAAGGCGCAAATATCAAACAAGTTCTGTATTTTCGTGGGGTGTTTTTTCAAGCTGTCTCAGTCACACAACAGGGTTGTGTTGTTCTACGCCCACCGTTCATTCATCTCTTCGAGATTTGAGAAAACCGGTACAAACCGATTTGAAAAAGACGGCACGCACTGAAACAAGCGGGATCATTGCCCTTTCCAAAGACAAAACGCATCCTAAAGAGCTCAACTTCACGTTCGAATCACAAACCCAAAACACCAAACTTTGACACCTCAACCACATTCATTCCCTCGGTTCCCTGGTTCGTACACACACACACACACACATACACACACACCGAGCCCAAAACCAACAAGAACGGTTGTCAGTTTTGACACGTGCCTCACGTATCTTTATCTTTGTCCCCGCAAATGAATGCACTCGATTTACAGCACACCTGTGACAAGAGAAAACTCGTGGATGAGGGAAATTTTGAAAGGAGATTTTTCTCGTGATGCAACATTTTCTTCTTCAGGTAAGGGTTTGCGAAAAAGTAAAAATTGTGTTTGTACGGAGAGGTAAATGAAAAAAGACCCTCTTGTCATGAACTCGGGCGAAGGGGTCCTGATGACAAACAAATTCGTCTGGTATTGAAATTCAGGTTCGTCTTTCTAGCCGGACAGACATTCGCCACACACCGGAAAGTGGCTTTTCGGTGTTGGGACCCCACACACAGTGTCAAAATGTCGCTCGTGCACTGATGGCGTTCCAAATGACCAGGGAAGATTGGAAATGGACAAGTACCTGGGCACCAGAAACTTGAGGTACCCTTTATATTTTCAATGTCTGAACAAATTCAAATTGAGATCCCCCTCCACGGTCACACATTCCTCGCCGCCCAGATTCTGGAGCTACTATCCCTGAAGGAAGAATTTAGCTTGAAAAACAAGTTCGAGATGTTCATTCATTCGCACAGGAACATGCATACCGCAGCTGGACTGGATTGGGTCAATTCAGGATCACAATGTTCAAGATCAGCTTTGTCATCACAATTCTCTTCAGCTGGTTGTACGCGGTCGAGACCACAAGTAACGAACAAAAATCCCGCGTTTGCAAACAACGTTCCAGTTCAGAAAAATATGATCAGGCCATGCAAAAACAAGCCATTTTTTTTTTGCAACCAACCTGACGCCACGTCTCGACCGAGAACAATACAGCACGGTGCGCATGCGCGTCGGGGTGAGACGGACTTCAGCTCTGGATCATGGACTCCACGTTGTTAAAGGAAGCAGCTGGAGACACCTGCGGTTCTCCCTCCAGCTTCAGAAGCCACTTGTCTCTGTACGTGTGCTCAATCAAAAGAGTACTGATCATGGACTTGGAGTCATATCCCGAAGACGAGGACAGGCTGCTGTCCATCAGGGTCCAGCCGCCGCTCAACAGGTACTCTGCAAGTCGCAGGCGAATGTTGCTCCCAACCAGCTCCAGCTCCGTGTAGGATTCAAAGTCTCTGCCTCTCAGTCTTTCCACAGCACCAATGAGATGGGACGGCAAACTATTGATAATATCCCTTCTGCCCGATATGATGGTTTTGATCCTCGAGTTGTTTGTCGGCATGGTTGCAGTGGAGCCTGTCCTCACTTCAAGCACTTCCAAGAACCTGCAGTATGACTTGGGCTCGGGTTCTTTTCTCAATTCACTCACTGCTTGTATCAAGGGTTCAATCTGATAGAAATCTGCTTCCACTGCAAGTTGATCAAAACACTTGAATCCGTCCGGCAGGGCCAAACGGGAGGAACGAAGGAAGTTGAGGACATGCGCAAACATCTCTCCATCCCTGTCGATGAAATATCGCCCATCGTCGTCCACGGTAGTCGACATGGATCCGTTGAACATGGCCCCAATCATCGAGTTGGGGTATTTGGACAGGGTGGCCTTGGTCGTGGTGTACGGAATGCCACCCACGTTGAGGCGGATGATGTCATGAGCCATGCTGGTCTGGCCGTTGCTGACCTCGAGTTTCTCCTTCGGCCGGCTGCATCCCGGTTCAACCTGAGAATAAAAGGAAAGGCTTGAGAACTGGTGAAGACAAGTTGATGATAATGGATGTTGAGAGGACCGAACGCGTGTTGAAGAGTGAGTCGTGTCTGCCTCTTCGCCAGAGCCTCACAAACAGCACAGACGAAAACAAGAACACACTCGGCTGCACAAACATCCAAAAGGCCGAACTTTCGATTGGGCTGAGATTTCTACGGCCTCTACTTCGCAGTCAGTGCAGATCATTCGCAAAACATCTTGCAAGGTGAACACAGTTCACACCAATTACCGTCGCAGCGGTCGTCACCTCTCGGATTTGCCAAGCAGTGAACACAACAAGTGACGCGAATTCGTCGAACATAGTGTACCGACTTTCTCACTGAAGATTATCTTCGATGCAGCATTGAACTGAAATTTGTGTGCCTTGGATTTCTGACTTCTCCAGCATGAGTGGGAACCACACACACACACACACACACACGCGCGCGCGCGCGCGCGCGCCCGCGTTCAGGAGATCAGAGGTTCACGCAAACGCACGTGCCTGTCCCAGTACACAGCCAGGGGAAGGAGACCCACACAACACAAACCATCGTTCTTGTGCTCTGTCAAGACAAGTTGGTGCCAAACCCTTGAACGACGACTCAACCATGGTGAAATTTCTGTTCATCAAAATGTGAAAATGAACAAAAATACGTACGAGGAGGCTTCAAAAATGTTTGTCCAGACATGATGATGGGAATCGAGGTTGCACCGATCTTTCGCGACTCAGAGAGTGTGCAGACACATTGTTTTGGTTGCGATTCTTGCGTGAAACTGATCATTGCGCACTCAGAAGATCGCGTTTGAAGCCTCCTCGTAGCTTGAAACCCTTCAGCATTGACTTTTCAGTGTCTGTTGTGAACCTTTCGCTTTCTTGCTGTACTCATTTTTTGCATGATGCTCGGAGGGGGAAGTTGCTACCTGGACGAGGTTTGTGAGTATTCAATGTGGTGATATCACAAACACACTGGTTGGTATCTCAGGTGAGACTGCCCCGGTGGCGCGAATCTCTATGTTTATTGTATGTACAGTGCTGCCACCTGTCAGGCGGTGGTTTTGTTTTTGCAGCTGGTGTGTCACACCACACTCCTCCCCTACTAGGGGGTGCTGGCCTCGTTGGCCTTCACAACCAATTTTAAATATTTTGAATATTTTTACAATAAATATTTACATACATTAGATAGGAAATCGATGCTTAATATCAAT
>JAAUXT010008059.1_pt1 | contig 11817 bp, 19 predicted proteins | sample 7278171 | NCBI WGS metagenome assembly JAAUXT01 (sample SAMN14350112, study PRJNA611818) | marine sediment metagenome | isolation source: surface marine sediment (1.8m) | place: French Polynesia: Moorea | collected 2018-08
CCAGTCTGTGATCACTGGAACAGGGGTAAAACGGAGGTTTTGTCCGCCCAAGACAGACAGACGCGGATACAGGGGCAAACCAATATCAGACCGCTACCGCGGCTGATAAATATCGCTACGTACTTCAACATTCTGAAAAGTTTGCAACCACACGTACACAAGACAGGAATCTTCGACAGCCGAACAGGAAGACTGTTTCACCAACCTTGCTTTTCGCCGCGGGCGCTTTCACACTGACGGAGGACGCGACTCGAATCATCACCGCGACCAGCAGTCGGTGGTAGTTGTTCATGACCGGCACCGCCGCCTCCTCCACCTTGAACATCTCGGACAGAGCCACCGTCGCCTGCGAAATTTGAAACAACTGTTGCAAGCAAGCAACAAGAACACTTGCCGCTGCAGACCTTTCTTCGACATTTCCAAGATATTTTCTTCTCAGCCAAGGGTATGCACCCCCCGTCCCGTTTTTTGATTGGATTTTTTCTAAAGTGAAACAGAAATTCCTTACACCGAGTGGGATTATGGTGGCGGTTCTGATGGGCGGATCCTTCTCCCTCAGACCGGGCTTCTCTTCGTAAGGAAGACCCCGCGACAGCAGGTCCAGGATGTGATCGATTATTGCAGACATGAGATGGGGATCCTGGGCGATCACCTGCCAGCAGGCGATCACGTGTCTGAAAACAGTTTCGTTTCAGCCTTCGCTCATTCTTCTCAAGTCACGACAGAGCAAAAGGGACGAGGAGCAAACACAACTGTTTTCAGTGGATTTCAACACTAAACTCAACTCACTCGTCCCATGGAAGAGGATAGCTGAGCAGCGCGTTGAGCACAGACAAGAGATGGTGACTCGCCAGGGTGCGCACGCAGCGCAGCGAACCGGTCCGCGTCTGCGCACACGTGATCTGCCTCAGCTTGTTGTACAGTGTTTCCATCAGCCTCTCAATCTGCAAATACAGTCTGTGCATTTCTTTTTGGAGGACACAGATATCTGAGCACAATTGAAGTTTTGTCTGACATTCTCTTCATCACGAATCCAGGGAGGGCTGAACCTCAGCGTAAAGTCTGGGGTGTCTGTTCTTACCTCTGCGTGAAGTTCGCCACCACGTGACTTGACAACGCTGTTCAGGACGACGCACGCGCCGGACGAGCTGTGCGACTGCGGATCCAGAAGTGCTTCTTGCAGCGCGTCTAGGAACGGCAGCAACTGGTCCGAGGGCAATGAACGACCGACCACCTGCAGCATAGCAGCCCAAATTCTTTCATTGTTTGGGTGAGCGGCAAAATAGTGTGAAAAGGAAAGCTAGCCATTCGCATTGTTCGAACTGCAACAAACCATTTGTCAAGTCACATCACTCAAAACAGCAACAGGAGGAGGAGGAGGAGGAAGAAGACATTTGTTTCAACACTGCTCTTGTGGTCGGCTGCGTACTTACAGCTTGCGGTTGTAAGGTTCAAAACACCATTGACCGTCACAAAAAGCGACGTAAAGTTTTGTTCCGTGAAATACAAATCTAAACAAAAACCGCACATGTATTTAGTGCAGTCAGTTGTACCTTTGCCAGGTCATTCACGGCACTGAAGAGAACGTTGGCGTCCGTTTTCTTGAGTCGATCCTTCAACAGCGGAAGAGCATCCACCATCTGGTCCTTGTGGTCCGCCGGCAGACCTTGAAAAAACATCCCCCCGAATAGAACGCACGTCAGAGACACCATACCAAGCAATATCGCCTCGAGTCTGACGGACCAGTTTGCTCGGCGTGTGTCTATGTGGAGGTATGGCCAGATCTTCACCGAGTCGGAATCAGTGGCTTCACAAACCTTGGTATCGCTGCTGAATTTTCAACAGCTTTTGAACACAGTCGATTGCGTTCTGCCTCACGGCCAGGTGCGGGTCGGAACACCGCCGGATCAGCTGAGCCAGGATCTCGCCGAAGTTGTGGAAATTGCCCGACGCCTAAAACCAAATGTGCTCTGGGCAGAACGTGTCGTTGGACAGACAGCAATTTGAATACACGACAGGCAAGCAAAGCTTTTCTCCAAAAACACAACACAGATATAAATTGGACAGAGTATTTCTTACTCCAAGACCGAGATCCACTTTGTCGCAGTAGAGCTGCAGTATGTGCAGCGTCAGCTCCATCACTCGACCTCGCTCATACTCTTCGTCGGCCAAGCTCCACGGGTACAAATGCTGAAATAAAGAGCACGTTCTTCAATTTCAGAAAAGACACAGGTTCACGGTGGGAGCGAAGTTTGACAGTGCCGAAACCGGCTCAATCTCATTGTCACTTGTGCAAGACAAACAAATGAATGCGGCTTCATGCTTGTGTCACATTGATCACCGAAAGACTGATCGTATATGCTTTTCATACTGTCCTTGCGGACTCCTGACCTTGACGACACTGTCCAGCCCATCCGGTGTCGGGTTCTTGCTGACAACTTCACCCAACAGGTCCTGAAGCGCGTCCTGCGTCACTTGCATCATCGCCTCGGACTCCAGGTGGTCCTCGTAGGTGTCGTCTTTGCCCTTCTTCACTCCTCCAGGTGGCAACGGCACAAAGCTCTCCAGCGACACCTTCACCAGCTCAAACACCTCCGAGTCGGGCAGCCTGGGGTCCAGTTTACTGAGCGCGAAAGTGAAGGATTAAATTCGACTATTCTTGCCATCATGCGTAGCAAAAGAGACCCTGGAAGACCAGGGTTGGACACGACCGTCGGCCGAACCTCGAGAAAACAACACACCAAACTGGGCCTTCTTGGGTTGATGTGGGGGAATGACCATCGAACTGCGATAATAACGCAAGGATACACGAGCGTGCTGCAGCTGTTCATGGACAGCGCGCGCGTCTCGTTGTGAATGTGGCTCGTCGGCTCCGCTTTCATGAACACCTGCAAAGCCGAAGTGTGCCTCTTGTCAGTGGTTCACTCTCCGCAATGTGCAGTGTGTGTGTGTGTGTGTGTGTGTGTGTGTGTGTGTGTGTGTGCGAAGTGTGACAACACAGCTGAAGAAATTATATTGACGGACATGAAAACCAACACAGAGACAACTCCTCACAATCAGCCGTACTTGTGTCCATCGGAGCCTTGTTACCGTTAGAATAAAACACCACTCGTCCATCACAAACAGTCAACCAAAACCGAGCAATTGCAAACACGAAACACTTGGCTCCCGAAAGTGAGATTCTGAAGAGCGCTCACAAGCATGTGGTTGATGAGGTCAGAGCGCTGGTTGAAGCTGTGATTCGCCTGGAGGTGCTCCGGGTGCATCGCGCGCCCAATCAGCTCAACGGCGCGAATCAGATTCTGCTTCACTCCCGGGTCCTGTCAACACACGGCATACCTTTGGCACTGAACTCCATCCAATTTGAGAAAGACGCGACTGGCCCCGGCATCTGTTGGTCACCTTGACGTGGTAGAAGTGCGGGTTGATGGCGCGCAGTATGGACGTCTCGAGTCGCGACGCGATGAGCGACACGGGCGCGTAGAGCGCGACGAACCCGTAGCACAGCACGAGCGTCGCCTTCGTTTTCTCATCCACCTCAGACTTGTTCACCTGGTCCTGACAACACGAAAGAACGCGTCAAATCCGCTCGAACCTGCCAGTCTGTTGCGTGCGCCTAGGAGCATGCAGTGACCTGCAAGTTGTTGCTACAGTTCGAAGGTTAGAAGACTGACCTTGATGAACCCCAAAAAGCCGCCCGATTTCCTGGCCGCGTCATTTTTCATGACGCTGTCTAATTTGGCGATAACTGCGTCCAGGTGTGACGCTGCTGTGAATCCCGCTGCGACAGCACATCCCTGAAATAATTATACGTGCACAGTACCGCTCAAATACCGTATGGTTGTCAGCGAAGTTTAGAAATAAGTGTCAAAAGGGATGTAAATCTCGCAGAATGACAACCTCGTTGTTGAACTTGGCCAAAGTGAGGTTTCAAGAAGTGCGAGCGCCAGAACCAAGAGCGACAAACAAAATCAAACAACCGCGAAACAAACTGGACAAAACTAGTGCACAACAGTACGCGAGTCAAAACACGCACCTCTCTTTCAAGCTGGCTGGCGTGTTTCACTGTGCTGAATATCAAATCTACATGCTTCGCGACAAATTCTTTTTTTGTCGATTTTCTCATCACAACACCCATACATTTGTACAGGAAATTCTGCAATGAAAGAAAGAACATTTTGAGGAAATTCCCCGGAGATCAACACAAATGACAGTTTTCTTTCTCTGCGTGTCTCTCCGGCTTCACCTTCTCTTGCGGCAGCAGGTTGTAAAGCGGAATCTGTTGACCAAAAGCTTCACCCAGTTCTGCCACCCAATCTTCATTGTCTACCACATCCAGGCTTTTCGAAAGCATCTGAAAAATACACTGCTGTTACATTCTGTGCGGTCTTTCCTCCACGCGTGGGTAACAACTCCAGACATTTCAAGTCACGTGTTCAACTGTTCATGTTGAACTGTGCACTTCACAAACCTTGAGCGTCAAGTCTTCCCAAGACTTTTGTGACCATTTGTCCTCATCCTCCACCGCATCTGAAATTTTCACACGGATGCGCTGACGTCCGCAAAATCAATGACACGGGTTGACGCCCCAATCTTCTCCGATGAAAGACGCACAGGAAAAATTTTTTGTTACCTTCAAGAAACTGGATTAACTTTGGCACAACTGCATCCCAAATCTCAGACAGGTTGTCGTTGATGTTGGGGGCCAGAGATTTCATTGCCAGCAAAATGTGAGATCCTCTGTTCCTTCCGTTTTTAGGTCTTCCAGCCATGACCTGCACAAACAGAAACACAACATCACAACATCCATGCCGCAGTTGAAGCAGCACAGAATATCGCGTTTCAAATGAGGCACAAACCCACCATCATTCTTGCTACCAACGCCGTTGGTTTGGGAATATTCACTGGAAAGAAAAGCGACGACAAAATTGATACAACGCAAGAGAACCTCGTCCAGCACACAACCCTTTCCTGCTTGATAAAGACGAAGAATTTCACCTTCTTTTTCGTAATCGATCTTGTAGTCCTCTGCACCATCCTCCCGCTTCTTGCCAGCGACGTGAGCGATGCTCCTGCACACGGCTCCCATCGCTTCTGTGTACTGCTCCGGCACCACGCACTCCAACAAGTAGGGCCAGAGAACCTGAAATAACAAATCACATGTCTTGAGAATCAACCGAAAACTTCAAGAAACTCTGCGTTTTCACACATCGACCTTGGCGCTGTACGTATGTCCTCCAAAAAGTTACCCCACTGAAGTTTATGTCGAGTGTCTCCTAGCTCATTGTGCCTGTAGAAAAATCGATTTTCTAGCCTGACAGGACAGCTGCAACGCCAACAATGTGACATAATTCTTCCTTGGCAACATAAACATCGTGAAATCGAGTTTACCACGTCCATGTGGTCGACAGTCGTGCTGAGCAGATGCAGGATGTTGTCACACATCATCCTCAGAGATTCGTTGCTCACGTGTTCCGGGTCTGGAGACTTCTTACCGCTCTGCAGGCAAAAGAAGACAGTACACTGCAATTCCAGTAGGAGGACGATTTCATTGAGAAGGTTTGCCCGGCAAGCGTACCTGGAGGTCAGGCAACAGCGCACTCTGACGCACGATGAACTCGATCATGTGCTGGCCGCCCTCGAGCTGCAGGTATCCGTGGTGCGCCATGGCGATGATGAGCTGCGACAGACTCTTCTTCACCTGCGGGAAGCAGAGTCTCGTTTGAAGATTTTTTTTCGAAGATCTACCGGTGTGATGTGTGACAAGGTTTTTGAGCGTTTGGTTCCGTCAGCTGAAAGAAAAGACCGACGTACCTTGTTGTTCGTCTCAGGTAAGACGATTTTCAGTCCTGAGAGGACGACATCTTTCTTTTCTTCCATATGAGGCCCTAGAAATTGAAACAACACACACGACATACATTTTTCCTTGAAATGCAGACGAGTAGTTGTTGAAGAGAAGAGTCGATCGTCAGCAAACCTGCTCCATTGACTAAATGCCTGAAAATGGACAACGTCCCAATCCTGGTTCTGTCGTTGTTGACCTCGAGCTTGATCAACAGAAACGCGATGATTTTGTCCGTGAATGACTTTGCTGCAAAGAGGCAAAGAACCCTGGTGAAACTTGCAACTTGAACAATTTTGGACACGTGTTTGCACAAAGTGTTTTGCTTTTGCAAGCGAAAACTTACAGAGAGACGAAAAGCATCTCAAAACCTCATTGTGGTTCTTCACTGTGTTGGGATGACTGTAATCAACTGCCTGACAGGCCTGCAAAACAATCAACCATTTTCAATAACGAAGCACTGCCAAGGCGCAAAGACGCTTGCTACGAAAGTCATCAGTTGCTCACTTGCGGAAACAGAACAGTCAAAAGATTCTCCAGATATGGCTCGAGAATTGTGCTTCCATCCGCAGTAGCAGCGTCCAGAATCATTCCAAGTCCCTGCAATCACATTCCGTAGACGATGGTGAACATCACAAATAAGTAGACACTGACGTGTAGTGAAAGCCCTGCGCCTTGTTCAACACCGAACCTGTGTGACGTGGTACGCCTCGGCGTGTTTGCGGTACAGCCCTGTGATGGTTTGAAGCAGCTTGGGGAGTTGCTCTTGCAGCTTTTGCCACGTCATGATGTGCACCATTTGTCCAAGCGCCTCGACGATCGCCACTCGCAACTGCAAACATCCAGTTTATTCTTGCCAGTCTTGTTGGGTATGTCACGATTGAAAGGTCCAGATCGGTTTCTGTTGCTGCCATCACAACTACCAACGCACAACCACCACGGCGCAAATGCAGCTTTGAGGGCCAGGCAATCTCCGCAACTGGGTAACTTGGCAGCATTTTATCAGGTGATCCAAATGGATCCACGATTGGAGTTTTAGGGAGGAGGATTGATGTCAGTCCCAGAGAGTTCCCAACCCTCCCAGAGTAATTCCTCTTCAAACAGCGGCGCCAAACAAGTTGCAATACATTATCAACAATACCTTTGGTTCCCTGGACTGCAGCCAAACGTTGAAAATCACGTCGTACGCTGAATCTATTTCCCCAGCGAATGCCTCCTTCCTCACCGCTGGATCAGGAGCCTTTTCTATGTTCGCCACATAGTCCAAGATTGCTTCACTGAATTTCGACAATGCTGAAAGAGAACACCCCAAGAAACACGTGTTGTGTGTGACCGAATTCAAAACATAGAAAGTGTTTGGATCTTGTGTTGCTAATTGCCACGTACCTGCGGAGAAGACCCATCTTATGTTGTCCTGCTTGGCCATTCCAAGCATCGGCAACATTTGACCCAGCACTCCCTTCAGGAATGGCACCATTCCATACACTGAAAAATTTGAACAAAATCCCTCAAACTCCCTCAAAAACACCAAATATCTTTGTTGATCCAAAAGCGAGGAGGCCAACCTTACCATTCGCAACAGACAAATTTGCCATTGTCTGAACAACGAAGAAATGTGGAAGAACACCCGGTTGAAACTTCTCGTGCAGATCAGCCATCACTTCGTTGCAATACTTCATGCCAACTGCGACAAGAACGCTGCTGGCCGCAGTCTGCCATTCTGGCTGCACTTCCTGTTTACAAAATTTCGGACCTTTCTTCCCTGTGTCAGTGGGTGAAAAAAAGACATTGCAAATGAATAACCCATTGCATGCCAACAAGGAACTATCCAATACTCACCTTTGAGCTGGTCATTTCGAAAGAAGCTTGTTTAATGATGCTCTCTGCCAGCGTTATGTCCACTTGGTCAAGGGTGCCCTTCAATATCCTTTCGACACCAGTAAGAATTACAATTCTGTGGCCCACTGTAAGCTGAAGCACAAGTGACAATCAATAAATATTTATTCAAGTCATTGAAGACAGCGCCATGAGCCTGTCGCCAGTGCTCATGTGTTTGTCATTCTGTTTCTACAACCTGAGTGAAATACCGGTCCTTGTTTGCAAAGGGGAAAATGGAAAACAAGGGAGCCCATGCTGGAAACAACATTATTTTTGTGTTTATTTCACCCTGAAAAAATTTCACTTCACAATGTAGGGGTATGAGTTTGCCTTGGATCAACTTTACCATGTGCACCAAGCTTCAAGCGAGCCATTTTCTGAGGAAGCACAGGTCAACGGTCCTTTTCGAACAAAATTTTGGAAACACGAATGCTTCGAAACAGCCCACGTCTGCCACCAACTGAGTTACTTTACGAACGGCTGCCCCCCTCCCAACCACCAGTGAAGTCACCAGTGGTTGGTAAAGGCAAAGCAAAGGTTCCTGACAGGCAGGCAGCCGTGGTTTGTCTCTTTGAACAACGCATGATGTGCAATACCGGCTGTAATCAACCATTGGTTTGGTCAGTTGACCAAAGCAACAAAGAAAACCAATGGTTGCTCAACACCCCCGCCCCCTGGTAAACCAATTGTCCACACACACAAGTGTACGTACAGAACAACACCATCACGATTGCACCTGGCCTGCGGCTCGACGGAACGCCGCGGGCTTGAAAAAGCACAGAGGACCCACATGACTGACCAAATGGTGAAAGGGCATCTTGTTCACCTTGGAGTGCTTCTTCAGGTAGTAGAGACAGGAACTGAGAACCAACGCCGGTTGCTTCTTTCCCAGCTCGAACAGCGAGTCTGTGATGACCTGCTTCACCTGGCCGTCCTTGTCGAAGGCGGAGTCGATCAGCGCCATCACCATCTCTGCCAAAGACAACGGACGTTATGGACAGCCACTAGACAGGTGAAGAACTCAAAAGAAAAACAAAAAAGCAATTTCAAAATTCTTGTGTTGACAGATGATCAAACCATGGCCCATTCCATTGGCAAGAAGGGGGAAACAAATTCACAAGACGAAAAAGCTCAGGGCACGCAAGTTTTGGCTCCAAATATACACTCTGTATACTCTGTTCACTGGAGAAGCTCTGCAGGCAAAGCACATTTGTATTGTGCACCGAACCCCTGAGAAAACAGAGCCTGCTCAAGTCTTGGGGTGGGGGTGTGGGTGGGTGCTTCAGTTTCGAAGTTGGCGACAAGCCACCGTACAAGGTAAAGCACTAAAATCAGTTCTGCTGCACTCAATAGAGGTGAATTTCTGACATGAGGGGAGCCTCTCAGCGGCGCGTGACACTCCTGATTAAGAGGAGAATCTGTTGTGAATTTTTGTTGGAAAGAACACTGGAGTAAACATGTATGTCCACAGGTTTGCTTTGCGACTCACCGTCCACCTGACCCCCCGTGCCTCGCACTGCCTCTGCCTCCCCGCCTCCCATTCTTCACTCCTCAGTTGCAAACACAACCAGACCGGAAAAGGCAAAGCAGGAAATCGGGAAAATAACAATTGTTCCCTGCAACGCTGAGACGAGCAGATATCATGTGACATGTGACACAAGCTCGACACTTCCCGGCCGCAGAAAATTTGCCTTTGTAAAATATTTTCCCGCCGTTAGTCGCGAAAGTAGAAAGACACGTGGCCACTCAGTATGTCCAAACCAGTGATCCAATCTTGTAAATGTGCACTTTGTGTTGCATGTCTCATCTCAAAATTGTCTCAGGAACTGGTTTCAGTGAGGTAAAGTTGATGCCAAGTGTCCCAGAAATTGCTCTTCATTTTGACCCACTTGATGCAGTGTACTGCCAGAATAGACTAATGTTCCGATTATCGTTGTTTGCAAGGCGAACGTTGCTCGTCGTGCAGTTCGGCAGGTGCCGACGACGACTGAGTACCATGGCAGGCCCTATTGTGAGCACGACGTGGCTGAAAGACGAACTGGACAAGGCAGATGCGAACAGCACGTTGATCGTCTTCGACACAACGTGGATTCCTTTCCGGAATGGATACGATTACTATCTCAAGTAAGATTTCCAGTGGTCAAGGGAGGCATCAAGTCGGCCCCTCTTGCTGATCCAGGATCGGACCAAGAGCCCAACCTTAGTCCAACCCCAGTCTCAGCCTCCCACAAAAATGTTGAAAATTTGGGCTCCAGGGGCGCAACATGAATGTGGTCTTGAAAAGGGACATGCTCCCTTGTTTATAAATTTCCAAAACACGCACCGCACACACAAAGATATTTGCATTCTTCCCAGTCAAATGGTCGGGCATTTCTCGAATGAATCGTGGCCTTCCCCTCGAATTTTGAGCCTCCGAGTCCTGGATCTGCATGCTGGTGTGTGCGCGATGTACGAGACCCGTCTGTGACTTGTTACAGGGCTCACATCCCAAACGCCCATCACTTGGACATCAAGGTGTGTGGTCAGCCAACAAAGGAAATTCCACAATTCATTCCTCAGCCCACCAAATTCGAGGAGTACATGCAATCGTTTGGAGTCTGCAATGATTCACACATCGTCCTCTACGACAGGGATGATGGCAACAAGCTCACAACATGTGTGTCTGATCGAACGTGGTGGATTTTGAAGGTGAGATTGTTGCGAACAATTTTTCCTGGCAGAGACAGCAAGGTAACAAATGAAAAACACGCCGCTTCACTTGTTTCACTTGTTTCAGCTGTTTGGACACTCCAACGTCTCGGTCCTTGACGGAGGTTTCCGGAAATGGACGACGGACGGGTTTCCCGTCGCAGAAGGGCAAAATGAGACAAAGGTCAGAGAAGGCCCACGGACCCGGTGGAGCGAGTTCACACAAAAATACGTGCAGATTTGTGCTCACGCTTGTCATTTGTTTCTTTCAAAGGGACAACGCGGGAACTTCACATGCACCTGGAAGGAAAGCCGCCTGCGCTCGTACGAAGACATGCAGAAGGTCGTCAGTGATAATTCCGCCCAGGTGGTTGACTGCAGACTGGACGTTCATTTCGATGGATCACTTCCAGAACCCAATGAATGTAAGAATTTTTTACGGTTTGCACAAAGGATTTTGTGTCGTTTTTCAATGTATGCCCTCGAAAAAGGATGTTCAATTAAATATTCAATTGACATTTCATCTCCTGCAGAAAGCACAAAAGCTCTTTTCCCTACATTTCTTGCTTGCTTTCTCCCTTTTCAGTCACTGCATTGGTTTTGGACGACAACAATTTCCCACCACTCATCGAGAAGGACATGATTGCTGGGCACATGAAGAATGCCAAAAACATTCCTTTCCCCGCATTCAAACGACCGGGAACAGCAGAATACTTGTCCAAAGAAGAATATCGAAAATGTAAACCAAATTTTCTGCATAAATTTGCACTGCACGCCAGGTTGAACTTTGCAACCTGTTCAACAGCGGATTCCGCATCGGGGAAAGCGAGGGGTCAGCTGCTGAACCTCATAGGGGGCTGATAAATTGTGTGTTTTGGTTGAGACTTCAACATGTTGAAACAAAAGAACGGCGAACTTCGCCTGCGGTGCAGAGGTGCACGGGGCAGATTGTTTTCATTGGGGGTGGAGGCAGGCCCGCCCATGTCTGAATGAACTTTGAAGAAAAAAAACACAAAGAAACGAAAAACCACACGCACGGACTTCTTTTAGTGGATTCAGACCAAAAACTTCGGAGCAATCGCTGCATCCTGTTGGAAAGAGGTTTTTTTTTTTTTGCGAGCGTTGTCTGTGTCTGTGTCTTTTGTTTCAATATGCTTGTTCTCTTCTGGGAGGGGGTGTTTGACGAGTGTGCCATGTAGTGATATCACAAACACACTGGTTGGTATCTCAGGTGAGACTGGCCCGGTGGCGCAAATCTCTTGCTTTATTGAATGAACAGTGCTGCCACCTGTCACGCGGTGGTTCAAATTTACAGCTGGTGTGTCACACCACACTCCTCCCCCACTAGGGGGTGCAGCTCTTTTTGGCCTTTGCAACCAATTTTAAATATTCTAAATATTTTTACAATA
>JAAUXT010108335.1_pt1 | contig 11817 bp, 18 predicted proteins | sample 7278171 | NCBI WGS metagenome assembly JAAUXT01 (sample SAMN14350112, study PRJNA611818) | marine sediment metagenome | isolation source: surface marine sediment (1.8m) | place: French Polynesia: Moorea | collected 2018-08
CCCGCACACACACCCACCCGCCCACCCACCCACCCGCACACATGGCCACCCGCACACATGGCCACCCGCACACACGCCCACCCGCACACACGCACACACTACAAGGAAGCCAATGGCTGTTTGTTCCCCCACACACCCACTTGCCCCCACACAAGCGCACACACACAGCCGCACGCACGCACACGCACACACACACCCGCACACACCTGTTCTATGAAGAAGCCGATCGCTGTCTGTCCCCCACACACCCACACGTCCACACACGCACGCGCATAACTGTTCTTGACTCAATCGATGGCTAAGCCAACACACACATACACAACACACATAAACACACGCGCGCACGCACGCACCTGTTCCACGAGGAAGCCGATGGCTGTTCCCGCGAACCACACGAGTGAGTAGAGCAAGAGGCACATGACGAAATACGTGTTGCGCACGTGACCTGCGGAGAACAAACAAACCCACGTGACTCAACGTTCAGTTCTCTGCTCCCGTGTGGGAACGCTTGAATAAGAGCAAATGGGAAACACAGTGTGGCTGAGTTTGTCTGCCAAATTTCCTGTCAACAAAAGCTGATCCCATGTTGATGAACGCATACCTACCGACCCACTGAACCGCCCACCCCGACCCACCCCGACCCACACCCACCCACGCCCCCACCCACCCACCCACGCCCCCACCCACGCCCCCACTCACCGAGCATCCAGCGGATGAGGGTCACAGGGAGGAAGAGGTCGAGCAGACTGTTGGTGAGCAGCACCTCGACCCAGATGAACACGAGCGCATGCGCGAAGCAGTACAGCGTCGCCACCGACGCCCAGAACGTGAAAACGATGAAGTAACGCTGGTTCCGCAGACCTGGCGAGAAGAGGCGTGCGTCAACAACAGCATGTCATTTCAATGGGAGCTAAGAACCAGAAAATAGTTTGTTGAGTCGTTTTTCAGCACGACTGAAACACGGGTGAATGCGGTGTTTTGCGATGGGCAGGGTGGCTCCAGGGTCCATCCTCATGGACTTTCAGGACCAGTTTTTCGCGCAGGATGCGACTGCATCGCTGTTTATGTAACGCCAGGTCCGTTTCTTGGCCACCCACCCACCCATCACCACCACGCTCTCACTCCAACTACCACCCACGCACGCACGCGCCCCTCCACACACACCTACACACACGCACACACGCACTCACCGACGCAGGAGTTGGTGAAGAAGCAGTGGTGGTCCCTCTTGAGCACGCACATCCTGCACAGCGGGCAGTGGTGTACCCGCGGCGGGCGCTGCACCTGACAGATGAGGCACGGCTTCCACGACCAGTACGGGTACACCAGGCGCCGCTCACTCAGCCCGTTGCTTCTGAAATAGGCGCGTTTAGCTACGGCTCGCGCAGTCGGTACCTTCAGCTGCAGCTCACAGGGGTGGGCGTACCCTTGAACCCCAGCCCCCCAAATCAATTTCAATTCTCTCCTGACTTGGCACCACAGGCACAAAAATTTCCACTGTGTCAAAATTTTAAAGATCGGAAAAGGGCATCGCTTCCTGACCAGTTTCTGGGTCCGCCCCTTGACTCCTCAGTAGCGAGGTTTAGCAGTGGTCTATCAGTTTGCAATATCCACTCACGTGCCGTTGGGCGTCGCGACGCCGTTCTTGCCCGGCGCGCCGGCGGCGGGGGCGGCGTCCTCCTCGGGCTGCGGCACCGCCACCAGGTACATGGTGCCCGGGTTGCGCGTCCCTAGCGACGCCACCGACGTCCCGTTACTTCCGGCGTTGAAGACCTGCGGCGAAAACGAGGCTGCGTGTTACGTGATCAGATGTGTCGCGTTACAGGACTGAGAGCTGAGTTCACGTGGTGTGGTTGTGCGTGTGGTGTTTGTGTGGTGATGACACACATCTTGACGTGGTACGTCACGCAGCGTGACGTGCATCACGTCGCTTCACGTGATTTGACGTATCACTTTACATTGCATAACCAGGAGGATCACGTGATGTGACAAAACACTCCACGTCTCAGGACGTGACGCTTCACGTAGCGTGACGTCATGCGGCGTGTTCCAGCACGTGACGTCACGTGACGTGGCGACGCGCACCTGGTTGGCGTGGATGTGGCCGGCGACGTCCATCGTTTCCTTGCCCGTCCTCTTGAGGTTGTTGAGGTTGATCTCGAAGCCCGTCGCGAGCAGCTGGTCGTCGTCCGCGCCTGCGAATCGAACACACCCAGGGCACGGTGAACGCTGGTGGAACATTCGCCACTGCACAGTCAAGGAAGATAGGACACGCCCATTGCACGGCTTGGATCTTCAGGACACACCCAAAGAGCACGTCCTGTGTGTGAAGCTTTGTTCACAGGAGCCTGCAGTTATCGCTTCTTGCAGGGGTCTCGCCCACTCCCCAGGCCCCCACCCCTGTTTCCTCAGGGCCCTCTGGTCCCCGGTTCCTGAGAGATTGGGTCTGTTTTGGACCTCTCAAATAACCTTCAGTCTGCAGGCTCCTGGCCTGCTGCTCCCGTTCTTTACCTTTGATCCTCCCACAGCCCAGCCTCACTCTCGTACCCACCAGACTCTCGTACCCACCAGACTCTCGTACCCACCAAACCCTCGTACCCACTGGACCCAGGACCAAGGCAGGACCTTTATGCCCACCACGTACCCACCGAATTCTCAAAACCACCAGACCCTCGTACCCACTGGACCCTGGTACTCTCAGTGTACCCACCATACTCGGGTTTGTAGTCTCCGGGTCTGAACGGGGAGTGGACCCACTTGACGCACGCCCAGTTGACGAGCATCTCCGCGAGCATGAAGTAGCACCAGTAGTGGTGCAGCCAGAGCGTCGCGGGGCCCGACTCCGCGTACACCACCGGAAGGATGACGCTGAACCCGAAGTAAAACACGCCTGCAAAACCCGTGCACACGTTACAGATGGGGTTTCACGCGTGGTGTTCGCACACACACGCCGCGCCGTCTCCGTTTCAGTGCTTGGGCGCTGAACCAGAAGCAACGCTTTCGTTTCCTGTTTTTGTCTTGGAAACGCCATGGTGCACGTTGTTAGGTCGCTTCAGTGTGGGTGCGTGGGAGACGTACAAACACGCACCCACACCTGTCACCACTGTGTGAACACACACGCACACACGCACACACACCTTAATGCGAGTAGCAGAAAGCTGCATCCACGAACGCACACACACGCACACACGTACGCACACACACGCACACACGCACGCACCTGCTATCGTGAGCCAGAACCAGAAGGCCGAGTAGTAGTTGAGCTTCTCGGCGAAGGCACGCGCCGACGACTTGACGGCCATCTGCACGAAGATGCGCACCTCCAGCTTGGCGGCGTTGTGCGCGTCGGCGGCGTTGTTGATGACGGCGTCGCTTCCTCCGCAGCGCCGAGCTGAAGAAGCGGTGGCGGCGTCACCGGCTCTAGCACATCCCGCATCCGCGGCTGGAAGCAGAGCAGCGTTCTCTGACCGAAGACGCTGTTTTGTACTGACTGAACCTGCGTGGTTGGAACCTGATTTCCTCGTGCCTCACAACTTGGGGGAGTCAAAAAGCCAGTAAAACAGTGAAACACACTCTCACGTCAAACACACAAACACACACACACACACACACACACACACACTCCCTTCACACACTCTCTCCAGATCTCTTTCTGCGCCTGTCTGTCTGTTTGAGCACGATCTGTCTCACTTTCTCCACACCTTGATGTCTATTTCCTCTCTTTGTTTGTCTCTCTGTGCCTCTCTCCAGCTCTCTCTCTCATACACAACTTTCTCTTACTCTGTGAAAATCCGTTGGCTCAGTGTGTCTGCTCCTCCACTGTCCGTGTCTGTTCCATGCGCTGTGTTCCTATTGGGCAATTCTGAGTCACGTGGGTCTGTCTGCGGGAGCCAATCACGGAGCGGCGCGGGGCCGGAAGTCGTGACCTCGAGGCCTTGACCCCGTGACCTCCGTGTCGCCGGGGCTGGGGGCGGCGGGTCCCAGGGTGTTCTGTGTTTTCATGTCCTTTGGGTTCTTTTGTGGGGTAAATCCAGAACACGTTGAAATATCAGCTGATCCCCGTGTGAAAATTGCTCAGTTTGAAAGCTATTGGACACAGCCTCAGAAACTCCACCTGGTGACGGACTGTCAATGACGTCAGAAATTTTTAAGATTGACACAAGCTCGGAGTGTCAACACGAGTAACTTTCAGAGAGCGTGTTGGTTTGTCTTCAAAACGCCTTTTTGTGTGAAAGAGACTTCAAACTTTCAGCTGCTTCCAAAGCTTTCAGGCTTCAAGGTTCACACAGGGGATTCAGCTCAGACTCCTGTCCGTTCACACAGGACGGGAGCCCCGATCGCCTCACAGCGTTCCTACCGTTCGTACTGTGCGTATCTACAAGTAGAAAACAGAACAAAGGTCAGACTCACGCAGAACGCAGCAAAAGGGTTGTCATGGAGACGAAAGGGACGCAGCCACCAACGCCCTCTATAGCGGAGCCCGAGCCCAAGTTCTCTAAACACAGGGGAAGGAGTCTGGGACTGGGTCCCAAAGAGGAATGGGCCACGCCCTGGGGTTGGTCTTCCTTGGTGGACCCCGGGGTTGGGCTGTTCTGGTGGAGCCCTGGGGGTGGGCTGCCCTTGTGGACCCTTTGGGCTGCCCTGGTGGACCCTCTATTTCTGGGTTGGGTACGACCTTGACCCAGCAGCTTCAACCTCCGATCAGACACGTGGCCCACTCTCACGTGTCGCGTGGAGTGAACCTGTGCGAGTACGCGCGAGTACGTGCGAGTACTGACAGGTGTGGGAGGCGGGCCTTGGTCGGTGCAGCCGAGCATTCTCTCATTCTCTGTGTCTGGAGGAAACCCTCCAGGGACGACGAACACAATACAGACACGAGTACTAGCACCACAGGCACGAGTACAACTGCGTGTACAACCGTAGGGTACAACCATGGGTACGACAGCGGGCTGCTGGGCTACCCCAGGTTCTTCTGTGGGTACTGCTGCTCCAAGGTGCTTCCGCAGGTCAGGCCCGAGGTACTGCAGCAGGAACCACAGCAGGTGCTGTTGGAGGTACCACTACCGCTGGTGTGCCAGCCCTGGTGCAGCCCTACTGGTTCCTACTTCCGCAGGTACTCCCTGGGTACTGCTGCCGGTATCACAGCAGGTTCTGATGCAGGGCCTTCCACTGGTCTCACTGCAGGCGACAGCTGAGAACGGCAAGCCAGTCCCTGGATCCGCCATTGCATCATGACCACGCACCGTACTACACCTCTTTTGTGTCTTGACGTTGAACTTCTGACCTTCCGTGGTTCTGACCGCGTGTTGTCCTGTTTTTCTTCAGTATGCGTTCACTTCAACTCAGTCAGGCCTGTTTCACGTGCTGTGTGTCCCTGTTCAGGTCACTGGGCCCTGCGTCCCTGCACACATCAATGGAGTTGGCAGGTTCGGCAAACACAAAACGTAGACAAAGACATGCGCGTAGACATACAATCCAACCCTGTGGGGTTCAGTACACAACTCAAATTTTTCCACACAAATTTGAAGAATGTTTCACCCCTTCAACAGAAGTCAGTTCAGTTTATCAAATTGAGGGGGAAGCAAGCTCCATTCATACGAGTGTACTGTAATGTGTTGAATAGAAGAAACCAATTCAGAACATGTGCAGTAACATGTTCTGCAGGGTGACTGCTACGTCTACGTCTACGCGTACGTCACAATTTTCATGTTTGCCGAATCTGCTTGGTGAGTGGGCACGCCAATGGGTGGGTCACTGGGCCCTGCATCCCTGCACACATCAATGGAGTGAGTGGGCACGCGTAGCGGCCCCGCTGCCTTGACCCTCCCTGCGTCCGCGCGCGGGTCCGGCGGCGCCTCGGTGGGTGCGGATCGATGCCGGCGGCGCGGTCCCGTTAATGCGTTCATTGATCAGCGCGGGAGGCGCCGGGTCAGACACGCAAGAGCGGCGTTTCTCATCGCACCCGCGGCGTCGCGTCGTGAAGTGGCGCGCACCGCCGGCTGCGTCACGCGTTGCGTCGTGCGCTGCGTTCCTGAACGACACTGCCGGACTACGAGTTGCGTCAATCAGTTGTGTCCCTGCCAGAGTTCGCGGGGCTCGGCACCGGATTGGATGCACCGCTGCCCACTGGACCTCGTGCAACAAAGGGTGCGTCACGTGTTTCCAAGTCCGTAGACGCTGCGTCGCACGGGTTGCGTCACGCACAACGTCACCGAGTACGCCAAGGGACGCTACGCCACACGCATCGTTGACCCAAGCGACAGGGCGCGCACGCACCCCGTGTGAACCCGCCCCCTCTCATCCCGTCACCCTGACTCCCATCACCCTGACTCCCGTCACCCTGACTCCCGCCCCATCACCCTGACGGACACTACCAACGGTTCAGCACGGATCCCCGCCCGTCTTCGATCCCACCACACACGCACAAACGCCGTTAGTCACGCCGGCTTCTCTCACACCGGAAGCGTCGTGTGTCACGTGACCAGACCCGTCTACAGCCCACTTCATCAGCGTTTTCACGTGTGAGGCCCATTTCACCCTGGATGCGAAAACACGTCAGGAACAGGAGCGGGTCCGGGATCTGGTCGCAGACGGGCAATTTTTTTCAGGGGGCGACCCCCGGGCCCCTGGATCCGCCCCCTGTACAGGCGGACCATCCTCCGTTCCGCTCACCGCACAAAGGGCGGATTCGCCCCGAAGCCGCTCCTCCCATTGCCTGCAAAAACTCATAAAGATCCTGCAGTTGCCAATGATATTTGATGTATTGAACTCTATTGATTGAACTGTGAAACGTGCGTTTCTGTGCCACGTGTTTTTTTCGCGTCAAAACGCAGCGTCCTGGACGCGGGTTCTCGTCCGGTCTGCATGTGTGACGTCACGTGTCAAACTCAAGCTTCGTCAACAGACGCTGCGTGGGTTTTCTAATGCGGTGAGAGAGGACAGGGTTCTCACACTGTACAAAAATGGTTCCTGTGAAATCACACAACGCGGAGGTTCGGCAAACACGTCCGCTCCTTTTTCGACGTGCCCCAATTGCCAGATCAGTGACACAGATACCATTTGGCCACTTGTCATTGGTTCTCAACTGCTCATGTGATGAAAATTTGGTCATCTGTGCCACTGATCTGTCAATTGGGGCACCGCACGTGTAAAAATTGAGCCGTGCTGAACCTCGCCACTGACATTTCGAGACCTTTGGTGTGGTGAGAACCCATTTGTACCACGATGTGAACACACACAACAGGCTTTGTGATTGCCGAGTTCTGGAAAAGCGCGTCTTGCACCAGAGAATAGCCAAGCAGCATTCAGTCTGCCCTGGCAGAGATGTTCGATTTGGTCCTCTGTGTATGTGTGTGTGTGTGTGTGTGTCTGAGGGACCGGGACGCACGGTGGCGGTGCGCATGCGCTCAGATGAACGCGCCTCTGTCTCGTCTCCACGGTGGCGGTGGGGGGGGGCTGGAACTGCGCAGCCTTCAGACACAAGTTTGGCGCGTTCAGAAACGTGGGTCCCTCCACGTGCATCGCGCGCTGCGTCGACGCTCACGCGAAGCATGACGCACAAGACGGCAATTATGACACAAGCGAGCAGCGACACTGCTTGCGCAGGCGCACGACACGTCCAACGCACACCAAGGGCTGATATGGGGGGGGGAGGAAGTACCTTCACTTGAACCTTGGTACGACAGTCAACGCAGCCTCGGAGAGAGCAGCACGTGATGCCGTTCGCGTACACAGCGACGCAGCGGTTGACGCAGGCGTGACGCACCCCACGTGACACACAACGTGACGCACCACGTGACAAACCCTACGTGAAACACGTGTGACGCTCCCACGTGATGCCCCCACGTAATGCACCACGTGATGCACCTCACGCCACGTGACGCACTCTTCGTCACCACGTGTCGTGCATCCCACGTGACACGCCACGTTCACGTGACGTGTGGCGCCCCTCGTGCGCGAGGCCTGACAGTGACGCGGCGCGGGGCGCCCGGGGAGCTTTGATACAAAGCACACAGCGGTTCCTCCGGCGCATTGATTCCTCCACAAATTATTGATGATCGCCTCGCGCCATTGATCCGTCCGCGGAGAAGAAAGACGCCGGATCCACCCGCGAGAAGTAGTGCGGGAGCGAGGGAGGGAGGGAGCGAGGGAGGGAGCGAGGGAGGGAGGCAGGCAGGCAGGGAGGCAGGCAGGCAGTCAGGCAGGCAGGGAGGCAGGCAGGGAGGCAGGGAGGCAGGGAGGCAGGGAATCACAAGGTTTGCAGAGGGAAGAGGAGGGAAGGGAGAAGGGGCTGAACCAGGAGTCAGACAGGAGGGAAGACATGAGTGGACACGAGCGAGGAATGAGGGGCTGGTGAAGAGGAGGCGGTGGGGAGGAATGAGGGACGGGCTGAAAGCTGAAGTCACCAAGTCCTGATGAGGACAACAAGGATACATGACGCAGATCTGGTGTGCAAGTTACCCAGGTGACCCTACAAATCCAGACACAAAGCGGAGGGAAACCTCGGGGGGATTGCAAACACCAAAGCGGAAGTCATGAACGCGCATGCCCAAACCACACAAAATCCGGGGGGGGGGTCACCTTTGCCAGGGGTCAGGTCCACGCCCCCTTGCAACTGGATTTGGCCCCTAAACCGCCCGCACAGCACCACGCGGGACTCAAACCAGTCTCCGCGCTCCACGTCCGTTTCCTCGTCAAACAGACGCCACTCTCACTCCATTCTCCCCCCATCATAACGACAACAATTGCATTCATGATGAACGTGAAATTAAATTTGTAGTAATTGATGCTTTTCCATCAATTTGCTGCCTCCCCGGTGAACTGCGCGATCAAAACCACTCCCCGCTGTTCAAAACGCACTTCACTGCCGTATTCACGCGTGTGGGTGCACCTCAGTTTCACGCACCGCATCAAAACCGGATATTTTCTGGTGCCAGTAGGGGTTTTCACATTGGTGACGCGGTGACAAAATTTTGACGCGCGCATCAAAAAGTCTGACACCGCCCAACCGCGAGTCACCAATGTGAAAACCCCTAGTGTCCATTGAAACAGTCATTTCTCACTTGCTCAACAAAAGGCCCGCCCCTTTTTGCTCAATTTCTATTTGTGGTTGGGGGGGGGAGATGCGTTTTTGCACGAGTGAACTCGGTACGCACCACGCGGCCTGTTTCACGTTTTCACATGTCAAGTCACGTGTCCAAACAGCCCTTTCGATCGTGACTCTTGCTACAGATCATTTGTAAAGCAAGATCCATCGATAGAGAACCGTTACAAGTCGAACCCTGCCGTCAAAAAGACGACGCTTCATTTTGGCTTTTAGGGAGAAGGGAATTGGAAATCGATTCGTTATGTGTTGGTGACCGCAGACCAATTAACCACGTCAACCCCCTAAAAATTGCGCTCATCGCAGACGGGCCTTCCCCAGTCAATTCGCTTGCACGCTGGATGCGTCGTGCGTCACTTGACGTCGACGTCACTGGGTTCTGCGTCTGCGACAACAATCCCACTGAACACCAAACGATGCCACGTGCGACCTCGTTGGAACCCTGAGGTCCTGGGGGGGTGGGCTGGCCCCCTCTGCTCTCCACCCCCTGTAAGTTTGCTACCAATTCGCACTGTTGCACCCACACCGTGTCAAGACAGGAGATTCGCCCCCCGCTCCAGGTTCCACTTGCCTCGAACGCGTGGGCCCAGCCCACAATGCCCTCGTCCAAGCCTTCCGGTCTTCCGGTGTGCTGAAAATGGAAAGACACGGGACACCAAAACACGGGTGCCTGGCCATTTCAGGATGGACCTGAAATGGCCAAACACCCTGTGTGTACTGGTTTCAGGTCTGACCTGAAATGGCCAGACACCTGTGTCTCCTCAATTGGGGTGTCTGGCCATTTCGTTACACCGGTCTCAAGGGCCATACCCAGAGCAGGGACGGCCAGCCCTGCACCGGCGGCCCCTCAGGAGGAGGCGCGTCTCTCGTCGCAGCACCGTCTTGTGCAGGCGTTTTTCCTTTCTGAACATGTCATGCTGTGTTGGGGTACCAGGAGACCCCTGGATCCACCTCCGTGAATGGAGATCAAGTTTGTACACTGCCGCGCACGTTGCACCGCCGAACAAGAACAAAAGAATCGGGGTCCCACTGGTCACAACCGTCTCATCCTGACCCACCAGGGGGAGCCACCTGTGAGGACAAGCGACAATGCGCACTGGACCCAGGGGTGGATCCCCGGGGCCCAAGGGCCCTCCCCTGACGCCCTGCCACACCCTTCAGAAGCTTTCGTCACAGGTGCACTCCTTTCGGCCCTCACCCGAAGGGTTGGCTCCATCTGACATGCGTGATGTCCTCTCCACACGGGATGCGCATGCCCAAGAATCACGTGCCTTGCGCCAGATGCGTTTCACACCCGCAAAGGGACGTAGTCACGTGACACACCACGCTGAGCACAGTGGCGGGGTGATGCAGGGGGTTCCCCTGCGAAACGCACGCATGACAAGTCTTTCAAACGGGTACGCAGACCACACATTGCAGGGCGTGCCCAGACACGGCGTGGATCCTTCAGCCAAAAGATGCATCAATATCACATGTTGAGCGCTCGGACCGCCCGCTGCACGAGTCAGGCCCGGCTCACAGTGAACGCGCTCTGTGTTGTCTGTTGACTGACAAGTACAGAGGATGCAATACCCATTGATCTGTGCAGGGATGCAGCACCCATTGACTTGTACAGGGATGCAGCACCCATTGACTTGTGCAGGGATGCAGCACCCATTGACTTGCGCAGGGATCCAGCACCCATTGATGTGTACAGGGATGCAGCACCTATTGACTTGTGCTTGGATCCAGCACCCATTGATGTGTACAGGGATGCAGCACCCACTGATGTGTACAGGGATCCAGCACCCATTGACTTGTGCAGGGATCCAGCACCCATTGATTGGAACAGGGATGCAGCTCCCATTGACTTGTGCTGGGATACAGTACCCATTGACTTGTGCAGGGACGCTGCGCACGACGCACTCAGCGTGAGAACCACCCCAGACGTGTCTCTGTATCTGTGTGGCGAATGGACTTCGCATGGAGCGTTTGCGTGTTGCTCGCCCATCGCACAGACGCATCGCGTCCGGGGTTGCTGGAACTGCCTGCCTGCCACCTGTGTGTGTGTGTGTGTGTGTGTGTGTGTGTGTGTGTGTGTGTGCACGTGTACGTGTACGTGTGTGTATGTATGTGTATGTGCAAGTCGTGCACTGAACTCCAGGGTTGCTGGGAGATACGGACTGCACTGCGTTTCAACTTGTCCACGGAAAATCCCTCCTCAATGTGCCATGGAGTTCTGAGACAGTGCTGTGTTGTCTCACTGTAAAACGTGTCACCCGTGCTGTATTATCGCTCACCGTATTTCCCTCTTGTGTGTTGCAGGTTCTGGAAAGTCGTTCACAATGATGGGGTCCCTGGATAACCAGGGCATCATCCCGCGTCTCTGCAACAAACTCTTCGAGCAGGTCATCGAGAACACGGACCCCGAGATCTCCTTCAAGGTCGAAGTCTCGTACATGGAGATCTACAACGAGAAAGTGCGGGACCTGCTCGACCCCAAAGGGTACGTGTTACTGGGTGTGGGTGGGTGGTCTTGTGCGAAGTCCCTTTGGGCGAAGCACCATGTGGCAGTGCAGTATATGGCAAGGTGGATGAAATGTCCCCTCCCCCGCCCCCCCCGTCAGGCCCCCCGGCCCCCCCCGGGGGCCCCCGGGCCCCGGGGGCGCCCCCCCGGGCGGGCGCGGGGGGGGCGCGGGGGCGGGGGGGGCCGGGCGGGGGGGGGGGGGGGGGGG
>JAAUXT010044555.1_pt1 | contig 11816 bp, 19 predicted proteins | sample 7278171 | NCBI WGS metagenome assembly JAAUXT01 (sample SAMN14350112, study PRJNA611818) | marine sediment metagenome | isolation source: surface marine sediment (1.8m) | place: French Polynesia: Moorea | collected 2018-08
AGATGCAAATGGCTAAATCTCAGGTTCTTTTTGTGATAGAGACATGACCTATGGCTCATATGAAAAGTATTTGAAAGTAGTTTGCAGTTGAGTTTCAAAAGAATGTCCATGACAACTTCCCTAGCAACCAGATGCAAAACACCCCAGCAACAAGATGCAAATGGCTAAATCCTGAAGATCAAAGGGGGACATCGCACCCGCAGTTGCCTTAGCACTGCTTCTCTTGTTACAATAAGCGCGCGGAAGGCCGAACCGCATGCTTAAAAATTTGGGTGGTGGTGGTCTGGGGGTCTAGGGAAAGGGGATAACCTGGAGACAAAGCCAAACTGACAAATTCCAAAATAATTTTGGGTGGTACCATGGGGGAAACCATGAGGGGAGTGTTACCCAGATGTTGTCCAGCCCGTGAACATATCTATATGTGCGTGTAAAATAATATCAGCGCAAGCGGCTGACGCCGAGCTGTCACAAGTTGTAGCAATTGGCGCGAAGGGGGGGGGGGTCACGATCACGAGTACCCACAACTGAAGATGTCGTGCAGTTACCATCTGGTAGCTACCAAGGAAAAAAATAGTTCGCAGCGATTTGAAAAGTTTTAGTTGCCATTTGGGCGGGCGTTAATTCTGGTCGGCATCCAACAAATCACAAACACGAGTTTGCCCTATCCTGCGCACATCTTGCCGTTTTATTCCACTTCTGGGTGTCATACAGTGCAAATACCAATGATTCCAAATGGTCTTCGTATTTTGCCCAGATTTGTAAAAACATGAACAGTTTAACAAAATAGAGCATTGCAAATGTGTTTTTTTTTTTCGCTGTAAAATTGATGGAAACTAAATTCATGTCAAATTGTCCAAGATGCCAACATTGCAAAAGTGAAAACTGAACAAGAACACTTTCACACGTGTGCTGGAAATTGAAGTCAAATTGGGCGGGGCAAAGATGGGCGATTGACAGACGTGTTTATGTCAATCCGTGCAGATGTCGATTGCCAGAGGCGGGCAAAGATGTCCGGATGTTGGTCAACCAATCACATCACCAGGAGACTGACACTCGAAGGTGGTTTCCGTCAATCCCTCCTTCTTGCTCACAAGTACGTACTTTTGCGAATTTTTTTTGTTTTTTGTAAACTTTTGTAAATTTTCTGTTGCAATAAAAAAGTAATAAATACATAAATAATACAAACTGACCAGACCTCAGTGTGGTCCGTCCATACAAAGGACACGATGTTGTCATTTCCATCAATTTTAACTGTAAGAATTGGGGATGTTTTTGTTTTCCTTTCCTTCCCAACTCTTCGAAAACAAAAGGCTCAAAAACACTACCATGCATTGAACATGAACTATTCAAATTGATGTTCAAAGAAACTCAATACTTTTTTTTTCTTTTTTTGCGTTTTACTTTTTGACAAACATGACCGATGTTCAACCATCTGAATTCAAACACAACACTCTTCTCAAACTCAGGTCGTAAAATCTTCACACTGACAAAAGGTGGAGCCGCTGCAGCGAACTGGTGTTGAAAAAGCCGGTTGATGTTGGAGTCACGATGATGGATGAATCGTCTCTGTGTCTACGTCCCTTCCCTTCTGCGTGGTGGTGGAGAGTGGAGGATGTGTCTACATCGTCGTCTGGCCGTCGCTGCCCGCCCCGGAATCCGAATGCACCTCCGGCTTCGAATCCTGGAAACACGACGTGAACATCAGTCAAACGAGTGTCGATCAAAGTCACAGCCACCTTGAGTCGCAACAGACGCTTCGAACAGAAGCAGCACGTCGTGCTCGGGAGCTCTTCTCAAAGTGCGACGCTTCAACGTGTCCGTTCACACGGTTCGTTGGCAACGTCGACTTCCCAAGAACTGACCAAAGTAAAAACTGGAACAATGCGCGCTGAATCGGAGATCAACTTGCAAGCAGCCGTGAGTTGCACAACATCAAGGATCAGACGCAGGGAACGAAACAAATCAAACTCAAAATGTCCAAGAAAACTAACTAAATTTTGAGTCAAGCAACAAGTTACTAGCAGTTCAGCTCGACTGGGGCCTGCAAACAAAAGCAGCATCAAGTTAACGAGCCGCGATTAGAAAAGGGGTTCCAGGTGTTAATAACAAGCTGTGGCAGTTCACAAGTCGTTTTCTCCAAAGAGGCTCGGATGTGCAACACACAAAATTTTATGACGCGTAATGCTCTTTTTTCAGCAAGCCCCAATGGAGAAAGCAACGAGCAGCTTCTGAAGCGGCAAACTGCGGAAGGGCAAGTGAGGCTCACCTCGACTTTACTACTTTCTACACGTTTATCTTGAGCGGGGGGCACGAAGTCTCCCTGCTCGGCAGCGGCGTGATCGCGGGGCGTCTCCTTCGAGTCGGCGGCACCCGCGTCGTCCTGTAGAGGAGCAACAGCAGCAACCCGTTACTACAGTCACTATCGTCCGCACAGCCAGCGCCTTGGGTGCATGCGCCTCAACATGCAGTGGTGTTCTCCGCTGCTTTGGTTCGCTTGCCAAGTGCAACCGGTGTTTCTATTATTCGCTGAATGGAGCTGGGCGGACTGTGCTGAGGCAAATGCAAACCCCAAGCCGGGCCACCAAAATAATAGTGTTCAAGCCACGGAAACTAGTCTACTCATTCAAACCAAAAAGAATCCATTCGAACTGATAATTCTTCGAAACTACCGAAGGGAAAACAGTACAAAGGCAGTAGAAAAAGGACAGGGCCGGACACAAACACAACACAATGCCTGACGGAGATGTTGTTGGACATGTGTGTGCATTTTGTTCAAAATGGCACGACACAACACAAGAGCACACTGAGCAAACTTCAGCTGTCTCTTCAGGCATTTCAACCAACCTCACATGCGCGTCAACCACTCGAGCCATGCGCGCGACACGAACAGTCCGCACGTCTGGACGAAGCTGAACCAGAACACGGGTCCCCGTTTGCCCACTGCATCCCGCCTTTCGACCTACCTGTGGGGCGTCTCCCCTCTGTTGTCCCTCGGGCCTCCTCCCTCGCCTGCTGCGGTTGTAGGGTCTCCTGCCGCCTCCGCGGCCGCCCGCTCCCCTCGCCGGCGGGCCCTGGTCATCTCCCTCGTAACGCCTCGGCCGGAAGTACTGGCGGCTGTAGAAGCGTGGCTGGCCACGGTACATTCCGCCACCACCGCGAGGGTAATAGCCCTGCATCTGGTAACCTCCGCGACTCGGGGGCGGCCCGCCGCGGTAGCCGCCTCTCCCTCCGCGCCCGCCGCGGCCGCGAGGGGGGCCCGGGAAGTAGCGTCTGCGCCTCCAAAATGGACGGCGTCCCGATGGTCCACTCATCGAGCCGCCCTCTTCGTCCTCCTCCTCGACGCCTTCCTCGACGTCGTCTTGATCGTAGTAATCCTGCAGAGAAAGCAACACCCAATCTGCTGAATTCTTACTCACTTTCGCGCCGGTGTTCTGTTCAGCGCCGCATTTTCTGTGTCTCAATCTGCTTGACGGATGCGCACTTTGAAGCGTGACACGCTGCGAGGTTTTGGACTCACATTGTAGGCGCGGCCGCCGCGTCCTCGGCCTCCACCCCGGCCTCCGCGCGGGTAGTAGCGGCGGAATCGCCGCCGGTCCGCAGCGTACTTGCTGCCCTGCACGAACTGCCCATCCGGCCCCGTGACGTTCGAAGCCTCGTTCCCTTTCTCACCTGCAGAAGAGTGACAATGACAAGACAATGACAATGTCCGCCAGCCAGGGATACCACCGAAAAGACCGAGTGCGCGCGCGCGTGCGCGCGTGTGAAACTCCAAAAGGGTTGACGAAACGTGACAACATACCCTCAACGACGTCAAATTCGACCTTCTCGCCATCGCCCACGCTACGCAGGTATTTCCGCGGGTTGTTCTTGCTGATGGCCGTCTGAAGAAAAGATATACGCGTCAGAAGATGCATTCTGTGCCCAAGCAAACAAAGTCGCAAAAGAGAAAGTGACGCGGTGATGATGTTTCCGAGCCACCCACCTGATGGACAAAGACGTCTTCCTTTGTATCATCCCTGCAAAGAGAGAGACCGTCTGAAGTTGCGTGAAGCACCAAACTGAATCGTTCTCGGCCAAACAGCTGCGCAATTACATCGGGGCTGTCTTTCTCAACTTCACTGACACAGGTGAGCGTCTTCCACCCAAAACCAGCCGCTCTTACACTCACCTGTTTATGAAGCCATATCCGCTTTTTACGTTGAACCACTTCACCGTCCCTGTTACTTTTGTAGCTGCAAAGTAGATTTACACCAGTTGGTAACTCTTCGACATCTGAATTGGGTGCAGACCCGACTTGAGACACGTCATCTCCACAAAAGGGTTGCGGTCACCACTCTCGCGAACACCTGCCCATACGTACACGTACAGTTAATCAGATAAAATTCCAAGAAATGTGTTCTGCACAGCGTACCTGTCTTTCCAGTGGCATAGCGCGCCAACTGTGCTTGGGCAGCTACACCGGCCTGACCCCAGTCCCAACAAGTCAAGCGTGCAGCTGACATGTGCTGCAGTGCACGCGATTTCCTTTTGGGGAACTTTATTGAGCAATGATTTTGGCTTTTGGATGCTTGCTCACGACATGTGAAACCACGGGAACATGTCCGTTGAAACTTTGCCAGTGCGTGAGCAAAGAAATCGGAAATCGATGTTTCTTTGTTTTATCAGCTGGAGGGTTTGAAAGGCAAATCTGTGTGCTCACATTAGAATCCGCACATGATCTCAGATCTAAGCAGGTGACAAACCAAGTCTCGCAACGCCTTGTTTGCGTGTCCTGCACCTCATGGCACCATTCATTGGTCGATCGCACGCACTTTTCATTCAGTGCAAGTGCAGTCCTCTGCCCACGTATGACAAATCCACGGGTTCGAGCAACAACGACGAGGTCCATTGACTCTCCTCCCTTCCCAGATCACCTCCCAGATCTTCAACGGCCTTGACCTCGCACGAGTTAAAAATAACTTTCCCCGCGAGATTTCTTTGTGACGCGTCTTTCACTGCTTTGACCCATTTGAAGTCATATTTCGTTGAGCATGTGTTCGACAATGGCCTGGAAAGGCCGCTGAAATTCTTGTGTCTACCGCTCTGAGACAAAAGAACTGCAGCTGCATCTTGATCTAGTGGTGCAGCTTTCGTTTGGGCTGCAGTTGTGGATCTCTGGGCATTTTATGTCTGCATGTTGCTGCCTTTGTTTTGAGCGTCACCTGAAGCGCAAGTTTGTTCTTGCTTTGCGTTTCCCGTGACTCAAAGAATTAGTCAATACCATGATGATAAACACTCCCCTGCAAATTCCTTGCCAATAGATCTAGATCAAAGCTTGGTTTGACCCAGCGCAGAAAAACCCCGCCTCCTCAGCAGCGACGCACTTGTTACGCAAAAGTCAGACTCCACAAGGACGAAAAGACTAAACGCTCCGAAATCCAGTGAAATATTTCTCCTCGCAAAGAGTACTTGAGCCATAATTCAGTGCGAGACACGCAACGTTTGAAATAGGAAGCAGACATGTCGAATCGACCGCGTGTGACTTTCGAAGCCGGTAGCTCCAATTAAAACATCGTTTTATGAATGAAACTCACGCTTCCTAACTCACCTAACACTTTCTTTTCGACGGCCTCTGGTTCTTCTTCTTCCTGCTCCACCTTTGGTTGTTCAGAGTCGGATTGGCTCATGGTGTTTTGATGTTAAACGCTCCGTCCTTTTTTTCTCACTCTCCACAGCTTGCTGGTGTTCCACTGCTGTCTGCGCAGGCGCGCGCGGTGCGTCACTTCCGGTCCGAGGGTCACGTGCCACGCGCCACCGGACCATGGTTCAAATGCGCTCGCCGTGTTTCACAAACCTCAACGCCGTTGACAGTCACACTTTGTTGCAGAAAAAGAGTTGGCCTCCTTGTGGAGCTTTCTATCGTTGGAGCGTGTTTGAGTGAGTGAAAGTTCCAGTTTCTCAGTTGGAGATGGTGGACACGATTCCATTTCGGCCCTGAACGACGCCGCATCTATTGAGCACTTGAAGCAGTTTCCATATCAACCACTGAGATCGCAAAATCCATACGCTTGATCTACCCTCAGAGCCGATCAGTTTGGAAAGCATCATTCAGATGACCAAACACAGAAACATGTGTGGAAATACAATTTGAATGGATAGGTCTGCCGCCATCTGGCGCGGCTCAACAACCTGCACAAACATTGAGGACTTTGGCTCCCGGTGGAATGAAATGTCAAGACACCACAGCAGAATCTTCAGGTTTTAGGTGCTGCTTAAAATGGCCAGACACCAATAAAAAAAATCGCTCGGAGCCTTGTTGAGCATTGGGCCATTTTAGATGGGACCTGAAATGGCCAGACACCTGTCTTCTGGTTTGGCATTGCATCGGTGTGACTTTTCGTGACAGACCCAAGTCAGATCACACTATACATTGCCCCAATATTTGGGAAACGGCGTGTAAACACATGACTGACAAGACAAAACCGGACACAGAATCAGGGTTGGGGGTCAGGGGCGGGGGGGGGCAACCACCTTGGGGCCAACTTTTGCTTTGAAATTTGGAATGCCAAAATGGGAAAAAAATCTGATGATTTGGTTCCAAAATCGGGGGTGGGGTTCGGAACCCCAGGGCACTTCAGGATCTGCCCCTGTATCAGACCTTCCTTTGCCTCGGATGTTCAAACTGAGAGGGGTCAACTTTTCATGCGGGTCAAGGGGGTCCTGCCGTCCACTTCTTCCTGCTTGCCAATCTTTGGATACTGCTGTTCGATTGAAAAGTTTCATAATTTCGCTGCTTTTTGACCCAGCGTTGTTTCGGTTTCGCGCATTTGTGTCATACCTGGTCTGGCAACATGTGTGTGAATGCCCGTCTCTTTGTCGCGAACTGGATCCTATTATAGCGGTGAAGGGATCGACAAACAAATTATTTGTTTCGTCAGTGGTGACCAAATCAAAACAAACTGTGAAGAACCTGGACGCGCAACTAACTTTGGAATTTCACAAAAAGAGTGACCAAAAGCGTATAGCGCAGTTTTGACCAGGACATGGCAGTTTCAACAATTTCGTTTTTGAGAACCATCTTTCTTATTTTATTGAAAAGTGAAAGTCCAGCTTGCACGTTCGTGCAAAGGGGAAAGACAAAACGAGAGCCGACTCTTTCCAAAGAGTATCTTCACATTTGAGGTCTAAAACCACAAAACTGAACACGTATACATAAATTGAAACAATACTTGTTCTTGCTCTGGTTTCCAACTGCACGAAACAGAGATTGCAACATGCGGCCTGACGCGTTGGGTCCACCGACCACCATCTGTTGCCGCGACTCAGCGCGGCCTGCGCGAGTGTACTTTTGTGCATCCAGGAGAGTACCCAGCCCAGCAACATGGCTGACCTCTCTCAAAGATGGATTCCTTTCTTTTTACATGTACTTGTAATCACCCTTCTGGAACACGGAGTTGGTAAGTTCAAACTTACTTTTCTGTACCTTGTTTGCTTGACATGGTTTTGTGGAACAACAGGATGCTCAGCCCCTTGGAAGGGGTCAATTCCAACTGAAAGAAAGAAAACTCAACGGCTCAACGGCTCAATTAACCTGTGATTCAGCTTCTGAATCACGGCTTTTTTCCAGTTTTTCTTTCTTTTTTCATTGGCGTGCCCGTTTTGTTTGGGACCACAACATCTGTGAAGAAAAACAAAGCAAACACGTCATTCTGTGGGCGAAACCGTCAGGTCCCTCAGAAATGAAGGTTTTGTTTCATGCCCTGTCAGGTGGGGTGAAAAGGAATGTTGAGGGGCAACAAAAATCGATCCTAGAGCCACGCGCCCTAAATTTGTCGTGTTTCTTTGCCAAACCTTTCAGACTGTCTGCAGTGCTACTCGTGCAAAGCGACCGGCAGCAACGAACTGGACGCCAACATCAAATGCCTCGAAAACGCTTACCTGGAGAACTGTGAGGAATTTTATGATTATTACAACGAGATCGAGGACCAGGACGTCATTTCATACGAATATTATTATTACGAGAAGCCCGACGACAACAAGCCTGGGGAAAAGCCTGGGGAAGCTGGCAGTCGGGGTGGAGGGGCAGCCAGGGACGTGGACACCAAGGACGTGGCGTCGGCCAGGGCCGGCTTCACCAGACGAGAGGACCTCAACCCGAAAAGGAACAAACGCGCCGTGGAGAAGAAGAAGAAAGATGACGACCCGAAAGGAAATGAGAATGAGGTTTCAGATGAGGACGAGGATTATCCCGAATATTATTATGAGTATGAGTACGTTGATGACGACAACGTGACCAGTACTCAGTCCACCAAGTTCAATGACCTTGATGTGCGGACATCTGAGGTCAGCAGAGCCCAGCCAAAAAACGAGAAAAAGAATGACAAGAAGGAAGACAAGAAGAGTAAATCGGAACCACAGGTTAGTTTTCCGTGAAAGAACAAAAGACACGACTTCGTTTCTGTCTTTGAACGGACAAGCGACAAGTCTGTCTCAGCCCCAAGTTGAGATTTCCTTTGTTTTGTTTGTTCTCGTTGTATCCGGAACCAGGTTGTGTTTGTTTTAGCTTTCTTTTTGAACGTTGTTCTTCTGTGGTTTTCCAACAAGTTCCTGCTGCGTGCAATTCGCAACTTTTCACAGACATGCATTTTCGTCTGTCCACGCCCAGCTGTTGGAACCTTCACGACACACTTGTGGAGCCAAGACTCGTTTTACGCCTGTCCCTTACAAAGTTCTCAAATGCAACAAGAAAACAACAATGTGTTCTTGAACCTTCGTTTCGGAGACGGTCAGCTGTCGGCAGTGCGTCATGTTGAACTTTACACTCGTGACCCGAGACACGAACACCTGAGCTCCTCTGGTGCGAATCGTCCATTGTTTCGAGAGGATCTACCTTTCCGTGATGAAAAGGAAATCCTGAACCTGACTTGAAAAGCAAGAACAGCGGAGAAGACACGCGCCGAGTTGCCAACGTGGACTTTACGTTCATGAGCCTGTACCTCTTGGCATGCAAGCAGCAAGTGACAGCAAGTTTTCTCCAAAGAAAAGAGAAGACACTGAATTTTGGTGAAAACTTCGTTGGTTGGGTTTTGATGCCCAGAAGGTCGGGGTCCCAAGTGGCTCTGAATTTTCATCTGAATATTTTTGGTCAGACCAAATGAAACTTCAAGTTTCCTCTTTTTTTTTGGGGGGGGGGGGGCGAGTTGCCTGCCACCCTGTGACCAGGGACACCTGCCTGGGTGGTTCCCACCTCATACTCCGATGAAAGCACGATCAAAAACATGCGCCCACACAATCAGCCTATTTTTGTGCCGAAACGCAAAATTTTTCACTGCTCTGCGCTTTTGCTTGCAGCACTACTGCTACAGCCAGGCATTCAAGAGCAACTGGGAGAGTTACACGGTGGAAAAAGGTTGTAAGAAGATCTCCTACTGTAAGAACTCGGTGGAGAACAAACCCGAATGGGCACACCCGTGGAACTTCTGTTGCGACCGTTCCCGCTGCAACGTGAAGCTCGGTGAGCAAGCACACACACATGCACGCGCGCACACACACGCATGCACACGCACGCATTCAAACACAGATGCAGGGTAAACAGACACGGGTACACAGACACGTTCGTACACACGCACGAAGTCTGGACCTACTGGGTTATGAAGTCTGGCCTTGAGAGCTGTTGGCCAGCTCCACCACCGAAAAGCTTGCACAGGTGTGTGCGAATGGACAGACCACTCTGACGTGGGCGTCTCGTCTGCAGGTATCTATCCAAAGCAATATACCTTCAGATTAAAACTAGAGTCCACAACATTCCTCACTTTGTCTAAAGGTGCTCCCAAGTTTTGGTTTCCTGTGCTCATCTCACACAAGACACCAACCAATAGAAAAGGGTTGGCCTGAGACTCTCACACGGACGGTTTGGTTTTGGCAGTGAAGGACAAGCCTCAGCGAGTGTTCGGAATGGGCTGCCGGCGGCAGGACGACTGCATCCAGGGCCACATCAGCCGCTCGCTCTGCCCGCACTACTTCAAGTCCTGTCCGAAAATCTCATCCGTGAGTGACTCCATACGAAAACTTCACTGAGGTTCGTTTTGTGCACGAGGTTCAAAGCAACTGCTCTGGACCTGCAGTGATTCTCACAATCACAGAAGTGGGCAAAAGTGTGCAGTTTCAGATCACGTCAATAGACGAACCGTACGTACGACCCCAGTGTTTTGAAATCAACCCTCAAAACGGTTTTGTGCTGTTGTGTGAAAACCCCGAAAAAGTTTTGTTTCACTGATACGTTTTGTACGAATTTTCTTGGCACCCGCAGAGCATGGTGAAGATGGAGTGTCGCGTGAAGGCACGGACGATGGGTGCGGTGAAGAACGGACCCAAGTATCGCCACCAGTTCCGAGAGAAGAAGTGTTACTGCTCCAAGGGCTACTACCCGCGAGGACCCATCTGCACCAGTACGTCAACACCTGCTCTGTGCCAAAATGTTTGAACGTTGGACAGGCGGCGGTCCCTCCTCTCCATCACTCAATTCATCCCTCCCCCACCCCCAAAATGATCGCTTGGAGCACCAGCTCCAATATGAGTTTGCTTTTGAACAAGGAACCAGCGCACAAGTTTGCTCTCTGCAAGCGCATAGGGGGTTGGTTCAAAACGAACAAGGAAAACAACCCCGAAGGGGGGCACCAGCATGATGCTTGTTTTGTTTTTTTTGCTACGGAGCACTCAGCATCAAAAGTGAAATTGAACATTGTTTTCTGGATCCTGTAACAATTCTTGGGTGGAAAGGGATCTCTTTTCGTTTTGAGGTACAATTGTCTGAATGGCAGTTGAACATTGCGATTCAGTGCACTTGTGTTTTCTGCTGTTTTCTGGGTTGATTCTTCAGCTTGAGAAGTAGTGCACAAAAGTGTGCGTAAATCTCAGCATGTGTACCGAGGGGATTAATCTTCGAAGACTCATTGGTGTAATTACGCCACCCGCCACGAACCTTGTCTTTGTGGAATTCATTAGTCTGTCACAGAGCAACGTTTTGCCAGAGCAACTTTGCTATTGTCTGTTCACAACTGTTCCTCAGGAAAGCTGTGTGAATCAACCGCATGGAAACAATTCACTGAGTGGTTCTCGTCTCAATTTACAGGTGGAAGCGCGCGTGTCGTCTCCTCGATCCTGAGCAGCCTCGTCTTCGTCTCGCTCTGGGTGTGGCACTGAGTTCTGGATGGACGGGCTGTGTGGTTCACGCAATGCTGGAGCTGAGTTTGAGGGACTCTGCTGAGGGGTTCTGGTGACAAAGGGAAATCTGGAAAGAACGTGTTGTAAATGCAATAGTCGAGCGATCGATATATTGTGTGCGTGTGTGTGTGTGCAGGCGTCTGGTGTGGCTTTATGTGTGCTTGTACAAACGAGAACGTTGTTAGTCTAATTGGTCTAATTGGTTCATTGTGGGTCTGAAAGTTATGTTTTTGTCCGTAGATCTGTCTGCCTTTGCTTTTGTAAAGTGTCGGCGTTTGTTTGATCAGTTCAGGGCGTCTGGGTTCTTCCTGACTCAGGACTTGCCCTCCTCCAACCCGAGTTCCAGCTGGCTTTTGTTCAGTGCCTGTACCCCATCCGAGGCTGAAAAAAACCTTGTGCTTTCGGACTGAAGTTGTTTCAGTAGGGCGAGAGCCTCTGGGTCTACATGAACAGGTGGCTTCGGTCCCGCCATGCCCAACGTCTCAATAGGGGGGGGGGGGGGGGCGGGGGGGGGGGGGGGGCGGGGCGGGGGGGAGGGGGGGGACGACGCAGGGCGAGGCCGGGAGGGAGGTTCGGAGGGAGGGAAGGACGTGATCTGGGGAGCACTGGGGTGA
>JAAUXT010058312.1_pt1 | contig 11816 bp, 11 predicted proteins | sample 7278171 | NCBI WGS metagenome assembly JAAUXT01 (sample SAMN14350112, study PRJNA611818) | marine sediment metagenome | isolation source: surface marine sediment (1.8m) | place: French Polynesia: Moorea | collected 2018-08
AATACTTTTGATTGAATCATCCACTGTCATTGAACCTGAATGGTGTGTTGTTTGGAGTACCTTATATTGACCTTTTGACCCTGGTCTTTGGGTAGTTTTCACTCGGACGATCATCGAGTCAAAAGTGTACAGTTACGTTTTCGGACCCTACCCTTCTGACCCGCCAACAACGCCGCAAAAATGCTCAGCGCGCACGCGCAAGTTCTCGTGTCCCGCGCGTCGCAGAATATGGCGAAAATGCCTCTACATGCGGAACATGTAATCAAGCAACAGCAGCCGCATTCAGGCCCACCAAGTTCCTTTGGTGCGATGCACAAATGCCTCGCATCAATTGGGCCAAATCAATCCGGCAATTTCAGGCGACATCAACTAATGTCGCTCATCTGGCTGGTGGATCCTGAGGATCAGAGCGCAGTGACGAAATGGAGACGTGCGCTAAGCCTATTCAAACCAGTTTAATTAGATTTCCACGTAACTGCGCGAATAAACCTGTCAGGCTGGAGTCCTATTTCATTTGAGAATTGCAGGACATGCAGATTTGTTCGTTTGAAACACAGTTTTCATTTTCCTGCCGACTGATCGTGTTTTCGCTGAATTAATCAAAAGGAAAATCTTAAGTCGATACAAAACGTGTTGGACTTCATGTGTGCAAACTTCTCAAGCGATTCTGGATGCTCGAAACGCGGCGCATCTTTGCAACGCAGCTGTGTGCCTGTCTGTCTGTGAGTACGTGTGTGTGTGTGTGTGCCAAAGCGTGTGTGTGCGTGTGTGCCAAAGCGTGTGTGTGCGTGTGTGCGAGGAGATGCACAGCAAAGGCCTGTGTGTGTGTGTGTGTGTGTGGTTTGTGTGTGTGTGTGTGCCTGTCTGTCTGTGAGTACGTGTGTGTGTGTGCCAAAGCGTGTGTGTGCGTGTGTGCGAGGAGATGCACAGCAAAGGCCTGTGTGTGTGTGTGTGTGTTGTGTGTGTATGTGGTGAGAATGACGTTCCTTTTTGGACCAGCGCCATCGCGACGGAAAGTGATCGGTTCGCCCCTTCGCCCCGACCCCACCCCTCGTCATCGTTGCCCACAGCACGTACCTTGTCGGTCGGACTCGGCGTCGTCACGTCTCGGTTGATGTCGGCGTACGTCGGCGGCGGCTTCGACAAATCGAGCGTCTTCGTCACGACGGGCGTCGGCTCCTCTGACCCGCTGTCGTCGTCGGCGGCGTCGTCGTCGTGGCCCGGGGCGGAGGGCTTCCCGTCCCGCGGCGGCGCGGCCTCCTCCTCCCGCTGCAGCTGCTGCTGATCCGCGGCGTAGTTCCACGGCGCGACCACCACCTGATGCTTACTGTGGTAAGGCGGAACTGCAATGAGCGAAGAACGGATGCACGTTTAGGCGGCGCCACTTGCGTGTGAGAAGCGGATGAATTTTTCAGAGCGACGTCAGTCAGCTTCACAGCGCACGCAGCTCCCATTCGCACTTCCAGCTGCGCATTGCCTTTGTCCCCCTGCTGCTCTCAGGCGGATTCCACGAACCATAATTTGTACATTGCGGAGCTGCTTCGGTTTAACGCACCGCAATTACAGAGAGATCCATCAGAACCAGAATGGCATCTCAATCCGCAAACGTCCGCGTCTGTTTTTCGAGCCTTCCAATGGGAATTCATCCCCAGGGTTCCATTGGCGGTTTCGACGATGCGTACCCCCTGCACGCCTCGCGCTGCGCCCCCCCCCCGCCGTACTATGGACGCCACCCGCGCCCCCATCCACCCCACCCCGCGCGCTGCGAACGCCCGACCCGTGCTGCGAACATCCCCGCCTCGCACAGCAGAATCCCCCCTCCCCGCGCTGTGTATGCCCCCTGCCTTGTGTTGCGGACCCCCTGCTCGCCACTCGCTGCTGACACCACTCGCTATGCGGACGTCCGCCCCCCCTCTGTCCGCGCGCATTCCATCAACACAGCTCCACTGATTGAAGCGGAATGTTCTCCCGCGTTGTTGCTCTGCAGTAATCACCACGACAAGGCCACCGTCCCTGCCTGTTCACAGCCGCGGACGCCTCAGCGCTGCCTGACTCGCCTTGTTTTCATTCCATTGCCTGGGAATCCAGAACAGCCGTCCATCCGAACACAAAGACTTGATACACGTCCCCGAGAATCCTTTGTCTACTGAGTTCGTTTGGAGTCAAAACATCCAACTGTGTCAAATATTTAGCTCTGCGTGCTGTCTTAGTCGTTCGTGCGCGGGACTGGGGCCGGACATCCTGGGGAGACGGACACTGAAGCGATTCCGGATGAAGCTGCAGTGTGCAGGAGGGAACGCGCAGGACTTCGTCGCTCCCGGGTTTTCTTCTGCGCAGTTTCTCCCTGTGCCTAATCCTCAGATAATCCTCCTCCAGGCCAAGCCACCCAGGCATTCAGTTTTCTTATAGAAGCGCTGAAGAGGCAATTCACCACCAAGAGTGGTTGTTGTCTTTGTAAATAGGACCAAAATCTGTATCCATTGGAACTTCGTGAATTTCTTTCACGGAGCTTGATTCGACTTCAGTTTGTCTCCACCAAGAGCTTCACTCACTACTGAATGTTCAGAAACGGTCCATCAATGACAGAGGAACAGTCGCAAAAGCACAAGATGCCCCCGTCAGTATCTTGTCCATTTCCTTCAAATCCAATGCTGACCGCAGAAAAATTCACCAAGAAGAAATCGCCTGCAGCGCAAAACGTCAACGATAACAACGCAGTTTTGTCATCAGAAATCCTCTTGACATCCAGGCGTCCTCGTAATGAGAATGACCTTCATTCCACATAGAGCTGTTGCTCTTTCAAGAAAAGGCTCCCGGCCCTGGAAACAACAGGCTCTGCAATGCAGATGCAGATGCCTTCATGCAGCATGCATGCGCGGCGCAGCGCCTGTCAATGTACGTGCGATGCGCGCACCGTTCACGGCTCGTCTATCCCAGCCAGCTGCATGCGCCGCTGTATATCTATCATCCACAGTCCCCGTCCTGACGATCCGTGGGTCAATACCAGCATCTGATCATCCATCAGCCATCACAGCAATGCAGAATGTCTGGGAGATACGTATCAGTCGCCAAAGACTGAACCCAGCTTGAGTACTGAAGGAAACTGCGCTGATGTCCTGTCGCTTCAACACTGACTTTGTACAGCGCTGAAGCAGCTTCGTTGCGAGGCCCACAAGTTGTCAACAGTTATCAAAGTCTGCCGCCTCAGGGAAGAAACTGCTTAATCACCTGTCGTCTTCTCTACGCGGTGAGAAAATCTTTACTTCAGTCCGGGATTTTTCCCTGCGAGGCAATTCCCTATCCGCGACAAAGCAACGACATCCTGATGGCGAAGTCCGGCAGGGCCATCTCTCTCATCCACACTCCAACACAATCAATAGAACATGGGTGTGTCTCACCGAATGTGATACACACGACATCAGTGAAGTGTCACCTTTCAGCTCTGGCTGAATCGCGTCCTGCGCAAAACGTCGTGTCGTGATGAGGTCTGCACGCGACGACGCTCATCCTCTTGTCCACTTCCCGTCAAGGCAAATGAACATCACTTCGCCTCCGTCACCAGTCGACACAAGTCGCTCACCCAAATGGTGTTGAATCGGTCCCGTGGTGGGGAAGCTGCCCTTCAATGCGCTCCCAATCTGAATAATGCACCACTGCACAGAGGGCTCCGTCCCTCACAGCGATGCGCGAGCCTCAAACACCGCATTACGTTCGGGTATGGACCTCATACGTACGTCAACGTCGACGTCAAGGCAACAAACTTACACGCGTCCAACACAATCCAAAGTACAAGTGTGTGGCCACATCCGCAATGGTGTGGGTATGGACCCCGCTCTTGCGTACCTTGACGTCGACGTCAAGGTATAAAACGTACGTGCGTACAACGCAATTCAAAGTGTGTGACCACATCCGCAATGGTGCAGTCTTGAAGACGTCCCAGTGTTTCACGCAACGCCTCACGTGACGCAACACGCAACGTACAGCGCACTGTGTGAACGAGGCCTCAGCCACAGTCACATCTGGCTTCACGTCCAGTGGTGCGATCTTTCAATGCTCTTTGTCCTGGAAACCAGAGTCTCCTTCATCACCCAGAACTGCGTAGGATTCCAGTGTTTGCTTCCTCCCTCACTGCCGTTGCTTGCCAACACAATTTATTTGATTCACTGAGACGCTCAAAGCATCAGAATGACCTTCATCCCCCACAAGATCATCAGGTCTTCCTTCCAAATCGGCGACTAAACATACCGCAACAGAAGCCCTGTCAACAGGGTACACCTGACACTCGCGTGAGGGTATGTCACCAACATTTGCAAATCGAATTAGGGCATCTTCAAAACCCAAATTGTATTTATCCAAATTTTATGTATTCTGGTCTTGAATCTTTGATAACAGAAGCAAACGCAACGCAAGAAAAGCGCGGTTGGTTCTTGAGAGGAATTCCCCCTGCGGCAACGGGTTCCTATTCTCTGAGGAACACACAATGTCATGTCAAATGTATCGTGCTTCTGCCAAAGTAGCTTTTGATGAGACTTGGACCCAGGAATCAGGCGACATAAGGGACGATGCAGAAGCGTCAATTTAAATTCCTCGTCAAAGAGGCGAGACAGGCATGTGATGTGAAGTCGCACGCACCAAATTGCTTTTTGAAGTGTGCGCACTTTGAGACTGATGGAACGTGAGTGTGTTCTGAAATGTACCTGAAACAGCAAAACATTCTTCCATCATCTGTACCTCACAAAGAACAACACGACCCTTTACATTTGGTTCTCTTGCTTCCGTGTCGAAAAACAGCGCTCGATGGTCCAAAGTCAGAAGAAACAAATTCAACAACTCTTCAAAGTTGGCACTCCGGTTGCTTTTCGAACGACTGAATTTGTTTGAGTTACGTCTTACTTTTGCCTGGTTTGTTCACATTCATGGAGCTCGCGACTGGCTGATGAAGGGCAACTCGAGGAGCACCAGCCGGACCCTGAACTCGAGTGGTCGCGCTACAAGCCTGTTGTCCCTATTACAGCGGTGCCTCCTTCATTTCCATATCATTCACCTTCGCCACTCCACGCTCGGAATGGCTGAGTACCGCAACTGGTGCCGGCCGTATTCTCCCGTGTGTGAGGTGCACCAAGTATGTGGGGTGCTGTCTTCATCAGCGCAAGAGCCCACCACCACACCAACTTGGTGGGTAAGTCAACTGCCAACTGGTGAGGCCAACTGGTGGGGCTAGGTCCACCACAACAACTGGTGAAGCCAGAACTGGTGGGACAGATCCACCACACCAACCTGGGGCCAGGGTCATTGTGTGATATGTAAAACCACGTCAATTTCTGGGCAAAAATGAGCGTCTTTTCTACGGATGGATACGGTAAGCAAGGAGCAAACACACCAAGCGGGGGCAGTAAGATTCGGGTCTCGCAGGAAATGACTTCTTCCACTGTGGAGTTCCTTCTGCGTGTCATTTGAAATGAGAAAATCTCCAGGGCGTGAAACAAGCATTAGATAGGTGGGATAAATGCGCAATTTCAGGGGTCTACCGCCTCGGCCTGGTCTCCTTCTATCCATACAGATGACCGTGCAAGAGAAACAATGGATCAGACGATCTCAGTGGGTGCTTGCCGAAGACACGAAGCGCCAAAGTCTAAATTGCAAGTTCACACAATTGGCTCTCCAACGTTTAGAGTCAGCAACTTGGTTGGAAAAAAGTAGGTGCTCATGTGGCCAGACAGAAAACTTGAGACAGTCGGTTTCGTCTGGATTTGACATTGTGGCAGTGAAGAATACGTGCGTGGTTGCAGGCATTTTGTCCGGAACGTCACAGAAATGCTGAAAAAATATCGCATCCAAGGGACATTTTTCGGAAAACGCAACAAACAAAACAGGTCAATGGACTCTCTTTCCCATATTCTACTTGTGCATCCCTTTCATTCTTTAGCTTCATCACAGATTCACGCCGAACCTTTCGTCTCTTTTATTGCCCTGACAGTTTTGAGCCGCTGGCAGTTCAGGAACCCCGGCGGACAGGCAATTTCCGCTGAGCACATCTCGTTTCTCTCCCATCAGGGTTATGATGGGTTATGATGGGTTGTGATTGGGTATGATTGGGTCGCGCCTTCACAGGCGACCCAAAATTATGACAGAGAGAAAACTTCCTTATCCAGTTTCTGCTCGTGTCTTCAGGGCAGCACAGCTTCTGGTGCAGCAGTTTCCGGTGTGGGGGACAGCAGCTAGGTCAGCCTCAGGGTGAAGACATATGCTTTGGCTTTCTCTGAAGTGAGGGGAGTGGCACTGACGTTTGGTACTCTTTTTCATGGGAAACGTGTCCAGCGGGTTGTTTTCCATTGAAGACTCGTACCCAAGGGTACTTGATGCAACAAATGGGAAAAGGCACTGCTGTTTTGGACAGTTGCTCGTTCAGTGCGTGGAGTGTCCATTACATATCACAATCACCCCCCCCTCCCGCAAACCAACAACACCCAGCTGCAGAGCAGTCAACCCACACTTTCCTTCAGTCGGTGGCTTGTTATCACAGATGGACGCACCAGAAGAAGCCACGTTGAGAAAAGCGACGCGATCGCGTTAGACGCTCCATTTCACCACGTTTAGATCCAGACTGCCGACACAAAGCTGAGGACATCGGGAGCTTCTTCCCCTTCAGTGGACTTCCACTGATGGTGGAGACTGTAGATTCTCCACCCTCCCAAGATGTGATCAAATCTCATCGTGCAAAAAGCACAGAGCTCTTGAGGGCCAGAAATCCTTCACGAATGGACAACTGCAGCTCATAAAAGGGGTTCAGGTTTTTAATCTGCGGGACATGTCACGTGACACTGCTGAAGCAGTGGACTTCATTTGCACTGAACTGTTTGGCATTAAAGGGCTCGTCTCCTTCAGCCCCCCCCCCCGCCCATCGAGCCGCTTTGATGGCGACTAAATCTTACTCCCCTCGAGTGGGCGATGGTTTCAGCTATTCCGGGCAGGTTTCACCACTTGAGAAGCTGTCGCTACTGCGAGCGACGACAGAACGACTTGTTAGTCGTCGTCTTAATGCATTTCTCCCGGCCGCGTTCCAGTTCAACCTCATGTCGCACTGTAGAGTCGTGAGGAGGAGGCGTGCTTTCAGCATGTGCGGAGAAATGTCCAGACTGCATGCACTCAGCTGCGCTGCCACTGCAGGCCAAATTAGATCTACATTCCCAAGTGCCTTCAATTTGTTTGCGGTCCAATGCGGTCAACCTATTTGCAGAATAATTCAGGGAGAAAGCAATTGCACAGACAGTCGTGCAAACCACAGAATCTGCGTTTGGAATCTAGGTTAGGGCCTATTGCGTCAAGAGCAAACGTGAGGTGCGACAGGCACGAGATGCGTTCGTTTCTGTCACATTTCTTCGTGACACGAGCATTGTTTCTGTCACAAAATCACGCAGAGGGAAGCAGGGGCAAACAGGGGCGATCAAACAGCAGTGTCCACATGACTCAATGAGGAGCCAAGGGGATCAATGAGAAGATGTTTACTCCACGCGCTAACGTGACAAACTGTGATGATTCATAACTAACGATTCGCTTGTGGTTTGGGAGACTCCAGACCCGAGCCACTGCCGCCGCCGCCGTCGCCGCTTCGGGAAAGGCGACTTGAGCCGCAGTTGCCATCTGTTGTGTGTGAAAAACTCCACTTCCAAACTGCACACGTCTACGCAATCCCATGCAACGGCAATTCCCTTTTTGGTCAAAACGACACGATTGCTGCAAAACAGCGCCGCTGTCAAACATTTTTTGCTCGAAACTGTCCGTCCTTGTCAAAAAATAACAGGCCCACCTCATCGCAAGCGAAAAGCACCAGAGGCTTCTGGTCCTGGACACGTGACATCAACACAAAAACACCTCATGTCAGAAAACGGCGTTGCACGTACCTGAGGGGTCGGCGTTGTTGTTGTGCGGCGTCGTCTCGTCGCGTAGCAACGCTCGGTTCGGGTTCACGTAGAGGCGGTAGTAGCCCTCGACGAGCCCCACGAAGTCGTGCACGTCTTCGTTGAGCATGGACACCGCGCCCACCTGCAACACCGGGGTGAGTGCACCGTCACACACAGAACACACACACACACACACACACACATCTTCGTTCAGCATGGACACCGCGCCGACCTGCCGTACTGAGACGAGCGCTCGATCACGTACGTACAGACAGACAGACAGACAGAAAGACACATACACACACACACACACACACACACACACACACACACACACACACACACAAGGAACACAATACACATCCAACACGTGAACGCCTCTGGCGGGCCCCCAAGCCCAACCAATTTTGCGCCACAGGCACAAATTGGACGCGCAACGTTGTGAACCGAAGTTGGGTTCCCTGAACCCAAGTCCAACCCCTTTCTTTACGACTTTCAAGCCCCCAAGGGTCTGATACTGGTCAAGACCGAGGTCGCCTCGCGACTCTCCCTTGTCCGCTAAAGCGTTTCCCGGCGCCACTCACCACTTCGTACTCGTCCTTGAGGTGCAGCTCGACCCGCTGCATGTTCTCCGACTCCTTCGTCACTGTCAGGCTGTCCAGCTCCTCAAACTCCGCCATCCGCGACAGCTGAAATGGACACGCAGACGTCAGCAGGCGCGGCGGGTTCTTGGGGTCAAGGTCACTGCGTCGTTCACAGGCACAAAGAAGGTTCAACCACTCGTGTGGATTTCCGATTCCGTTTTCGTGTGAGTTTTCCATTGTGTCAATGGAATCTCAACACAAAATCAACGGTGATGGGTGCGTGAAACATGGGAGATTCCTGTGTGCACGTGAGGCGGCGACTGACCGTGTTGTTCTTGATGTTGGTGACGACGGAGATGGCGCATTTGGGTCCGACGATCAGCATCGCCTCCGTCTTCTTCTCCTGAGGAAAAGATGCAGGACAAACGTCTCAGATCACGTGCAGTGTTGAGAAAAGAGTACCACCAATTGGCTGGAGACAGGTGCAAAAGTTGCTGATGCTGAACCATGTTCGGAATCAGCCACAAGATTTTGGCGAGGAACATTTTACATTCTCGGATCTCTGCTGAGCGCATTCGTTGGTCCTGCCCTGTGAAACCCAACCTACGTTAGATTCTGTGCCCCAGGAACATGCCCCGTCTGCCCCCCAAGTGACGAGCTGGAATGCGCTGGGCACACGTAAGTCAGGTGTGCGAGGTGAATGGCACTAAAAACAAACGTGCCCACGTTCTCGTGAAGCAGGAACACAAGCACCCGAACACATGAATCACGTCGCGTGTCACCCTCACTCACCACGAGCGTCGCCATGAAGCACTTCCCTCCGAACGTCCTCAGCTCCGAAAGGATCTTGATGTAGTGAAGCTTCGCCTGGAGCGGAGTGATCTGCTTCTGTCCCGGCGCCAGGCTCAGGTTTGACTTCATGTAGTGATTGATCATCTTCCGGATATCCTTTGGTTTCATAGCGTCCAGTACGGAGGAGGGAACGAACTTGTCGAAGCCACATTCTTTCCTGCAAAACACACGAATTGGTGGATAATGGGAAGGAAGAGGGTGAAGTGAGGGAGAGATTTCCGACTCCTACAGGACATTTGCGCTGAGTGACAGAGAGACGGATCGATCTCCGGGCCCCTCGGTGGACAGTCTCGCCCGCTGCCCCATCTTGATGGATTTCAGCCGGATTCTCTGTGGATTCTCCTGATGAAGAGGCTCTTAACCTCAGAAGTGCGCCCCATTTGTTGTGATCAACAGTAACAGACACTGTTTCCTTGTAGCGGCGACAGGTGTTGGAAGCGTCCACTTCAGCACTCAATTCGTGCAAGACACTGAAAGCTTCTTGGCCATTGGATCGACAGCATCAACATACTTTTGAGTCAGCGTTCCTTTTGCTTCGACGCGTCTGAAGTTCTTACAATCAACGGAACCGACATAGACACAGACACAGACACACGCACACCTCGATGGCCTTGCTGCTGCTGCTCTCTGTCTGTCTGTCTGTCTGTCTCTCACTCACACACACACATACACACACACGTACACAGCACTACTGAATCGATGGCCTTGAGGGAAACCTTGTCTGTCTGTCTGTCTGTCTGTCTGTCTCTCTTCACTGTCAGTCTGTCTGCCTGCCTGTCTCTCTGACACACACACCACACACGCACACACAGTGCTACTTACTCGATGGCCTTGAGGGAAACCTTCCCTCCCTGCTGCGGCTGCAGCTGCTGCGAGTTGGACGCTGCGGCGTGTTGCGTCACGTGCAGTGCGGCGAGTCGCAGCGCCATCTCGTACTTGAGCTCGCCCGCGAACCGGCCTGCCACCACGTCCTGACAACACTGCAACCACGCATACAGAGGCCAGTCAGCATTGCACAAGAACACGTGTCGGTGGGGACACGCGACCGCGTCCTGAAAAATCTTACAACCACACACACACACACACACACACACACACACACACACACACACACACACACACACACACACACACACAGAGGCGAGTCAGTCAACAAGAACATTTGTTGGTGTTGACACGCGCCGTACCGAAGAACCCGTAACAGTTTTTCCAACGACGGTGGAAGCAGGGGTGGAGGTCAGCTCACATTTGCTTGGCATATACGGGCTCAGGGGTTCTGTACAAGCAGTGTTGCAACAAAAAACGCCCCCACGCTTTGACAAGCCGGTGCGTGCGAAAAACAACTTTTTTACTGTCACAAATCGGCACAACATTCATAAGGTGTCACTGATTTGATTGAAAGCTGATCGTGCTTGTTCGTACTTACTTGCATATAAAAATATTCGAAGGCGTTTGCATCTGCAGTGAGGAGGTCGTAAGCATCTCGAGGTACAAAAGCGACGCGGTACAAACATTTGAAGTGTTGAGAGTCGGGCCGGGCGGCGATCTGAAGAAACAACAAAGACAAACTAAAAAAATTCCACAACAAATTCTGTTTTGTTTCTACGCAACTCAATAGAGTCTACGCGTTGTTTGCGTCGAAAAAAATTTCAACAACAATTTCTTTTTTGTTTCGGCGCAACTCAACAGAAACGTTCTTTGCTTCCACAAATTTTGAAAATTCTCACAGAATTTTCCAACGCATCAATCTGACATCAAAGTCTAGTTCTCAAGGCCGAGAGTCTTCTGTGATCCCAGCTCCTAATCCCCAAAACGTTTCAAAAGTCATAAAATGTCAATCTGTTTTTCTGAGGTCACAGACTTGGGAACTGGGAACGCAAGTCAATGTCAACAAGAGACGCTCTCTCCTCTAATGATGTTGAGCACCCATCTCCAACCATCAAATCGAGTGTTTGCTTTCGAACGGACCCAGGGCCTTGAATTTCGCTGAGTTGTGTTTGCAACCTTTGCTCCAGCATGTTTGAGAAGCGGGGCTGCAGGACAGTCGATTTTTATTGTATTTACAACTCTGCGAACTCGTCCACCCATCACACTGATGAAAGTCCATATTTGGGGCCCTGAGGATCCAGTTTCTACACCAACAATCGCTTCCGCCGCCGCGGAGCCGAGAGCGTCGTCCGCCCTCGAGACACAGACCCGAGATTGCTGGGGATTACCGTCCTCGTTCGGAGCCTCGCACAGGACTCACTGTGTGTGTGTGTGTGGGGGGGGGGCAGGGAAAACTGGAGCTGATACATGTATGCGTTCGCAGGGACAAAGCTGAAGAGACTGTGGTCTCCAAGCTGCTGTGACAGTCGCACAGCAATTTTGTAACACTCACTCACTCACTCACTCACTCACTCACTCACTCACTCACTCACTCACTCACTCACTCACTCACTCACTCACTCACTCACTCACTCACTCACTCACTCACTCA
>JAAUXT010147790.1_pt1 | contig 11814 bp, 13 predicted proteins | sample 7278171 | NCBI WGS metagenome assembly JAAUXT01 (sample SAMN14350112, study PRJNA611818) | marine sediment metagenome | isolation source: surface marine sediment (1.8m) | place: French Polynesia: Moorea | collected 2018-08
ACATACATTAGACAGGGAATAGATGCTTAATATCAATTTTGTGCTATTTTGCTGGATATTACCCAGCATTCCTCCCCCCACAGGGTGATCACGTGACCCCTTGTGGTTCTGCCACTCTCTTTTGGAAAATGGCATCAGCTGAACCGCGTCTTATCACTTTGGAAGAAATGGAGCTGCTCTCTTTCCTGTGACAGAATGTTTTGCGCAAGCTCAGTGAGGAGGCAGAGAGGCAAGGCCTCTCTGAGAGACATCCACATGTGGTGCAGGTGGTAGTGGCCTATTTTAAAAAGGGACCCCTGCCACACCACATCTTCAACCGCCTAGTGTGGCGCCTGGCCCACTCGTTTTAGCGGTGAGTACAACCCATGTCACTCCACAGTGATTTGAGGAGGTTGCACCAAGGTCGTTCAATTTTGAAAAAAGTGGGCGACCGAAGGAAATCACCTTCAGGTAGTGTCGATGGAAAGCATATGAACACCTATTTATCGGTGAAGATAAATTTCAATTTTTAATCTTTTGGGTCTTTTTGATTTTGCTTGAGTTTAGGACAATGCACAAGTGAGGAATTTGTTGTTGTGTTTGAATTTTTAAGCCCATGGTCTTCTCTGTAACAATAGGCTCAGTGCAATCACCATCTGTATGTGGGTCTGCTCACTTCTGTGCTGAGCTGCGGAGCCAAATCTGCAGAGCAACTGAGTTGGTGCAGAGTCAGGGACTGCTTTGGACCTTGGGCTTTCTAGGTGCCAGCCTTCTCGTTTGTGAGGGCAAAAAGTTCAAATTTTTGGGTTGCAAATTTTCGACTTCACTGCACAAATATGATGAAGGATCTATGCTGACGAAATGTAGTGTATTGGTTGGGTGTTGGTCTGGTGTTATTCATATTTTTCAGTTTGGACCCCACATCCACCCCAGCGCGAGTTTGTGAAGTCCAGGATGTGCGCACAAATTTGGACACAGTGCGCGTACACTGCAAAAAATAAACTTCCGTCGAAGTTCCTGACGTGTACCAAAGTCCACCGAGTCTGCATGATCCGTTTGCCTGGTGCAGTGATCACCTGAGCGCACGAAGTGTCTCTGGACTGGACAAGTTTCTGGCTTGGACAGAAAACCACGGGCACACCCTGGACGCAAATTCAGGACACTAGTGGTGAACCAGGGAATCCCCATCCCCCAGGAAATTGTTTCTGAGAGGGTTGATCTGATGCAATGAACACACCACAATCCGAAGCTGAAGTTGGGGTGAATGCCGTGCAAGAGTATTTCAAAAACATCTGACCATTCGAAAGTGTGCATCAATTTTTTTTGTACGGGTGATTGCTGTGCCTGCCCGTTGCGAATGCACCGAAGATCTGTTGCAGCAACACAGACATTAGCGGGTGCCTTTCCGAACAACAATAATTCACTCGCAAATTTCCTCGGATGACAACTTTCTCTGGGCGGGACAGGTAAGAATCATTTCAGGCGCGCACTGCAGTGCAGTGGAAACTGTGCGTCTTCAACACCGTTGTGTTGTTGGCGTGTTCTCTCACCCTCTCTTCACCTTTTGCATTTTTTCCCCATCCGGGTGCCTGAGCGAAAAATCACAAATTTGTTGCAAGTGTAGGTGTGAACTGAGGTGACATTTTTAACATTTGCGTGGTCCTTTTGTTCTTGCAGAATCCGTCGGCACCAAGTCCGTTGGGTCCCATGCCTCCGCAAGACGGTCCAGGTGGTCCAATGCCGCCAGGCTTTCCAGGTTTTCCAGTGAGTGTTTGATCCTTTTTTGCCAACGTGTCCGTCAATGTTTTCCCTGTCTTGTTCCGTTTCCATTTTTTTCCAGTGGGACAGACCAACATAGTGTCGCTCTCCCCAAAGTTATGAAGCTCAATGTCGAACAATACATCATTCCATTCTTGGATGCACACTTGTTCGTGCTTCTTTCTTGCAACTCACTCCTTGCTGTTTACTCCTCACGACGTAACGTAGACACTGACACGCCCTTCGGGGTCAGCCTGTGTTGTACACTCGCAACAGGTTGAGACAGTTGCAATCACCCTGATCACAACTCAAGGCGGGGGGTGACCCTCTTCTTGGTGTTGGTCACCCCCTAGCCCCCTCCCTTTTGGACACTCAGTGGTGATTCGGGTGACCACCAGCGACGCACCTGTGTTTAAACGTGTACTTTTTTGTTTGTCTTTGTTTGACACTGACATATAGGTTTTAATTCAGTTCTTTGTTCAGCCATTACACACTGAAACTTGTGCAAAAAAGAACTAGCCCTTCAGTCACGAGTGGAGAGAAGATTTGTGAACCCAACGTCAAATTGTTTGCAGAAATGTAACTTTTTGGGAGTGAACCTGAGGGATATTTCCCACATTCACGATATCAGGACATCGCAAACAGCGTCTTGTCATCTCAAAAAACAACCCCTCTTTATTGAGCTGGTTGCGAAACCTTTTCAACATTAGTCGTGACACGTGTTGTGACACCTCAACTGATCAACAGTGAACTTGGCTTCTTGTTCATCCGTACTCGTATATATGAGCATTCTCACGAACGAGACGAACTGAATCGTCCGCTTCTGCAACGCGGAGGGGGATTCACCAGCCAAGCTGAGGTTTATCAACAAGAGTGTAAGGGGGCTTCAATAGTCAGGGTGGTTGGGTCTGTCCTAACCAGGAGGATAAGTGCTGTCTGTCCAACCAGGGAAGATGGGGTTTTCTCCTGGAGCGGGAGAGAGGGGTTGATTGTGTGGGGAGCATTTTACCAGCCAAGCGGGGAGGGGATATTTTACAACAACAAGAGAGGATCTGAAAACAGTGATTCTTCTGCGCGTTCGCATGCCCATGCATGCAACAAGCAACGCCAATGCTCCAGCGGTCAGCGACTTTACGCGAAAACTCACGCTTCAAGACAGTCCCCAAACTGAGGTTTCAACCGGTCTGGCAGCTGATTAAATTTGGATGTTCACAAGGTACTTCAACAGAAAACCCCCAGAAGAGAGAAAAGGGCGAATTTGTTCTTGAGAGTTCGTCCAGGACTGGAAGTGTTCGGACATGTCGTCCCCTACTCTCGGCGAATGCCATGTTTTCTGGACCACAGAAAACCAGCGATTGCTACTAACTACGCTGCGTGTTGCTTTGTTTGATTTGCTTCTGGTGTTTGTGGTGCTTCTTTCTGGACATTACATTTTGGTGAAGGATGGAATGATTGCGCATGTAGGGGCAAGATCGGCTGTTTTTCCGTGGGTTTCACTTGTTCTGTGTGCCACAAACGTCTGCGTTCAGAAGGAAGTTGTGTCTTTGACAAAAATGGAATGGTCAACGTGTCATCCTGTGTGCTGTATTTCTCACTGTCGTCTTGTAAGTTGTTTTTTCGCATTGTACAAACCTTGAAGTATTTTCTCATTGGCAGATCCGAGAAGTAATTTTCTACAAAGGGGCTGAAACGTGGGTGGGTGTGCAGTTGGGAAAGAACCTTGTCTTGGATCTGTCATTGAATCCTACAGGTTGCTACGAACTGGGGAGGTGTCAGTCTTCATTTCTTATCTGTGTTGGTATTGAATAAGCACTGTACGATCACGCAGAATCCACAAATGCGGCCGTCCCCACCAGGGCCTCCGTCACAGGGACCGTCCCCTCACCCTCCTCCCATGATGTCACAACAACCTCAAGTGAGTACTGCCTTTCGAGCCTGAACTGGCAATGTACTGAAAGGTTTTCAAGACACTCGACGACTTTCGTTTTCATGCGGCTGCATTTCTCCCGGTTGCTTTTCCTTCCAAACCACCAAAGTGGTCTTCTCCACTTTAGTTTTCGCTGCAAGGTGAACACCATGCAGGGAGAACCTTTGCAACATTTGAGTCCGTTCCTGTTCCAGGACCACAACAATGACCTGAAACTTTGCGCGCAAGAACTCAACTCACAAAAAATTGCCAGCAGTTGCACGTTTGAGCTGTTGGTGTCCGACAAAATTGTCATTCATTTTGCTCAGGAACGGCAAATGTTCGTGTATCTCTTGCTCTGTTTCTGTGTCATTAACTGGACACAGAGAGCAACCTGCAGAAATCACAAAGTCTCGTCGATGTGTCTTGACCAAGACGTACGTATTGTCAGCTAGAATGTCTTTCTGGTGACGATGGCTCGCGGCTCTGCCGTGCACTTCCTATCCGCTTTTCACAATGGAACGATTGCTGCAGTTGTTCAACTTAGCAAGTAGGACCTTTCTTCCCACCATTCCCCATTAGTGGCCGGTCCCGGTTGATGACAGTTTGCTCGCTTTAAACGTTTGACGCCAAGTCAACCGCGGGTGTTGCTTTTCAGAAAATTCTTCACTAACAAAACTTCGCATGTTCAGCGTGTTTCGATCTCTGGGCAAGACCTCGCACTGGCGCTTGTCAGGAGTGACCATAAAGTGGACCAGCGCAGTGTGGCTTCATCTGTTTTCACCAATATTGTCTGAGTTCCTACCTGTGTGGCTGGACATCCTTTCGCAGCGGTGAAAACTCCAGAACTGTGGACCGCGTCAGCCGCGCCCTACAAAAGAGAGAGAATTGTGTGTACTGTCGGTGATGAGGGAACAAGTTGACAATGACCGGCTTTCGCAACCAGTTTCAGGGAAGAAAACCGTGTTTCAAGTATTCTTTGGTGTGTGTGTGTGTGTGTGTGTGTGTGTGTGTGTGTGTGTGTGTGTGTGTGTGCGTGCGTGCGTGCGTGTGTGTGCGTGAGTGTGTGTGTGTACGTGCGTGCGTGCGTGTAAATATATATTTGTGTCTGTGCTTGTATGAGCGTGAGTGTTTTATGTTTGAAAACATAATCCACGTCAAGACAGACAACCTTTTGGCTTTTTTTTCAGGCAACTTTCTCGCAGTTCTGAATAAAACAACGACCGCCAGAGTCGCGTTTTTCTTTGCAGCGGTGAGATGCTGCCATCTGCAGCTGATTATCAAACCTCAGAGCATCGTTTGAAGCGTTGTGCTCGAGCCTTGTTCCGAATACAGAGGGCGTTTTTGCTTTCGTGGAAGATGGTAAACTACTCAGAAGATGGCAGCAACTGTGCCGTTATCTCCGACACTTTGCCACAGATCGAGCCAGTGAAGTCATGGCTGTTTTATGCGTCCGGAAATGAAGGAGAAACTGGAATGAGATCCTTGAGGGTCTTGCTTTGAAAGGACGGAAGCCTCTCCACTGGACCCAGGCCTGGCCTAATGCCCTAGATTTGAGGAACAAAATGCGAAGCCTTGGTGATGGCGACGGTGTGTTGTGTACGTGTTCGAGATTATTGGTACCCAGATAATTTCCTGCACTCTTTTTCCTGTTGCCAGAAATGGAAGGAAGAACTCAATTTCCTCCTCTGTGCCAACTCACTCTGTTCCCATAATAACCGAGTGCACTTTTAGCAGTCTCCACAGCTGAGGCAAAGCATCCTATCAAATGCATCCTGGACCAAAAAAGATATCAAGGTAAAAGTGAGACGTAACGTTTTCGTGCCTTGCACTTAAAACATCCACAATATGTTGAGTATTTTTGTTGGGAAAGATGTGGCAGCCTGTCAGATGACAGCGCAAACGATTGGGTTTGGACCTCGGTTCAATTATGTTGCTTGAATTGAAGTGAATCGTGCCACAGATTCAATATCTATCTGCTCTAATACAGTTGTGGGTGATAGGCTGTCGAGCTTGTGTTCCTGAAATGTAATTTGCTTTCACATCAAAGGGCTTTCTTTACTTTGTGATACGTCAGATATGTTCTGCGTTGCGGACCCACGGCCACAGACAATACTTTCCCTGCAGGATCTCAGATGCTCGACAGAAGCACAGAGTGTACAAAACAAAGGAACGTGTCGTGAATGCAACAAACTCACCTCGACATCTTGTGTTGCTTCGCACATTGAAGTTTGAGCTGCTGTCATGGACTGGCAGGTGCAGGGTATTCCAAGGTGGAAGTCACATCCGTAATTGCTTGGAATTCTGATTCATTATTCCGGCCGAGGCGTAGAGTATCCAGAACGATAGTGCCGCGGAGCAACCACATGGTTTTCCTTGATGTAAGATTAGTGGCTGTTGTGTTTGAGGCATCATTCAAGCTGGAACATCTGGGTTTAGATTGCATCTCGGAAGAAACGGTGAGAAGGTCTGCTTTGAGACCAATGCGTCATCAGGATCAGTCCGAATTTACAGTGGATGAGCGGCCCCTTTGTGTGGTGTAAATATTCCAAAACGACACAGTAATTATTCTGCACGAATACGTAGAATCAGTTGTGAGGCCCAAATTGCTGAACGTGATGGGCTTCGGCCAGAAACAACCACGTATTCTTCAAAGGAAGTGGAACCCAGAGCAAAGCAGTCGGGCACAAACAGCCAGAAACCTCACGTCGTTAATCCGCTCAGTTCACATCTCATCCGCCTAATTGGATTTCAATATTTCACGAACACGTTGAGGAATTGGGCGGATGACTCAGATTTCCCACAACGATTCCTTGTGTTGTTCCATCCAGGAACGTATCCTTTGACGCAGCCTTTGATTCCAGTTTCGTGTCGTGGTTGCTTCGTTCTCTTTTGTGCTGCTGCAATTGGAAATTAAAAATACGAAAAGTTGATTTGAAAATCACGCGTGTGCATTGTTTCCGCTTCAGTTTCGAATCAGGAGTCGAATGTTGACGGAAAGCATTCGTGTTTTGCTCAGTGCATACATATGCATTGGCGTAAGTATTTGAAAGCTTTGAGAATCTCGTAAAAGGCAGTGAGTCCTCTTGTACTTCTCGTTGAGATCACATCGGGCCGTGTCGAGCATTACTTCAGTGGAGCCTCAAATGCACAGCCTCGCTGTGGTAATTGGAGAAAGTTGCTCTATTTCTAGCCTTTAATCTAGCTGGAAATGGCGCTTGAGTTTTTTTCACAAACATTTTTCTTGGGGATGAATTTTCTTCATTACACAGCTTGTGTTGACTCAGGCCTCAGGATTCAGAAGAGGTCGCGCCGTCACAAAAACCCAACTGTTTTCCTCTCAAGAGCTTCAGTCTTCTTTCAAAGGGCCAATGTCAAAATACTTTTTCACAAGTGAAAACATGATATGACAGAGCTTTGTGCTGACGTTTTTCTGACCGATATTCAATGGCTGGTCTGACAAGGAGTGAAGAAAGTTTTGAAACTGTCACTTACAAATTGAAGGCAAATATTTGCGAGAGAGATAACACACGAGTGGACACAACAAAAGATGCTTGGGTTCTTTCTTTTGGATTTCTCTGTTTTGTGGCAAGTACAGTGCAGATCAACGGTCGTACAGCAAAACACAGTCGATCTGCTGTGCTTTCGACGAAACAACTTGCTTGGTTTGACAACTCAACAATTTTGGAGTGTGGTTGAGTTTGCAGAATGAATGTCAGAAAACTTTGTCAAGAGCACCAGATCATCCGTGGTGAAGCTCTAAAGCCGCACTCCAAAATTTGCAACGCAAATTTTTGCAGTGTGGAGGCTGGGAGAGAACAAAGCAAGCGTGTACTCACGAGAAATCTGTCCTCGACAGCAGTTGGTCTGAAAGAGAAATGTTCGTTATCAGAGCGACGTTGGCGGAAGAGGCCTCTCGCTCGAGGCTTTCATCGTTAAGTACCAATAGCCAGGTGATGAATGTAAAATACAACTCGAAATGCGGCCTCACACCCAGTATCGTCCGCTCACATATTACTGTGTTGATTGAAAGTGACATGGAGTGTAAATGAAGGGCTTACAACATATTTCCTTCTAATAAAAAAGTTGTTAGGAATAAAATGTTCACAGCTGCCAACTGAAAATTTAATTAGCTTCGAGTGATAGAGGTCATTGTAAATATAAGCGAATTTAATGAAAGAGCAAGGTTACAACACAGCCCTACACATTTTAGACTTGCCAATTAATTTTCTTTGTCACAGCCATTTCGTTTGAATAAGCTGGCTGCTTTGTCAGGGGTTCTTGCCTTGTCCTCCTTTTTGCCGAGTATCTCCACACATTCTCGTACCTGCAACGCCAGGCAATGCAGATGGAACTCCTAAGTAGTTCTGGCGTTCGGTTAGGAGGTTTTTCAATCTGCCGAAGCTATCCTAAATCTCCATTTCCTGTTGAAAGGTCCTGGAATAGGGCTGCACCCTGCAACGCAGAACCACAATTATTGAATTATTCACAGCCAACTCGCTGCACATATTGCTTTTGAATAGAGTTCATTAAATGTAAACCCAGCTAATGAACTGAACGCACCGTCGGCTTTGTTGAAGGTCATTCCTTTAATAAGCTGCAAATTACGCTGAGCAGCAGTGTGAGGCTGTAGAGGATGACTATCCCCGTCAAACGCTTGCAACCTTTCCACGAGCTATGATATAATGAAAGCGATTAGTTTCAGAAATCCCTCGTTTTATCGCTGAGAAAAGATCACTGAACTTGACAAGACAGGCAGCTGACTGGGCCGTTGCTGTCAGCTCTGAAACTTTCAGCGGGTGTGATGCTTTTTTCACGTCTCCTGTATCTGTGGCCGAACACTCGTGGCAAAATTTTCACAAAAGTGAACAACAAAATTGGAATTTATTCAGTTTGTGTGTTTCTGAAACGCAGCTTTCTTGCATCAACTGATCATGTGAAAGGTCATGCAAAGAAGGGGACTCCGATCGTCTTCGTTGCGGAAAGGGAAAAACCCAGGTTTGCTGGAAATTAGCCTCCAACAGCTGGATTGACCAGAAAAAGTTGAGAAGCAGCAGCCTTACCTTGTGTTGTTGTCAGCTCAGAACGGTGCGAACCATCACGCGGTTAACGTTTAATGAGCTTGTAAAGCAGTTACAGAGAAGTGTGTGATGAAGCTATCCAGGTGCGCCGCATCCAACTGTGAAAAGCGGCTCTGTGTTCCGTCCCTTTGCTCCGCCTGCAAAACATTGCAAGCATATTCATTGTTTTCTAACATTAAACAATTTCCAATTATATCCCAGGTCGTTGCTCAACCAACAGATGCAATTTGTTTGAACATATGTTTGCCAACGAAAAGTTTCTAACTACCAGTGTGAACTGCTTTGCCAAGGAAGCTCCAAACAAAGAGGACCGCGAAATGAGTCTTACTCGAGTCGGCAGGCCCTGGTGTTCCTGGTTACAGGCATGGCATGTGTTATTTAATGCAGCAAGGAAGACGATTTATCCTGGTGTTGACCTTCCGCTCGTCTCGCGCAGTATCCGTGGTGATCTTCAGAGAAAAGAAGGAAGAATATGGGAGACCAAAAGTTTTGTTTTCAGTTTCGAATGAGGCGTTTTGCACCTCTTTACGCATTGTGTGGTCAGTTGTTCCCTGACACTTTTGTCAGTACAAAACATCCCCAGTTGACGGACATGCTGGACGAACCAGTTCGCGTGAAGTGCCAAGTTGAGTGAGCGCACCAAGCTGCTCTGTTTCATTTCCATTCCCGGCGTGCAACCAAGGGAAGGACTCGCACCTTTTGCGTATTGCTTTCCTGATCAGATTCATTCCACAAAGGAGGATTCAATCGCCGTACTTGTCTTCAAGGCTGACCGCTTTCGTGCTCGAGAGCACCTTGTCAGGTTCAGTGCAAATTTTTGCACCCAACCCCAGAATCCAAATCATTGAAAACAGAAGCAGTCGCTGCTTTCACGCCGCCTTCTTGTGGGTAACATGTGTACATGTTGCAATGCTCTGCACAACAGGGCTTTCAAGCACCCTCGACGTTTTTGTGGAACGTTTTGTGAAAATAAATAGCAGAATAGTCTGGATTGAATTTCAAGAGACGAGAGATCAATTGAAGATAAATTCATAGTTCCGAATCTTGCCTTTGTACCGTCTGTACACAACAGTTGAACTCCAAAGCCTCGACAAGTGACGATGCCTGCCCACGCCCTGGATTCATTCACTGTTTTGTGCAACTCTTTGCACGGTTCATAGAAGCAGATTCTAAACTGTCCAGAAAGAACCGGAGTAACACGAATGAGAAACTCACCATTCTGAACAAGCGGTATCTGTCATTGGTAAGGGGTCACTTTTGGAACTTGTTACGTTCCCAAAGTTAGTGTGGGAATCGAAATGGTGTTCCTTCCGTCCGCCTTTTGTCCTCCTGAATCGTTTCACGGTCGAAAATCGTTTCACACAGACACCCCCTCTCCCCACAGAATTTGACTTTGAGAAAAACGCGTCTTACTTGCAGAGGTTGAGAGGATCGAATCTGAAGGGATGTCTCTCCACAAAAGAAAGCAACAATGATTCGTCAATGAATGCTTTCCTTCTGGTGTTCCAGATTCGTTTCCTCTTTCAGGAATTGAGATCCATGCTGGATCGCGGCAGCTTTGAATTGTGCTGTAGAAATGGAGCTTCCTGTTGTTTGTCAGCACTATCTGTCTTCGCTGCGCATTTTGTTGCAGTCGTTTGCACTATTGAGTACGATTTAGCCTCACCATGAATATTTGAAGAGTGCAAAACAAGGAACACTAGCTTTGGAAGACTCGGAAAGCACCACCACGGTTCTGTTTTTGAGGCAAATGGTGAGAATCAATGGGTTGAAAGACCGGAAAGCGGCTTTACGGCACAGGAACAGTCGTGCATACGCTTGTGGGGATTCTCAAGCACTTGCAGGGATCCTCAGAGACTTCTTCCACTTTCAGCTTTTGTCTGTTGGGATGTAAGTGCGGCCTCCACCCTTTGTTCAGTTGTGAACGATGCGGTGTTTCAGCTCAAGATCATGTTTGAGGATCAAAGGAAGTCTCGATTTGACATAAGCCACAACAATAGCGCATGTGTACCATCAGTCATTCGCTGACACCTGTCATAATAATCCAGCTTCGTACAGACTGAAACTGTTTTATCTGTAGTGGGTTTTTCGCAGATGTGTGGACTCCAATGTCCCTCAAGGTTTTGAAACCCTTTGAGTTTGCTTGCCGCCGCCGCGCTTCGAAGCGGGGCAATTGTCAACGTGTATTCAAGGACGCTGCGTTGATGCGACTCCAACAGAAAAGATCGGCTTTGCAAAGGACAAGCCACGACGAGACAATGACAGCTGTCCGCGTCGGTAAAGCACTCCAAAAATGACACACAGCCTGACTGACATTTTGACATGGCTCCCTTCAGTTCTGCTCCAGACTTTCTGCTTTAGACATGAGTTCGAAGTCCTCGAATTGGACTGTGTCAGCGACGCGTATCCGGCGCGCTGTGCCTGTGTCCATCTACGTCGAAGCAGTCTTGCGCAGCTTCGCCCACGTTTGGCTGTCCCAGCATCATGAATGAGATTCAGTAATGTGACATCAAATTGCATTCCACTTGCCCTCAATTGAAATTCTGAAGTGTAGCGCCTTCACATGATCCTCTTTCAATTATGTGTTTGTTGCTTATGCAGCAAGGCCCCCGTGGTGTAGAATATCAATCTGAGACCCTCTCCATCATTCAGAAGAGTAAATTGCTTGCAATACCTTGATGGAAACCAAGGAGAAGATTCCGCACTTAATCTTACAACATCTTCCCCTGTGACAGCGTAATGCAACGTTTCCCTCTGCGTCGCACGAAAAATCCATCATAAAAGGAATTTTCTCATTACATTACAAAAGTGTTGCTTGCATTATCATCATGCTTGATATGACAGGAAGGACATTCCATTAGAACTTGACTGTTTTATCTCGACGAACGAAAACATAAGCTCTCCTGGTGATAAGGACGAAACGTATCTCCTGTGACACGCTGCTACGTAGCTGTTTTCATAAGTATTGATTCATTGACTGTGAAACTGATGCAAATGACTACAAACTGATGGAAACATTTTCAATGCTTCACCAAATGTACAAGGAAGTTTTCCAATGGCAAAACAGAAAGAAGTGATAGTTCTCCAGAA
>JAAUXT010013653.1_pt1 | contig 11813 bp, 17 predicted proteins | sample 7278171 | NCBI WGS metagenome assembly JAAUXT01 (sample SAMN14350112, study PRJNA611818) | marine sediment metagenome | isolation source: surface marine sediment (1.8m) | place: French Polynesia: Moorea | collected 2018-08
ATGGGCATGCACCAGAAGTTCAGGGCCCTGCAACCAACACTTTGGGCGGACCACTGAAGCCTTCTGTTCGCGGGCCGAGAACGTCTCGGCCACAGCCAGTGTGCTAGTGCCGATGCGTTTGTGGCGCACTTCGTCTTTATACATTCTTATTTTCAGATGCAAGGAAAGCTCACAACCGACTGCGATGGATCGGTAGAACACGAAAAATGGCAGGAACCAGCGGGAACTCTGTCAGTGGCTCTTACCGCGTACAATTCATGTCGGTGAGAACATGGTTCACACAGTAATTGTCACAAGACAACTCCCCCTCAGTGTTGTTTGCGACTGCATATTTTCAAGCGAGTGCCACGCCGATGCACGAATATCCTTGTCTTGGAACTCCGTGCACTGAAGAGACTGATAGCAGGATACACCTCACACAGTATCTCATGAAATCCACAAACCAATTTGTCATTGTTCCGATGTTGCGTCATTGTGGGTGCAATCGGTTTCCTTCAGGACATTTGTACTCAGCCAATCGCCAGTGTGCACAGTGTTGATCGTCAGCGCGGGGACTAATCGATTGACCCGGGTGTGTGTGGCGTATTCGGAGGAAGTGCGATCATCAAGCCTCAGCGATATTGTTCGCTATCAAGAGAGAACATGCACAAGTCATCGTGCGCATGATGAAGAGCTTGTTCCCAAATACAAAACCTTTTCTTACAAGGAGTGTACACAATTAATTCCAGTTTTGTTTGGCCGTTTGCATTGTCTTGGAGATCCTGCTCGTACACGCAAAGAGCTTTCCCTGTCGTTAGATCAATTTCCGACGGTTCCAGTGAACAACAGCAGAACCAGGGACCCCGAACAGCAAACATGTTGTAAGGTTCTAATTTTTTTGCCTTTCTTCAGGTTTTACGTATTTTGTGTTGTTTTCTTGTCGTATTTTGCCGGCACAAAGTGCTTGTGCAGCAAACAACGAGAAGTGTGTCCACAGGTCATGTTGAGTGCTTTCCGGATCGTTGGAGAATAAATTCCGAAATATTTTCACCATCCTCAAATTACCTTGCATTCTGGACTCGGGTTGCAAATGAACACACCAATTGAAGATAAACAAGATCCGCACGTTGCATAGGGCCCAGGGTCCAAGATCACCTTCCGGTACCTTGGAACAACGCGTGTGATGAGCACAACACATCTGAGTGGTGATGATGAACCTTGGGTATTTTGCGAAAATATTTCTGAAATGTAAAAAGCTTGCACATGCACAAATTACTTTTTATTCGTGATATTTAACTCTGAAATATTTGATATGTGTCGTAAACGTTGAAGTCCAGCAAGTTTTGGTTGCATTTCCACGATCGCCCTGGGGTTGCCCCACGCTGTGTTGTTTAGTTGCTTCGCCACACGCGCTACAAACCGGATGTTATTCGACTGCTGTTCAAATTTGCTGCACCAAATATTCCTTCCGTATTTTTGTTGCCACCACAACAATGAAGGTGACGGTGACCACTTTAAGTGATGATATATTCACTATAGAAGTGAGCGATGACATGGAGTTGGAAAATTTCAAGGCCCTGTGTGAGTTTGAGAGCGGAGTTCCATCGCAGGAAATTTCGATCTCTCTGAACGGTCGAGTTTTGGAAGATGACAAGAAGCAATTGAAAGACTACGGAGTGACGGACGGAGAAGTATTGTTACTGCAGAGAATAAGAGCTTCAGCGAACACGGGGGCAACACAGCAGCAAGGTAAACCGAGTGTTGCTCCAGTTAGACGGGTGTTTCTGCTGTTGACGTGAAACAAAGAGACTCTGTTATGTGGTGCAATGAAACAGTGTGAACGTGAACTCTTGACCGATCAACTGCAGAGTGAGAAATGAAAACTTGAAATCAACATTTGTCAAACGCACGCAATCCCTCGATGAATTTTCTTGCAGGAACCCCGGCAGGTTTGGGCGGTTTGGACTTCAGTTCTATCCAGGTGCCTCAGTCGACAAATTCTGGAGGAGCTTCCACGTCCTCGGCCTCCGGTGCGAATCCCGAAGATCCGTCCGTCATCAGAGACATGCTTCTCAACAGTCCTCACGATCTGGCCATCCTGAAGGAAAGAAACCCGCCTCTTGCAGACGCTTTGCTCAGTGGTGATCTGGGTACGTTGAGCAGGAAAGACACGTTGCACAATTTTGTTGTTTGTTCGATTGCTTGCATTGCTGACTCGTGCCTTTGGATATTTTCAGCGAAGTTCACGGAGGTCTTGCGGAAACAGCAAGGAGAGCGAGCCGACAGGGACCGAGAGAGAATTCGGATGATCAACGCAGATCCGTTCGACGCCGAAGTGCAACAAAAGATCGCGGAGGAAATCAGGTGAGTGGAGCAGCCGCGAAGACGGATGATAATGCTTTGGCCGTGTATCTGACTGGCTGGCGGGCGGGGCGTTAACTAAACCGGCCAACTAAACCAGGCTGGAAAATGATCAGGACCACCGGGTGGAGGGGGTAAGTCTAGTTTTGATTTGGGCTGCGCTGAAACAAGCCATCGAAAACAAACACTTTTCCTCAGAAGCGCTTTGTGACAATTTTTGGCAGAAAAGACGATCTTTCTCGATTGAAGTAAACGCTCCTCTGACCTCTTCTACAGGCTAAAGAATGTGGAGAGCAACATGGAGACGGCAATGGAGTACGCTCCTGAAAGTTTCGGTCAAGTCGTCATGCTGTACATTGACTGCAAAGTGAACGGACAACCCGTGAAAGCGTTCGTCGACTCGGGCGCGCAGATGACCATCATGAGTCAGGCGTGTGCGGAGCGCTGTCACATTATGAGACTCGTCGACAGACGATGGGCCGGGATCGCCAAGGGAGTTGGCACTCAGAAGATCATTGGGCGTGTGCATTTGTGTGCGTGACATTCCTTGTTGTTAACTTTTTCCGACTTCTTGCTGGTGGCTGCAGGACTTCATGTTGACTTTGTTCTGTCTGACAGGTCAAATTCAAATTGGACCTGATTTCCTGCAATCGTCATTTTCAATTCTGGAGGAGCAGCCAATGGACATGCTGCTTGGCTTGGACATGCTGAAGAGACACCAGGTAAATTTTTCACCAGTTTATCACACTCTTGCTCGTACTGCAACACTGTGACCCCACGCAGCTGCGGCGTGTTCAATTTAGCAACCACAAGTGACCGGTAGTGGAAAATCCTCGCCTTTGACTGGTGTGGGGCAAGTTGCCAACCAGGAGGCGACGAGAATTTACTTTCGCGCGTCGCTTGCGCTCGCCAAATTCTCACCGGTCACAAATTCTCTTCAAAACCTTTTCACATCCGTGGCTTTGTTTGTCATCACAGTGCAGTATTGACCTGAAGAACAATCGCCTGGTGATCGGAACGACGGGGACGGAGACGCCGTTCCTCAACGAGATGGACCTTCCTGAGCATGCGCGGCTCAACCGCCAGCTCAGCGGCATGGACGTGGACGAAGACCGCCAGCTCGCCGAGGCACTTGCCAAATCCGCAGAAGATAATGACACTACAGGTTAATATATTGTTCCCCACAGCAATAGAGCTCTTGCGTGCTCCTTGCACGTGATTTTGTTCGGCTGAAGTTTTCTTTGGTGCTGGGAATCGTCTCACACAAAGGCGAAGTGTCAAGGCGCTGCGCTGCAGATAAAAGTGCGAAGGAGCAACAAGGCTTCTCAGCGACTTTTCACAGTGATGAGTTCAATTTCATTGCAGTGAAAAGTAACGGCGCGTCCACCTCTGCTGCGTCCACATCGACATCGTCGGGTGCGCGGCCCAGCCCGCCCAAGCCTTCCAGCTCCACCGCAGACTTTCCAGAAGTGGACATCAAAAAACTCATGGACTACGGTTTTTCCAGACAACGAGTTGTTGAGGAGCTGACAAAAGCCAGGGGGAATCTGGACCAGGCTCTTGCCGCACTGTTCGCCAAGTCTTTTCAAATGCCATCGTGACCTCGTTTTCCCGTGACAAATAGAGGCTGGTGTCTCTCCTGTTGAGCGGACTTGGTTTGTGGATTTGGAAAACTGAGCCATGCACGCGCGAAGCCAGACTTTTGTTTCTGATTTGGCCCCAACAATGCTTCATGGAAAGCTCACCTTGAAAACGTGCCCATATCATTCCTTGTTTGTGTAAATCCGATACTCCGGAATGTCTGTAGCTGTGTTTTGACGCCAAGCGTTCCCAAGATGCCCAGAAGCCAATTGGAGACCCGAAAAGGATTGCGGGAATGCGAGAAAATACACAACACAGTACCGTACTCAAGAACAAACGATGTAGTGTTTATTTGCACGCAACTTTTTGTGGAGCTGTATGAAATCAGGTGACGAAGAGAATAAACGTTGAACTTTTTTCTGACAATTCAGTCTCGGCAAAAACTTTGTGATTGATCAGTTGGACTGATCAGTTGGACTGAGCTACTTCATTTTGCGGGGCGTGTCAGGTGGTTCTTCGATGTTCAGGTCGGCTCGGAGTTCGTGAATGGACAGCTCCCAATGCTTCTCGTAATAGACGTTCAGCAGGAACTTGGCGTTGTATCCCACCCGCAGTGCCCACCATAGGTGCGTCTCGAGGTACCGACGTCGATGCCTGAAACGTGCACGAACACAACTGTTTTGAGAATATCGTGGATTGCAATGGCAGAAATCAGCACAATACGAGTGACACGGGGTGTGAAAAACAACACTGCTCTGCTTCACAGTGCAAGACGAAACAGGAAAACGTACTTTGGACCAAGTCGCAAAGGTCCCGCCAGACCACCAAGAATTCCGAGCGGCAGCCCCAGCTGGATGCCCTCCACCCACTTGACGACCACCTCGCCTAGCATGTTGGTCGGCATCCCCAGCAGCGTGTGCAGCAAGTCGTGCACTTCCCTGTAGCGCCGCATCACGTACGCGAGATGCACGTCGTCCACAAACTGGACCGGGTAGCGGCTGTCAGGGGAGACACCCTGAAGGAGGGGAAAGACGGCGTCTTGAACACAAACGCAACGAGTGGGTTTTCTTCAGAAAGTGTCAGCCACAACCTCAAACAGTGAATTGCGGTCAGATGAGAAAACAGTTTCCTCTCACGTTTGTGTCCAGAAAGTTGGCGTACGCCTTTCCGAACGTATCCTCAGGCAGAGTGCGCAAATAGTCGACGTCGACCGTTCGAGTGTTGATCAGTGGCTGTTCCCTGTAATGTACGATACAGCTTACGAGAGCACAGGTTTCGCTGGAGAGCGTCATGAAAGCACAACTCTATTGGGGCGAAAAATTGCGACTTACTCGAGGATTGTTCTTCCGACTGGATCGTTGATCATTTTCTGACGCATGTAGCGAAGCGCTGCTGTGCCCGTCACCTCCCCGAGAGTAGCCACCATGTCTGAAGTGGAAAGAAAACACCAGGCTTGAGCAAACAAAACGGCATTCGCTCATTGGATGAACCACGAGACAGAACGAATGATTGTGTGTGTGTCTGTGTATGAGAGAGAGAGAGAGAGAGAGAGGGAGAGAGAGAGAAAAGCACGTCACCTACCGTTTCTTGCTGGTGTGCGTGTGTGTGTGTGTGTCCGAAACACATCACCCACTATCTCTATCTGGTGTGTGTGTGTGTGTGTGTGTGTGTGTGTGACCCACCGTCTCTGGCTGGGTTGGCGAGAGACGAGACAGCAGACCCGACGGCCAGCACGGCTCTCTGCACGGCCGACGTCGGGATGTGGGTCGGGTAGGGGGGCGCTGCGTCCTCCGGAGCCGGCTCGGGGCTCGGAGAGTCGCGTGCTGCTGCTGCTGAAAACCCAAATTGTGGATTCTTGGAAGTGACTGGATGAAATTGATACAAGCTGTTCCAACAGTCTGGCCTGAACGCGGAGTCTGTGTTCCCTACCTGCTGGTAAGCGGGCGCTCTTACACAGGTGTCGGTGGTTCCCATACTTCAGCCTGTGGATCAGAGCTCGAGTCACACTCCAGCTCCTTTGAAAATGCATTAAATTTGACATTTTTGCGTCCAGATTCCTTTTGGTGGGCTGGAACAGAAATCTCAAGAAAATAATCATCCCCAGAAAATTTTGTTTTGTGATGGCGACGCGGAAATCAGATCTATTTGGGGACGTTGTAGTTTGGTCTGTGGAATGTGCCGCCATCTTTTGAGTGAACACCGCACTTTTGCGACAAAACTCAGCTTGCGCAAAAATAATTTGACCAGGTGTGTACAAATCTTGAGAGCGATCAACTTCTTGCTAAAACGTGTCAAACCTTCAACAAATAGCTTCAAGCAATTTCCAAAATGCACAACAGGTTTTCTGGGTGAGGCGAAATGGAAACGTCAATGCGGATGTACGATTTCTGGAAGGCGTGCGTGCAGCGAGTATCAATTTCATCCGGACGTGTCCCGTTCTCTCAAATGTTCCGGGTGTGACCAACAACTCTCATGTACTTCAAACTGACTTGCATGTGAGACTGACTTGTCACCCAAGTTCTGATGGAAAGGTCGTGCAGGATCCCATCTGATAACTGTGATTTGAGCGTCTATTTTTTTCGCAGCTCCATTTCTGAGACTTCGTGGAGCAAGGACCTTGTGGCCTGCGGTCGCGCGTTCGTCTTTTGCTCACTCGACAATCACTGACAATTACCAAATTGCTCCGGCATGTTCGTTTGATCTCTCCGTGCTGCAGATCGAACAGGACGTGCGGGTTCAGCGGACAAGAGACGTAATTTGCTTTCGTCGCACGTCAGCAGTGGGGGTGGAGAACCACGCAGCAGATAATAGCAGCTCATAATCTTGCTCTGTGAGAAATGGAAGATTGCCCAGAGCTTTCTCGTCTCATCTTTTCTCCGCTCACACGACAGGGTGACCCGAAGATGCGACAAAAGAGAGTCTTCTCACAAGCTCTGTTCGGAGTTTCGTCTTCCTCACATCGACTCCGCTTTCTCAAAAAAGGAAATCAGACGAGCATTTCTCTGATCAAGACTCACTTGGACCTTCTCATTCAAAGGCAAGGGACATAAAGAGCTCTAATTCTGTAACAAGCGCAGATCGTTGTTCAGATAGGAGCCAAAAGTAGAATGTGTCCAATGGCCTCGAATGAGAATATAAAGGTGTCTAAAAACGCCAGCCAGGTCATTCTTTCTGACACGAGAGGAAGAAGGATAGTGTGGAGCTCTAACATGAGGCAGATAGTGTGTCTTCTCTTTGTCCTTTCAGTGACTCTCCTGGGAGCCTCAGGTAGGAGAAAACTTTTCGCTGATAATGTTCAGTAAAGTTGAAAGTTTCAAATGAATGAAAATTTGCCAGTTGACAGTTCTAAGCAAGAGGACCAGTCGAGACAAACCATGGGTCGCAATCCTGCTGGGACCGTCTCAGGTTTATCGGATCCTGTCGGATTTGGTTTTCTATTTCTCTTCATTTTGGAGCTGGTGGAATGTTCGAGAATAAGAAAAGATAGACCATGCTGGGAATTGTTTCCTGTCATGATTTTCACCTTTGAAAGGCGCACGGTCAGAGTGTTTTTCAAACATGGACATCCATCTGAATGAATCGCTGAGAAACTGAGAAAGGCGAATTTTCGAACGAAGGCGAGAAACGTATACTTGTCACTTGGCACTTTTCCCTCGAACTGGACTTTGTCAACAGCGCTTCACAAGAGAATTTGCTGTCATCTCAATTGACTCGTATTTCCGGGGGGGGGGGGGGAACAGCCTGAGAAAATGCGTGTGGGCAACTGACCGGCAGATTCTGTTGTCCCTGACGAAGTCGCGCGAAAAGACAAATTGTGTGAATTTTTAAATTGCCTCTCCTGTTTGGGAGGTGATTCTTTGGCGACCTCGAAAACAAAATTTGGTTCGGAAGGCAGAGTTTCTCTGCGAAAAATTTCCTTTGGATGAGGTCAAGCTGAATAAAATAGATTTCCAAATTCATGAGGTTGCAGAAAACTTGTGTCTTCTTGTTTTGTTTCTGTTTGACGGTCGTGGGAGTGAACACGCCGTGGTTTGCTCTGGTTGCAGCGTTCCCGATGAGTATGGCTCAGAACCCGCTCCTCTCGCGCGCGCAGCAGGGTCCCGACGCGCTCGTCGACATGTCCGACCTGGGCGGACAGCAGGACAAGTTCCTCAGGACATTCTGCAGATACTGCCACTCGCAGCCCTTCTTCTGCGGAGATCTGATGGAGCTTTGCTACGCCAAATTCAGGCTTCGCAGGCGATGATCACCATGCTGAATGTTTGAGCGCACGGTAAGTACCATATAATCCCGCGTGAAAGACCCCTTCGCATACAATACCACCCCCTTTTTGGCATTAATATTTGAGCATCAAAAGGGTGTCTTACACGCGGGATTTTACGGCATCTGGGCGCAACACGAACGTTTTTGTCAAGCGGAAAATGAAGCGGATATTACAACAATGAGATTTCCGATAACTTTCCGAGTCAATCTGTGATGTGGTGAAACTGATCGAGCTTCGTCGCGTGGGGGGCGGGGGGCGGGGCCGCGCACACATTTCCGGAACTTCCATATGGACGCGTTCTATTTGGGGAGTATCCAATTACCTCGGCAGGGACAGGTTAATGAGGGTGTTTACTCCCACTAATTTCATACCGCGGCAGAGAGAAGTCGTCCTTGCATACAAAAGTCGCACGGCTGTGATACATTCTGCTCTGAACAGAGCAAACAAACCAACTGGTATCCTTTTTCTGGTGTACAATACTTGTCTCCTCTGACTCGGACATCAATCTCGAACAGACTTTTCTTGTCGAAGAAAAAAACAAACTCTTGTCACCAAAACACAGCGACCAAAACACAACAACCAAAACACTGTGACTGAAACAAGGTGACCAAAATGCAAACAAGCAGATGCACAAATTATCAATTTCAAATAATATTTATACTATTTTTGTCACTCAGAATGCACCAAAATCTGTACATTGAAACTTGTCACCTGATTGCACACAAAGTTTGCCATCTTTCTCAAAATCCTTAATTTGTACCCAAGCTTTGGCCCCACCTACAAACCAAGTACAAATGTTTGAAAATGAAAAAAACAAATGATGCTAGTCCAACATCTGATCTACATTTCATCAGTATACATCCTTCATCAAATATTTACACTTTTACTTTATGCAGTGAAGTCCAAAATGTAGTAACCAAAAAAATTTCAACTTTCTGTCCCAAAAAACTTCAAAATTCGAACTTAATAAATTCCTTCTCATGCATTATCTTTGACCAATATAAATTTGAAAAGATACAAAAGATACAAAAGATCCAAATTGGAAATTTATCTTCACTGCGAAATTGCTGTACATATACTTTTTGAGCACACTGCCAAAAGGTGACTTGTTTCGGTTGCCCTCTTTTGGTCGCTCAAAATTGAGCAACCTTCAACAGCGCAACCTCCTCAAATCACCCAAATAGTGTAGTAAGTTTAACGCAAAGGGAAACCATGGTGAAAGCTTTTGCCAAAGTAGCGGATCAGCCTGCCCAATTATTTTGATGACATTTCCCAAGTCACGTCCTTTTCGAAAATTTTGTGCTACACTGCAGCTTGCCTTGTCAATCGGGATACCAAACGGAGAACCTACACGAGGTTGATCGCAATGTTGGCGGTTCGGCAAAGCATGCATGTTATGTGCTCATTAGTCGACACGGATTTTCAAGCTGATATCTCGTGTTCAAGTCCTGAGAGCTTATTTTGTTGCCATGGAAAAGCTGAGACAAAACTTCTCAGGACGTTTTTCCCACAAATTCTCAGGAGCCATTTCATAATGGAAGCTTCGTTGTGCATGATGATCCACGCTCAAATAGGCAGGACTCACTCACAAAGCCCCTGCTAACAAAGTGCAAACTACTTTTCAGCTTTGAATGCTTGCATGGAGTGAAGCGGTATATATGGGGACGACAGGTCACTCCAACGACCAAGAAGACATGTGCGTGGACGACACAGTTTTAAAACGTCTAATTCCATTTCTTTTGCTTCGACGCCAAATTTCAATGAACGTATTTTCTGTCAGTGAAAGAGTTGTGAAATTCACGTGCTTTTATGTCCAATAAATGCAACAAACTTTCTTGCACAAATTGTTTTCATTCAATCCATGAGCAAGGTGTGCGTGTGTGTGCTTGTGTGTGTGTGTGTGTGTGTGTGTGTGTGTGTGTGTGTTTGTGGTGTTCTTGCAATGTGTCGTGCCCACTCTAGTGGCGCCTGCTTTTGCAAAGGCGTGTCAGCGGTGCGACTGTTCTGGTCTCTCAGCAATTCAGGGAAGAGATAGTCTCGTTTTCAGGAAACATGGAACTTTTCTGGCCATTTTTCTTTGAACTATCATACACGGGAAACAAGATCTATCAGCGTGTTGTACCGGAGTTCAACGAGAAGTGACAAAAAGCAACAACGAAAGCTGATTCCAAAGACAAAAACACCTTTTATTGTGTGTTGAAATCCAGTGGATGTTTGACAGTAGTGTGATCAACATGCATGATGAAACACTGACCATGACAAAATTGAGTTTTCACAATCATTACAAGAAACACTTGAGCGTGAGCCTAAAAAAGAATGACAAAATCAGGAAAAGAAACAAACAAACTGTCCCCACAACAAATAAACCATTAATTGCAGGTTGAAACCACGATCCTGGTGTCTCAGCTGGTTTCGCATGAAGGGATGACGCGCGTTTCGCATCGTCACATTTTGAATTGTTTCAATTGTCAGGGATGACAATTGCAGCGTGTACTCTGTTTGCATGACTTTCGGCTGTGTCGGCTGTGCAATTTACAATCGTTCTTTCCAAGTTAAAACAGCAAGATTTGATTTCTCTCCTGAGTTCCAAACACGGTCAATGAGCGGTGGAAAGTGTTCCCTTTGTTTTTGGGGTGCCTGTACCTTTGTCTGTCCACGCATCCTGTTCGTCGCCATGGAGACTACATGTCCTTGAGTTCCTTGGTCGTAGCCGTTGCGCGTGCGCCGGCAGCCGCCTCTTGTCATTGGTTGCAGACGCGGAAGGGGTCGCAGACGTGCGAGTACTTGGAGCAGAACATGCAGAGCAGCCTCTTGTGGTGGTCGGGGTCGAGACCGGCGGCGGCGGCGGCAGCAGCGGCGGCGGCGGCGGCCTGCTGGTTGCGCTTGTCGGGCAGCGTCTGCGCATGCGCAGTGAGACCGGCCGAGCTCAGCGCCACCTGCAGGGGGAGCAGCGTGTCCAGGTCGTGGTCATCGAGCTGGTAGATCAGCAGAGGGTAACCTGTGTGTGAGTGAGGCAAACAAAATTGGAGATCAGAGACATGTGTCATACACTGCAGGGCTCGATCTGTGTGCGAAAGACTGCCGTAACCACAAGAACAAACATTAACCGCCAGAACGAACCTGGCTCTGCATGAAAAAATGGAATTACCGTCCACGGGGAAGAGGTCGTTTGAAAAAAGTTTCAAGCTGTTTTGTTCTTTCTGTTTGGTGCACGGTCTCTATCAGAGAACTACAGCGAAAATGTGTTGTAGGCGTGGCGACAACTTGGTCAACTTGACAGAAACGGATACGTGTCCATTGATCAGAGAACGTCTGCCACGAGCTACAGCTATGCATCCACATCGGATCGCTCTGAACAACGCTGTGCAAAAACACTTTTGTCACTCACCGTGAAGTCGAGTCACACAAAGACACAGCAACACCAACTTGACGCACGCCGAAATAAATCCTCGCGTCACCATCTTCCTTTCACGATGTCTTCTGCGAAAATCACAAACGAAGCAAATTTGGTGACGTCCATCATGTGTATCCATAACCTCTGTCATTTGTCTCTGTCATGAGCCATGGTTTTATTTTAAACCGTACTATTTCCGGTTCCGGTGCAAGTAGTACGGTTTTTTTGACATCA
>JAAUXT010107122.1_pt1 | contig 11813 bp, 14 predicted proteins | sample 7278171 | NCBI WGS metagenome assembly JAAUXT01 (sample SAMN14350112, study PRJNA611818) | marine sediment metagenome | isolation source: surface marine sediment (1.8m) | place: French Polynesia: Moorea | collected 2018-08
AGGGTTTTCACATTGGTGACGCAGCGACAAAAAATTGACGCCCGCGTCAAAAATTTGTGATCAGTCTGGACTGATAATTTGATGCTCTCCATTGGGCATCATGTTGACTTTTGACACCCGCACATCAAAATTTTGATGCGCGCGTCAAAAAGTCTGACGCCGCCCAGCTTATGTGAAAACCCTCATTCCCAGTTCCTATTTAGAGGGAAGTTTTGCGCTGGATGCGTCACACGCCGTTCCCATTCGCAGGTCAATTGGCTTTGCGACGATTGTGACATGGACCAATGGAAAATCCATATTGGATCACTGGCGCTCAATGCAATTCAAAATTTGAAAAAATTAAACTTTCAAGTGGGGTATTTGAAGCGCAAATTTTGGGTTCTCGTTTCTTGGGTCTTGCACTTCTCTCAATTGGTTTGGCTCTTGGGGACACACCGCTTGCTTCACCCAGGGTGAAACACCCCTCGTCTCCACCCTGTCTCCTACCACCTGGAAACGCCGTCCTTATCACACGTGATAAAACACGTGGTCCCCGCCCCCCTTCAATCTCTCAATAATCAGCGCGTGGGTCGCGACCCCTATTATCACTCAATAATGGCGGCCATTGTTTTCGGGTATTCTAATGGAAGGGCTGGGCGCATGGCGTCCTCAGATAGAAAGGGACGTTTTTGCACTTTTATTGAGAATCGCACCTCCCATCAAAATGCATTGACAGTTATGAATCATGAGGCGCCCATTAAAAACAGTTTTGAAAATAATTTTGGGATGCTGAAATTCCTGGGTCAGGGGACGCACTGCGTTTGGACACAGGGCTAAACGCCTTTACACATCAGAAAATAGATTCTGCTTGAACACATTCCTTGTGCTGGGGGATGGGGGCTCCAGAACTTCTAAGATCCCTCTGTGATCTATTCCACTGGTCGCACCAGGAAACTATCGATTCACGCTGGACTCATGCACCACACTCGCCTTCCGTCCTGGTGGGACAGACCTAACAGCACAAGGCCGAATGCGGCACAGGTCCTTTCCAATGTTCCTCCCCCCCCCCCCCCCCGATCTCCGGACCCACACTGAGTGAAGCCCCCGGACTCCACCCCCTTCCCGCCCTGGAGCTCCTCTCCTGAATCCACCCCTGATCCAACCCAGTGGTCCCCCCCCCGGATCCCCTGATCCAGACTGGGAGCGTCGTCGGCCCCTCGTCGCGCTGCGAACGTAACGAACCTCCATATCAGATTCCTGCGGAGGAAGACAGTGGCAGCCTCCCGTGAGTACTCAGGTGGCGTGAGTACTCATACAGCGAGTACTCAGGGCGTCCCAGGGGAAGAGATATCCGCGACTCCAGGGTGGCGCCAGTACAATACGGGATCTAATGGGGGCATTTGTAATGTGTGAGCAACACATACAAGTACTGCACCTTTGGTACGTGTCGTGGATGTGTTTTGTATGTGGCATCATGTTTGCAACTGGGATGGGACATAGGAGATTTACGAGGTTTGTATACTTTCAGATGAACATCCGCTTTTTCCATGAACTTGTCCATGTCCGATCATGTTGCTTTTTGGGGGTGTTCTTCCTTACCTGTTGACTCACCACCACACATCACAATCACTCAATTTGGGTCACTTTTTTGACCCAATTTCCAGGCTCAAATCACTCATTGTTGACCTTTCGAGCAATGTGGCTGTGCGAACTGTTTCCAGTGATTTGTGCAAGGTGTCCGTGACTTTTCTGTGAAGAAAACAGGTGGATGTGTGTCCAAAGTGAATGATGAGAAGGTGAATGAGATTAGGGAGTTGCTGGAAGAAGACAACACCATGTGTATCCATGTTTTGGCCCATCACACAGGACTCTCACTGAGGACAGTGCACAAAGTTCTCAGGGAGTGCCTGCAATTGCGCAAACGTCCAGCCAAGTGGATTCCACATGCTTTGAATGACAACCAAAAGCAAAGAAGAGTGAGGATGTCCCATGACATTTTGGCTAGATTCAGGCGTTCCCCCACCCTGAAAGACAGAGTGATAACTGGAGATGAAAGCTGGTTTTGGTGCTATGAGCTGGCCATTAAACAGAGCACGTTGGTGTGGCTGCGCAGCAACGTGGCACGTCCAGAAAAACCAGTGAAATATTGCTATGTCCGGAAAGTGATGGTGATCATTTTTTGGAATTCACAAGGTGTGGTCTTGAGGCAATTCGTGGAGGCAGGCCATGGAGTGAATGCACAGGTTTACCTGGAGACAATGTGCACCCTCAGAGAGCAGATCCGACATCGCCGCAGAGACTTGTGGAACAGACAGTCATTCTGGATTCACCATGATGGGGCTCCCGCCCACAGATCAGCAGTTGTGCAGCAGTTCCTCCAGAACACCAACACCAAGATACTGCCACACCCACCCTACTCCCCTGATTTGGCACATCGGACTTTTTCCTGTTTGCCAGAATCAAGTGCAACATGCGCAGGGAGACCTTCAACAGCATCGCAGAACTCAAGAGGTGCGTCGACTTTGAGATTGGCCAAATCCCCCAGTGGGAGTACACACACGCAATGAGGGAAAGCTGGCCAAAGAGACTGCAGCAGTGCATCCAAGTTGGTGGCAGATACTTTGAAACTTGAGCAGTGACATTGGCTGAAAAAGCCTTGAACTTTTGCGGAACACAGACAGCACAATCTTTGTGCAAAGTCCATCAACGCGTGGTTTGACTTTGGTAGATGCCGACCAAAATTTACCCATGTTAATATTGACTAAAATTATTGACACTACTGACATACACTTGTTATGAAATACATCTTTGATTCTGAAAAATTGACTGAAATTCATTCACCCGTTGTGCCGGAAAAAGCAGATGTTCATCTGAAAGTATACAAACCTCGTACATCATCACCAGTCAGCTTTGTGGTGGAGAAGCAAGAGCAAAAACTTGCATCTGATAGGACAGGGGGATGCTCCACAAATTGTCCCCCGTTCAGTATCAGGGGACATTCTTCAGAGGGTTTGTCGCCTTACTCCACCCTTCAGCGTACAGATTTCCTGTTGCCCCCCCTCTGGATTTGCACGCCAAAGCGACGTGGTTTTTGGTTGGTCTGAAGGCTAAAAGGCGAGGAGGAGGCGTGTGTTGCGTAAACTACAGCCGATTCTAATGAGGATTCCCCTCAGGTGAGGCTCCCGCCATAACTCGAGCTGCGCGCCCGACTTCATCACCAATTTGCAGAGACCTGAACAACAAAGGGGCTCCAGATGTGCTTCACACTGGGTGCGTTTGCACGCGAGAACGTCAGGTCTCACTCTGCATGGTGCAGTCAGCTGGTGTGTGTGTGTGCGTGTGTGTGTGTGTGTTTGTGTGTGTGAGTGTGTGTGTGTGAGTGTGTGTATGTGTGTGTGTTTGTGTGTGTGAGAGTGAGTGTGTGTGTGAGTGTGTGTGTGAGTGTGTGTGTGAGTGCGTGTGTGTGCATGTGTATGTATGTGTGTTTGTGTGTGATTGCTTCCCCATCCTTCTCCACCAAGGCAAAAAAGAGCAAAGCCCCCCCCCCCCCACCATTTTCCTTGTTCATTTTTCAACAATCCGGAGTTGGACTCCAGCCCCTTGCTGGGGATTGGGAGTCCGGTGGGATCGCTCTCTCAGCCACCCCGTGGATTCGCTGTTTTCAGCACAAACTGACCATCCAGAAGCGAACGAACCCCTCTCAGCAGCTCCAGCCTCACCGCGTGGTGTTCGTTACGCGAGCCCCGCGGGTCAAACAACATACTTCACACATTTCCGCATTATCTGCGGAATCCAGCTCTAATTGACGTGAGGTATCGGGGGCTGGAATGCTGAGAAATGGGCCTCGGCCCCCTCCCCTGCCCCCCTCTCCACTGCGCCGGCGGTAATCTTAGGGGTCAGAGGCAACGCGTCTCTCCACAGTGATAATGGGAAGATGGATTCACCAGATTCAGTACAGCGTTTCTGACATGTGAAACACTCTGTCCATGCACACCTGGGCTTTTAGTCCCACACCGAACGAGTAAGGGTGCGGACACACTGTCAAATCTCCTTGTTTCTTTGCGAGCTTCGCTTTCGAGTCAACGCACAGTCCTTTGGTTGTTGAGACAAAAGCCGTTTTCACATCGGTGCCGTCGACGTCAAAATTTTGACGTTGACAGCAGAATTTTGAGGTCAACGTCAAAATTTAACATGATGCTTAAACTGGGGGCATCAAAAAAATTGTCCAGACCATTCTTTGATGTTGTCAAGAAAAGTTGCCATCGACGACGTCAGAAAAAGCTGACGTCGTCATCAACGTGCAGACGCCTTAAGACACGACGCGTCTACGTGAACTGAAGCACGCTCACCTGTTCAACTCAACTTCTTCCGCAATTTTCATTTTGCACGATTGTCAGATTTTCTGCAATTTTCTGACCCGAGTATTGAAATTCAAACTCATCTTCGTGAGAAACTGAATGGCAAGTTCGTGAATCTCTTCAGGAAAGCTGGACACTCAGCTCTTCGTGCTGCTGTCTTCTTCCGCTGTCCAATCAAGAACGCCGACACACACCAACAGGACCCACTCTTGATCAAACCGCTGTTGGAGTGTCAGAATGCCCCGGGGTTCAGAAGTACCCAGTGGGGCATTTTGACTCAGACGATTGTGCACGATTGTGACACCCTGTGTCACAAATACCCCATTGGCAAGTTTCAGTACCAAAAGTACCCAAGGGGCCTTTCCACTCAGACGATCGTTGAGTGGAAAATGCACTGTGCCTTTTTGACACCAGGCACTTCTGACCCGCCAACACCGCTTCGTTCACCGACCACAAGGCAGCCCAATATGCTGGGATCTGATTGTACGCTTTTGGCACGGGTCTTCCTGGGCTTGGGGACCCAAGGCCCGCTAAACCCACGACAGATTCCTCCAAGAGGACACGCGTACAAACATCTTACTTCCACACCAAATTTTTGCAAAGTTTGAAACAAGTTCCTCTTGATAGCTACAGGTTCGGCGCCCAACCAAAAACCCCAGAACCTGTACTGCTGTTTGGTTTTGGCCTTTCCATGACTGACATGTTGCTTTGATGTGAAAATCTTTGCATCCAGACAGACTCCTCACGAGAAGGTCCGCATCAGTACAAACACACAAATCATACTCGATAATCCCACTGGGCCAACATGTATCTCTTTGTACTCATATCTAGAAATTGGAAGAGAAATGGATGATTCCTGGAGTGTCTGCCACCATTGATTCGAGGCACCGGGCAAAGCAAGTAGGATCCAGGCAGCAACTGCCATTTCTCTCCCCTTTGCCTCCAGTGGTGCCATCAGGTGGATGACTTTCTTCAATCCTGGACAGTTGAGATCGGGCCCCTGCTTGGGGAGAGGGGGGCCAGGGACCCTCTGACCTCCAGATCAATCAATTTGTCATCATGTTTTCACCACGGGAGGCACATCCTTTTCGTCTTCAGTGCAAAGTTGATAGATCTTTTCACCCAGGTGTGGTGGACCAGATTCTTGATCCGCCCCCGCTCACCGCTCCAGAAGAAAATGGAAAAGTGACTTTTTTCTGCTGATTCCCTTTTGACAGCCGGAGGCGCAGTGGGAGAAAGAAATCCCTGTTGCGATTTTTCAACAGCCTTCACAATGCAACTCACAATACTCACAGCCAGTGAAAGAAAGAAGCCTCATATCTACCAATTAGTACGCAATGCTCCATTGCAGCTTTTCACAGACTCGTTTTTGCGCTCAATCAAAAATTTTCAGTTGTGGGAATGTGAATGGGAGAAGCACAATCCACATTTCCCTTGTTAATGGTGAGGGTGGCAGTGCCTTGTTCGGTGTTGCGTTGCTGTGTTCTGTGTGCTGAAGGTTTGGTTTGTGAGGGGTACTCCAGAGGACCCAGCGGTACCCCAAACCTGGACAAGTCCAGGAGTTTGTTGACGGAGATGATTCCCGGAAGGTCCTCGCCTTGTACTCTTCTGAAATTGAGTATGCAATTGTGGAAACTTGTTTCAAGCAAGGCAACACGATCCTTTGTGAAACACAAAAGAAGGCCCGAAGAAATTTGGAGACAGCCAGTAGTCCTGGTACACCTGGCCCAGTTCAATCTGAAGTCGGTTTCACACTGGTTGCGCCGTACGACGCTTACGTCAACAGACCCTCCGTCGACTTATCGACCACACATTGCGCGCGCACACACACACACTCACACACACACTCACACGCATTCACACACACACTCACACACACTCACACACACAGACACTCACACACACACACGCACACCCTACACACACTCACACACACTCACACAGACTCACACACACACTCACACAGACTCACACACACAGACACTCACACACACAACACACACACACCTCGTCCTGCTTCACATGCACGCATACCCCACATACACACAGGCACACCCTACACACACACTCACACACACTCACATACACTCACACACACTCACACACACTCACACACACACTTTGTCCAGCCTTACACGCACGCACACTGCACATGCACACATGCACACCCTACCTGTACACACACACACACACACACACACACACAACACCATACCTGCACATACACCCTACACACACACTCACACACGCTCACACAGACTCACACACACACACACACACACACACACACCTCGTCCCGCTTCACACGCACGCATACCCCACATGCACACACGCACACCCTACATACACACACATACACACGCCCTACCTTCACACACACACACACACACACACACACACACAACTTCACGCATTCAGTGTGAAGCAGGCCTCACGTCTCCCCAGCCCTGGAGCGACGTGTCTCCGCCGTGCAGCCTGGGACAGAGAAACCCAATAGAGATTCGATAAAGACTCATTGTGGTCGTAATTAGCTGTTGATTGGCTCAGCTCGTTTTGCACACACATGGAAACCATAGAAACGCTGTAGTCACGAAGAGACTTCGATTCCCAACAATGAGACGCACGCCAGACACGACTGAGCGGCTGAATGGGAGAAATGTTCACAAAGACTTGAGTTGCAGAGTTTCGTGTGGCGCAGAGTCGGGTAGGCAGTGTTCACACAGGGGTGTGCATTCTGAATCAACCAGTTTTGCAAGGCAATTTTGTCAAAGCCAACGTTCAAGCTGGTCAAGTCTCGTGGTCTTTGCTTGACTGCTGCTCCAGAAAAATTGAAAATTTGGTGTGGGGGACGACCCGCTTCTGACCACGACCTGACGCTTGTGTGCGGAGTTCAACAATATTTTTGGCAAAAAGGTGCTGCGGTTTCCTGAGAGGGGGAAACAAAAACGTGCGGGTCAGGGGACATTGCACCCCAAATCTCACATATTCACAGTGCCAATGAACAAACTTCTGCAGTTCACGCAAAATTCCCGACGCCTACAAAAGCTACACCTCAAAGACACATGACTCCCAAACACAAAACAATTTCTTCGTAACCTGACGGCTTCATTGCTGTGATTCTGATCTCTCTCTGGGTGTCTGTGTTGGCGGGTCGTGTTTCGGGTGTTTTCCCCTCGACTGCGTCTCGGCGTGTTCTCCCCATCAGAACCCTCTGGACCTCCGTGAAGACGCAGACGTAACTCACCGCAGTGTGTTGCTTTAACATCTGCACCCAGGGTAGGATCCAGGGGCCAGGAATAGGTCAGCGGGGCCCGAGCGTCAACAAAGGATTCTTTCGGGTGGTGTCTGCACACAGGAGGGCTGAGTTCATATTCTTTGCCTTGAGGCCCTGGTCAGCAGAGCAAAGTCTCTGCAGTCTACATCTGCACCTAAGGCCGGATCCAGGGGCCAGGAACAGGTCAGTGGGGCCCGACCTTGAAGTTTGAAAGGTTTAGCATTGAAGAAGGTTCCTTTTGGGTTGTGTCTACACACAGGGAGCTGAGTTGATATTGGGGGTTTTCACATTGGTTGACGCACGGTCGTTTTTGGGCTGGCGTAAAAATATGTACCATTGGGTTCAACGTTAAATTTTGACGCTGACGTCCAAAAAAAAAACAAACGACCGCGCATTACCAATGTGAAAACCGCTGTATTTTGCATTGAGGCTCAGGGGGCCCTGGTTCGCAGAGCAGACTGTATCAGCCCCAGGTAGTTCGCTGTGGTGTTGGGTTTGTGAGCTGGATCCAGGAGAGAATCGCGGATCTAGTTGTCGGGGCCTGACCCTCAGCCTTGGGTCACACTGGAGCCGCTGCAGGCAGCTCACAGAGCTGTTAGCAAAACTGTGGATCCAGAAAGTTCCAGTATCTGGCAAGTAGGGCTGTGGTGACGCTTTCGTCTCCTGGGCCGTAGCGCAAATTCAGAATCTGGCCCGCCCCCTAATGTAGACCAAGGCTTCAGAGCCCACTGCTGAATCCGCCTGGCTAGCTGTGGTGTTGGTTTCAATCTGGACCGAGGAAAGGATCCGCACTGGCAGGTGGGGCCCGACCCTCAGGCCCCTGGGGCTGTGGGGCCCCACTGATTCCACCCCAACCAGGACTCAGAGACCCACTGGATCCGCTCCAGGCAGCTCGCTCGCTGTGGTGTTGGTTTAACATCTGGACCCCACACTACGGACGCCGCCGAGAGAACCCCGCCCCCACCTGCTCCGGGTCTGACTCAGGCTTCGGGTTCCTCAAGCAGATCCTGGGGTCCGTGGGGCTGAGCCTATTCACAGACACCCAATATTATTGTGCGAAGTCCCTTTAGGGCGAAGCACCATGTGGTAGTGCAGTATATGGCAGCTGGACCAAAATGTCTCCTGCCACCCCCCCCCCCCCCGGTGGACCCCCCTGCCCAGACACCCTCTGCCCAAACCCCCCCCCCCTTGGCCACCAGACAACATGACTGGTGGAGGACAAGGAAGACAAGGAAGAATTGATGAACAAGGAAAAATTGATGACATTATCGACGCTGCAAGCGACTTCGCACTGCAGTTGCCTTGAGAACTGCTTCTTGTTTCCACACTTCATCCCAAATGGACCCAGTTTTGGTCACATGCAAAGAAGGACACGGCAGTAAGTCTGCAGTGGAGTTGCTGTTGATGTCTCAGAAATGGTCCAGCCCCATGCAGTGAGAACCAGTGAGGGAGAACAAACCAGGATCTCGCCACTTCAATCCTGGAACCTCCAAAGTCGCTCTGGGTCGGGTATGAATCTGCTGCGTTTTACCACGTGTTTTGAGTGACATTTAATTTTCGGCTTCTCCTCTCGCAGCTTCTGAACTGACGTCACCCTGTGGACAATTTTCTCAAAGTGCACCTGCTGTTCAGTTTGTTTCGAGATCAAGGCTTCCGACCGGGAAGTGTGACCTTGACCTGATGAGGACTGGCCCTTATGGAAATGGAATTTTCTTCTGAGATGTTGCCACCGTAGTATTTTTGGAAACCAGGGAGATAAGGGGGATTCACCCTGGGCCTGTTCAGGAATGACCACAAGGCATGGACTGCGGGTGTCAGATTGTGTGTGTGTGTGTGTGTGTGTGTGTGTGTGTGTATGTGTGTGTATGTGTGTGTCTGTGTCTGTGTCTGTGTGCGTATGAAGGTCGGGTAGGTGAGCATGTCAGTCGGTTGGTGGAGTACCCGAGTTTTCTGTAACACAGAGAAATGTCCAGTTTGTTCGGTCTTTTTTGATAACATTTTGGCAAAGGATCTTTGGTCTTTAACTTGTCAGAATTTTGACAATGTTTTTACGTTTCGTCCCAAGTCAGGAGGCGAGATCTCCGGAGGTCTGGGATCAACACAACAAGAGTCCTCCTCTCCTCCCGACGTCAGGCCCGCCGCCGGGTCCCTCTCTGCCTCAGAACGTGTTCCACTTCTGTCGCTCAACGATGAGCAACACGGAAAATTAAACTGGGTCAGGTATCACAAGCCAAAAGCAAAATGTCGAGCAGGTTCAGAAAAAAAGATGGAAAAAGGATTTTTTTCCTGAAAGAAAGATTTCAGGCAGAAACGTGACTTTGTGATGCAGGCAGTTGCGTCCTTTTCGCTGGGATGCGAGACGAGTGTTTTTGAACTTGAACTGTCCTGGTGTGCCTTCCTTTCTTTTCTCAAGATTCTAATTTTGAAGGAAAATTCGTGTCCGCGCTTGGTTACCCATTGTGAAAATCACGCGATACTGACAAAATGCATTTGTGTGGCGGCTTCTGTTGAAACATTGCTGAGGTTCAGCAAACACGTCCCGTCCTTTTTCGACGTGCCCCAACATCAATATCAGGCACAACGCCTGGCCCCAGACCCCTGTTTATTTTCAGAAATCTGGTGAAAACAACTCAACAGCCCATGGGTCGCACACACCCTCCCAAGCTATCTCATTCTGGACAGCACAGAAAAACCCACAACCTTGGGTTTCCCCTTTCAAAATATGTTTTCTGACATATACTTCTGAAACAACAAGTTTCACAAATTCTGAAGAAACGGTTATTTTGCTTGTTCACCAAACAAACTTCTGGGTTTGCAGTTGCAGTTTGAGGAACCTATTTTCACAACAGCAGATAAGAATGAGTCTGTGGTGGAATTCTCATGACAATTGAAAATGGACTGCAAACAAAACAGGTGGTGCGAGGTCCACAAATTCTTTTTTCAGCAAAAAGAGCCGTAGTACTCCCTTCCCCCAAAGAAGAGACATTTTTGAAAGAAGATCTACATTTGTAGCAAGAGGGTAATGAAAAAGAAGGAACAAAACAAATAACCTTTCTGGAAAATTTTGATTGGTGTGGCATTTCATGACAAAGTGAAATTTTTAGCAAGAGAAATGAACAAACAAATTAACCTTTCTTTGATTGGTGTGCTGTTTCATGACAATTTGAAATTTTGTAGCAAGAGAAAAATGAACCTGTTTGACCAAAACAAATTAACCTTTGTGAAAAAGTTTGATTGGAGTGGCATTTCATGACAAATTGCTTTGTTGTTGTTGTTTCTGTGTTATTTCACAGTGAAAAGTCACACTTTGCTCCAACAGAGATCGACTAGAGTAACAGAAAGAGTTTGTGCAGCAAGTATTCAAGAATGAAGAGCTACAAACTCGGATGCTGGGTTCTGGCCCTTTGTGGGCTGACCACCATTTTGAAAGGGTTCAATGCCCAGATGATGAAGGAAGAATACATCAAGTATTCCCCAGGGGAACAGATCATTGGAAGAGTTCAGGAAACAAAGAAACTGGAATCAGATTTTGAATGTTGTGTTACGTAAGAATGATTGGCATTTCAATCTATTTGTTTGACCTGTATCTTGTAAAAACCCTGTACAGTTAGACTCAACTACATTTTTTATATTTTTTCGTGTTGCATTGCTTAAGGGTGAAGTTCTTTCGAAACATCTGTGCCTTGAACACTGCCATTCCTTGTGTTCCACATCGTTGTTTGGTAAAATACAAATGATTTGTTATCTTTTGATGTTTATCAGGTGTACAAAGGATCCCTTCTGCAAGGCTGGTCAGTACATCACCAGAGATAAGCAATGCCACATTCTCCACCACAATATGACTCAAGATGCAGGCCAAGTCTTGACTTCAAATGAAATTGAGCAGGTCTACTCCAAGAGTGAGTAGGACATCAAGTACAATGACACAGGGAACAAGAAATAAAGCCGCCATTTTAAAGATGACACCAATCTGTTATCCAGAAGTTTTACTTCAGAAATTCCCATTTCTTGAATTGAAAATAATTCACATGACCTTTTATGCATTTGATGTGAACCAGTTTCCTTTTTTTGACAATTAATTTCTTCTGATATCAGGAACATGTTACCCAGACACTTGCAAAAATGGAGGCACATGTCATGAAAAGCAAGGATGTTCCTGCCAACTTGGCTTCTTTGGAACCTACTGTGAAGATGTGGATGAC
>JAAUXT010126728.1_pt1 | contig 11811 bp, 13 predicted proteins | sample 7278171 | NCBI WGS metagenome assembly JAAUXT01 (sample SAMN14350112, study PRJNA611818) | marine sediment metagenome | isolation source: surface marine sediment (1.8m) | place: French Polynesia: Moorea | collected 2018-08
CAAATTGATTGATGCATGAATGTTATAGAATATTCTGGATTGATATAGAACAATGCAGTTGAATACGGATATTTCTAGAATATGACAGAAGTTTACCGAATATACTACAATCCGACGGTTTGTTCTTCTGGCTGGAAATTGTGTTCGATACATCGTGGCTTTTGACGTGCTTTTCGAACGCAACCAACAAATTGAAGCTTCGGCCGCAGTGCTCACACCACCGGACATGTTTCCCGTGAGTCTTCAAATGACAATCCAGATGACTCTTCTGTGAAAATGACTTTCCACACTCTGAGCACTTGTGGGACTTGACTCCTGTGTGGGTCAAGAGGTGCACTTTCAACGAGTGTTTCAGTGGAAAAACTTTGCGGCAATGAGGACAAACGTGTTCTTCAGTGACTTCTGTGTGAGAGCGAATGTGACGCTCCAACGACGACTTGTGAGCGAAAGATTTTTCACACTGATCACTCTGATACTGCGGCCCATGTGAGTGAGTCCTTCTGTGTCTGTCCAAGCTGACTTTGTCCTTGTAGGATTTGTTGCACTTGTTGCAACGAAACTGAGCACTTTCTTCGCAATGTCTCAAAAAGTGTCTCGTCAGGATGTAAACATTTCCAAACGATCTCTTGCACACAGCACAAATGTTGGCCCCACCTACGTCTGACCAGTCCAGGGTGCTGCACAGCTTCTCGTGCATTTTGAACTCGCTCTCACGTACAAAAGTCAGTGAACATCTGCCACACTGAACTCTGCGTGGAGCAACTCTGTGTTCCGTGTCTTCGTGCCTTCGCAGCGAAAATTGAAGTGCAAAAGCAGCATTGCACAACGAACACACGAACTTCTTTCTGTCAGCGTCGATGTTGTTGTGGTCGGCTTTCCTCTCTGGACGGTGCATTGTCCGCTTGTGTTTGCGAAGACCGGCATTACTGTCGTATTTCCTGTCACACAGATCACATGGATGGAGCTTGAATTGCTCAGGAAGCAGCATCGTTGATGGACGAAGCAAATCAAAACCTGAAAGAACAAGAACGCACTGGATTGAGCAGCCTTTGCACCGCGCCAAGCTTTGTTGTTGGGTGATTTGAAGGTGCTTAAATTCAAGTTTGCTCTTCAGAGCAACCGGAACAAGCAGCCGGAATATCAGCTGTTTCTTGGCACCGTATTGAAATTCAATGGTCTATTTGTGGGGTTTCAGGTGCCAAATAGACAATGTCTCCAGGTCTTCACGGACCAAACCAGAACATTTTGGAAGGGGGGGGGGGTGCAAAAAGTTCAAAGTGGTAGATTTACAATTTTGGACATGTATCTTGAAAGTGAGCAACGGTGTCTCTGGACAATTTCAGGCGACCTGGGACACATTTGAACATTTGTCTAACTCTGACACTGTCGAGCACGCAATGAAAGGGTGTCCCAATGACCCCAACCAGGACACTCGTTGCCCCACCACACACACACACACACACACACACACACACACACACACATCCAAAAGTGTAGCTCAAGCGAACAGAAATGGAAGATGTTGCAATGACATTCGATCTAAACACAGCGGGGTTTGGCCACCATCACTCAGCGAACTGCTGGTCTGCTGCTCCATATTCAATTGCGAAATAGCGGCGTTGAAGCCCGCGTGAATTGATCTCTTGCGAAATAGCGGCGTTTTCTCTCTCGCATTGAGGTGTTTCTCATCCATCTCTCGAAAACAACAACTCGAGCAGTTTGCTGCTAATGTGATTGCAACAGAAAAAGTCTCAATTCCAGTCCTCACCCAAAGAATTTATAATTTAGAATCTACCTGATGAACACTGCTGGTTGTGACCACGCGCAGGAAACTACCTTTTCGCGCACGCGCAAAAGCCGAGGGTGCTTTGTGCGCATCTCCCTGTGTGATAACGTGGCGCAAACCCTGCTTATTCCGATGAAGCGCTCGCCACCTTGAGCCGTGTCTGACCCATGCAGGTGCTACAAAATTATTATTAAAAACAGACAAATAGATTCAAACTAAAATATTGAGGCTGTGTCCTTTTGTCGATCCTCCTGTGGACAAGCGCAAACATTCTGGAAAACTCGCCATCGTCCTCTGTGTGTGTGTGTGTGTGTGTGTGTGTGTGTGTGTGTGTGTGTGTGTGTGTGTGTGTGTGTGTGTGTGTGTGTGTGTGCGTGCTTTTGCGAACGGAATTTTGACATTGTTGGGTTTCCAAGAGAGAAACGTTGAAACGTGAAACGGAATAAATGTCACAAATCTCAATGCGATGGGCGTCTGCGAGCAAGAAAGACTGGCGCGGACGAAATGGAGCCGTCCTCACTTTTGTTGCATTCGCCTTCGTGTCACACGTTGCAGCTTGAATTCCAACTCGGGCGTCATTCAAGAAGCACTTTAAAAAAAAAAAACCCCTCTGCCATTTGCCTTCAAAGTGCGGTCCTTATGATGGACGTCCTCGTCCGGGAAATGACGAAGGGTGATCATTACGGGACTATCAAGACAAATGAAGCTGACAAATTGCTTATTAGCGAATGAAAACCACGCCGCCTGCAATGACCATTAAAAAGTGAGGTCTGTATTGGCGCCGGTCACAAGGTCCGTGACTCAGACGCCCTGAGTGAGGCGCGATGTCCAAGAGCGAGCGACAGTGTGACAGGGGTGAGATTCTACGGATTCGCAGAATGGAGACAAGTGAGCATTGTACTCGTATGCACTTCATATTCTTGTCAAACATTTTGTGGTGTTGAAGCAAAATTTTTGGGAAAATAAATTGTTCAAATTGCAACTGCTGACCAGTTTTGTTGAAGTTGTGCTGAAGTTCAACCGTCTTCGCAGCACTCATGATGCCAAGGTGAAGACGATGATTCTTCTTGCTTTTGCCACAGTTGCCGAGCGAGCGCACAGTTTGCGTACATGTGAGAAGGACACGAAACGCCTTCGCTTCTAAACAAACGCAACCTGCAAGTCATGTGCCTAGAAATTAACCAGACAGATGTCATGATAATATTTGGGCGACTTCGCATTTGTCTAAAGAAATTAAAGATGTTGCAGACAAATAGAAAACATCGAGCAGACGACCAGTTTCACGTTCTGTAAACATCAAAATAAACACGAAACATTCATATCGCGCGAATCTCGTCCGCTTCAAGTGCAGTACGAGTGGAAACTCTGTGGAGCTTTTGCAGTTGGTTTGCACTGCATGTACAAAGTGGTTTCACAACGAAGCTGCATCTTCACATATTTGCGCGGACGCTGTTTGCAATTGGACAAATTGATTGTTGTTGGCAGTCGTACATCTCTTCAAAGCTTGGGGTCCACAAATTAGATGAGCGTTGATGAAGGGACCTTTTGACAGCGGCGCTGTGTCCTCAGTGGATGGAGCTCATCCGATGACTGGGGAACTCAACGCGCACAAAGCGTCTGACAAGACTCATAACTCCGGGGGGAGTCAGCCAGAAAACGGTCTGAGCCATTGGTGTCGGTGCTGCTGCCTGTTCCAGAAAAGCGGAGTGTGGAACGCTGTGGTCTGAGCCAGAATTTCTCGTGAATTTTTCACTCGTTGAAACTGCCTCAGTTCAACAGCGTCAGGTGTTTGGAGAATGCATGGAAGGTTTCAGTTGGTGATGCCACATGTAACTGGAGATAACATTCCCAATCCTCCCTCACGAAGAGTAAAGACTGGATTCTTTTTAACCTTTGCTCACAGAATTTTTGGCTGAGGCGCGAACCCAGCGCCTTTCAACGCGCCCGAATTTGTGAGACGATTACCATGGCAGAAAGGCAGCCAATTTCCCTGGGTGTTGACTTTGGCTGCGGCCTCAAGAGAGATGTAAATATCCGCCTGGATAGAAGTTCTGTATCACGTTAGGTGACTCAACACTTGCAGAAACGCCAGAGTCTGATCCGCAGCGGCTTCGGTCTGTGAGCAGCTCAAAGATTTTCCCTTCACACGAACTCAGCATAACTTGTTTGCTGAATGGGAATGGAGCGAATGTGAAGTTCGTGTTCAGAGATGATCTTCACACTTTCCCCGAAATGTCCAAAGAACAAAACTGAGGTGTAACTCTTTCTCAGTGCCACTTTTCCATTAAGATATCTGGCAGTGATACGCGCGAGGGAAATATGTGCGCCCTTGGGGTGATATGTACAAGATTCCTCAACAAGCCAGAGAGCTCGTCAGGTTCAAAGGTGCGCACTTGACTGCCACTTCTTGTACACTTTTCCTGTCTGATCATAAACACGATTGCATCAAGTTCAGCGTTCAAAATGCGATGCACTGGCTTGAGATCAGCAAATCGCATCAGGGATGGAAACTTCAACATTGTGTGGGAGTCTTCCTGTTGCGTGCGCCAGTGCTGTTTTGCAGGGATTTCTTGCTGCAGGCAGAGCTTTTCTATTGTCGTTCACGTCAAATGAAGCAGACAATGGAGAACAAGCTGCCTGACTCACGCAAGCGACTATTAAACTGTGAGTGGTCATATTTTCAGAAGAGGTCCGCACGGATTAAAATGACCGTAATTTGCAGCCGAGTTTTCATTAGCTGTTGATCATAATGATCAGCCGTCAGTGAGCACGTGGGGTGCTCGTCCATTAGGAGGGGGCTTCGTAACAATGGAATCAAATCAAGTGAATTTGGGAAAATTCTGCAACCGATTCAACAACAATTAAATTACCGACCAAATTGTCGCCTGGGGCTGTAAGAGTGACAATCTGGATCTTTCAGCGAATGTGCAATTTTGAACTGCAATGAAGGCTTGAACAAAAAGAAGAGTTCGTGGAGAATAGCCGGACGTGACAGAAGTTACCGTTGCCTCTCCATTCCAAGAGCAGCTGAAACTGTGCCGAGAAACACATAGACCTGTAATAGTGAGTTTCCGGTCCCATGCATTTCAAATTTTCTTCTTATCAACAAGGTATGCCCGAACTCACACAGCTCAAGGCAGGAATTACACCTCCATTAGAAGAACAATGTTAATTACCAACATACTCATTGCACAACAAGATACAAACTCTGAAAGTTAATCAACTCCGAAGTAATTTACAAGTTCCTCTGACACTGATAGATAAGGACAGTGCTGGGAACCCGAGAATGTTTCGCCCGTCTGATCTCCTCAGCAGATGTTGTAGATACCTCCACCATCTGCTGGCCTGAGAAATCTTTTCACAAACATCAGCGAAAGTTACACTGCCCTGGCATGTTTTGCCCAGACAAATGGAAAACAGCTTTCAGAGATGAGTTTATTTTCCGTCCCCTCTCATCGCATCAAATGCTTCCGCTCGATTTCGCTGTGTTTATTCTGTCCGACAGACTGCCCCGCGGCTAAAAGTCTCGGCCCCAGCTTCGCCATCGCGCAGTCGCAACAATCTGACTTCGAACAATCAATCGATCTTTTGATTTTGCTTTGGAAGAAGGAAGCACAAAATCCAACTGTGTTTTCTGGGGTGGAAACTTGCGAGGTGTTTCCTTTGCGTCCTTTTCTTGCACGACCTCTCCGTGGACAGTTCAGATGTGCAAAAACGTACCTTTGCGTAAGAGCAAGAGTCATGGGTAATTGTTACAACTGTCAGCAACTGCGCTCATCAGAACAAAAACGAGAAATTGCAGCGAAAAGTCATGATGTATCGCTCGCTGCACCAAGGTTAAAGTAAACATAGCAGGCAATTTGTCAGAATATTTTTCTGACAAAAAACCTTCAAATGAAAGATCCTGCTGCGAGGGTTGGTCGAGTTCCTGAATGGTGAATACTCCGATCCCTTCCTTCACCTCGAGTCATACTGGACGAGAATAAATCAGGACGCTGCTCGTTGCAACCTTCGGGAAGTGGCATCTCGACATGGCTTCTGAAATTGCAATGCTCGAAACTCTCGCGCACTGAATTTTTCAACTCTTACACACTGAGACTGAGATGTGATTCAGATTGGGACACAGTTTTGCGACAGTCGATTTTTCTTCCAGTCGTTGACACTGATTGGAGTGAGGGCAGCTCTCAAGACCTTTGTCTTTGTTTGGAGCTGGCGCGTGAACCTCTCACTCCGTGGGCGTGCACAACTTTCAAAACTCCCCAAAACCTGTGCGAGTTTCAGTTTGCAAAGAAACAGTTTCTTTCTGCACTTCTTTGGTCGATAGTACTCGTGTGTGCACTCATTGGCTGCACTAACACAGTGCGGTGTGAGGCAAACAGTTTACACTGCGCGTTCAACTTGACTAACATAAAAAGGCAAACGTTTATGTCAACTTAATGGCTTTCAATGTAATCATGTCATCAGATACTATGTATTGCACAAACTGTTTAGTTGGCAGAATCAACAGCTTATTTCAGGTAATGTTCTCCAGGTCCCGCGTGCTGAGTTTTCTCGAACGAGACGCACGCACTTCGTGTTTGGGCCAAAGCTGGCGAAGCAACACGACGTTGGGGGGACGGGGAAACCTCTCCGATCATTGGTCAAAAGGAAATCAAGTGAGTATTTTTGTGAGAAGTTTTTGCTGAATTTGAAGAAGCAACGATTTGAGGCTGTTTGTTATTCCTTGACCATATTTCGTTGATTCACAAATGCTTTCACAAGACAGACGCGCAAGTTGGTTTTTGTCTTGTTCGCGGTTCATTGCCGACCCCTCTCTGACACCTCCCGCACAAGCGAAGAAGGCCGGAAAAGTGTCAGTTTGGTGGGAGACACAAAGCAGCTGCGCCGCCTGACAAATGAGGAACCTGCGGTGAGAGTTTGAGGCTGGGCAGATTGACAGGCGCGTTCGTCCCGGCATTATGGATGAGAGGAGCAGAGGAGAGGCCATTCTTTACCCGGTGCGCGTTTTCACTCCTGTCACTGTGTTCATGTTTGTCGTGCAGTTTTGATGATTCCATGACCTGGCCAATTTGAAAAAGTCGAAAGTGCGTGCACATTGCAGTGCCACGCAAAGACAGGGGAACGAGGTTTCTGATGTTCCGAGCAGGTCATCTCAGAGATTTGACGGACAAGGTTGACGACGCTTTGGCTTCACGCAGAATGAAGAAAAGAAAACTATGTGTGACACAATCACAGATGGTACAATTCTTCGCAAACTGTCCCGGTCAGTCAAAGAAATTTTCGACGGCTGACAACAAAAATGCTGCCCTTCAGTGGGTGAGACTCTCCGTGAATGCCCTGCTTCAGTGACCCCTGTCAGCAGATGCTCGCCTCCCCGCAAACTGCGGCTTGTCACATTTGCAGCTGCCCCTGCACCTCCGCTCTGTTTGACTTCTGTTTTCTCTCCCGGCGCAGCTTTCTCTTGAGTGGTAGGATTTCTGGCTCTTTGTGCAATTTCTTGTGCCAACACCTCGGCGAGCATCTGGACAGTTTCGTAAATTCTGTGGAAAGTTCAAGCTGTCAGAAAAAGCGTGTTTTCAATTTCTTCCAGTGAAAGCAAGCAAATTTTTGCCAATTTGAAACTCAATTTATGCACAAATTGATTGTGTACCTTGAAGCCAGTCTGACCAACTCGAGCTCATTTTCTTGAAAAATGCCTTGTCCAGCTGTCGAGTTTGTCTGCCTCAAAAATAACAGATCCATCAGTTCGCAACAGGACGAGAAAACCACATGTACAGGAAACGCAAAAATGTGTGTGAAGGCAAAGATCAAGCGAATGATGTGAACATCTGTAAGGATAGAGCAGCGAGTAGCCACGCTGAGCCCCCGTCTTCACGAATGCCTCGGCAAGATCAAGATGGGTATGATCTAATGGGGCACGGGGTACGCCAGGTACATCTCGCAGCAGGGCGTCCACTTCAGTATCTGCGCATTAAAATTTGTGTGCAATTATCGGAACAGCTCCCCGCTGCGTTTTGGCCCTTCTGATTTCCACAACGTGATCAGTTTTATCAGTGTTGCGTGAAAGACTGCATGCCTGTTTGATGAGGTTTATCAGTCGTGCACGAGACTTGGACGTGGAGGCGCAATGTCCGTGCATGCGGAGCACGAACTGCCGCAAATGTTTTGTTTCACGTAGAAGCGAGAACAGCTTCAAAGTCATTTAGCACTGATCACTAATCAAGATTGAACAGTGGGCCTGGCTTTTAATTGGCTGCATAGTTCTCAGGTCGGAAGTCACTCGGCTCACTCCAAGCGATTGTTGTAAAATGTCAGTAGAAAAGCCAAGGACTGAAAGTGTGTTTGTGTTTGGAAGATCTGAATGGGATAAAAACAAAACTAAAACGTGCACTCGTGAACAGGGCAAGCAGATTTGTTCACTGAATGTTCACATTTGAAGATACCTTGACGAAGTACACGCCCGCTTTTGCAAACAGATCCATTGAAATGTGGGTTCTCTGTGACGTTGTTGTTCCAGCAACCACGCAAAAGATGACAGGGAAAATTGACACTCGTTGTTTCACATCGCCAGTTTGAATAGAATTATTTGTTCTCAGATGAAAAGAGCAACTCTGTCGACATGGAGTTGTGGTCTTTGTAATGGTTCTGGATGCTAATAACCAGGTTATTGTTGCATGTTATAAATAATTGACTTTAATTGAAGTTGTTTTCCCCTCATGTCAACATGATTTGTCATAACGTGTCAAGATTTCTGCAGCCATGCGAGCGTGCTGCAACAGAATCAAATTGTCATGGTGAGTACATTCAGGATGATACCAGTGAGTGAAAGCTTGTTCGAAAGTCGCTTTGAGGAGCTTTGTTCTGGAGGCGACACTTCCACCACAAGGGGAAGGTGGTGGACAATGGTGACGTGCATGATCGAATGGCCAGTAAAGCCCACCAGCATGGAAAGAAGAGTGACCTTTCGGTGATATTTTCCTTTCTGGGAGATTTTCTTCCAACCTGAGTTTCAGGGAAAGAATCTCAAACACACACGTGACTTTTGGCTTTGACTTTGCACTTTTCAAGCAGATCAGACAGGTTTCAGCTTCTCAGACTGTTGAAAAAGGGTTTGTTGCGGTTTGACACAGGGCGGACTGCACCACATGTCGTGCGGAAAGAATCCGTGTGGACTTCACTTCAGTTGTTACAGGACGCTTGTTGTCACCTGAAGGCAGACCAGAAAATGTCATTCTTTCTGCTCGAACTTCATTCTGAATTACATCCATCGTGACACGAAACATTAATCAACGATTAGTGAGCTTCAGCTTCTGTCGGGTTGATGCGACATCATGCACAGTGCACAGTGGACACAGTTATCCGTGTCGGGCTGATTAATTCGGATCCTACACAATGAGTGTTCAGCGAAGCGATGAGGCCCGCGAGGTGTGCCGGTATTCCGCTATGAAAAATGCATGCGTGTTTTCGTGTCCCTATTTGTGGGAGCAGTACGCTGCAGCCTGGACTGAAGCGGACTTCGGGGTCCGGAAACAATGTTGATTGATGAAAATGCCGTAAAATCAGCTGAATGTTTTGTGAATGAACAATGGTTTTGTTGTTGATCAAACAAGACGACTGTCTGTTGTTTTGTTCTTGTTGAAACTCGCCGCTGTTTGACGACCAGCAATGACCACAAAATTCATTTTCTTAAAAAAAATAATGAAAGAAAACACTCACATAGATCCTAAAGTGAAGCTATTTTGACGTTTTGTTTTTGTCTCTCCGAAAACACAATGGTCCAGACCAAACAAACGCCCGAAGTCTGTTTCGTGTCATTCGGTCCGTTGCAGTCGTGAAGAAAACGACGACGCACGATTCGTCTGATTCACTTTCGAACACAAAACATTGCGACGCAGTGTTCGACGCACACACATCCCAGGTTGACAGAGATAGTTGTCTGCATGTTGCGAGCAACAGGGAAAGGTAAAATTTCCCTTGATTTGTGTCAAACAGAAGCACAAAGGCTTGTTTGATGAAAATCTGTCTGCATTTGCAAAACTAAATTTGATCGGAGTTTTTTGATTCACAGGTCATGCATATTGCATTTAATTAAGATCGCAGGGGGGAGGAGTGCATTCTGCGTTGGCGAACAGAGCACGCTCTGTAAAACACGGCAGGGGGTTCGGCAAGAAATGTGAGCATGCTTCTCCAGCACAGGTACGCATCGCCGGGTTATGCAAGTCCGGCCCCTCCCCTAATTGCAAGGTTCAGAGTTTCATTGGAACACAATTTGGAGACTCAGTGCGAGTTCCCGTCCGAACCCTGTCATCACGCAGGTGCGAGGGAATCCTGTGTCACCGTCGGCCGTGACATTGTTGCACCAAGACTTGGAGCCGAAAGTGGCAAATATGAGCAACACTGTGTTACATGTGGAATGCTTTTTTCATTTTTAGAAAACAAATATAAACCATTTAATACTTCAATCAGTAACACATCACATTGAAATGTAAGACAAATAAATTATGTTTTCACGACCCACATTATGCATTTTTACACAACATAAATTTTGTCGTCGTGTTTTTGTCAGATTATCAGAACACGACAAAGCCCGTAGACGTTCACATTCTGAAGGATGACAGGTTTGGTGCCGGTAGTTTCAAAAAGAACAAGGAAATCCAGTTGTTGCCAACAAATTCTGTCGAATCTTTTTTTCACCAAGCATTTGTTCAATGCCGGAAGGCATTCCACTGTTTCAAATCCGTTGGACGTGCCAGACAACAACATTGTGTATCTTGGTGACAGTTCAACGGACTATGGGCTTTTGAAAAGGAATTAATGACGAGTAACACTGTTTTGACACGTTTGGATCCAGGTTGCCACTTCCTTCAGTCGAGTGTGAAAATATCCTCTGAAGAGTTTGAACTCTGCTGTCCGTGGCATTTTTTCCAAAAGTGGTTCTGCCTTGGATGCGAACCGCAGCAGCACTTCGTCAGGACTAGATTGAGCAGCCAGCTCCAGGATTCGATCCACGGTGCTTCTCCGAAAAAGACAAAATGTCCTGAGCATCTTCCGGTGGAATTCTTCAAATTTTCGTCCTATCTCGCCACCTTTGTATAGCAGTTCGTAGGCATCGAGCAGACCACTCTCATTGTCAATTAACCACATTTTCCCGGTGTCTGGCACTTTGCGGAGGTTGCGCACGCTCTCGGCGAGGATGCTGGGTTTGTGCTCCCTATCCGCCCCGTCCTGCATGCTCGCAAACCTGTACCAGCAGGAAAACAAAAGAGGGCGTCAATCAAACAAGTCATCGCCAGAAGCACAGTACAACAGTGTGAAGAACCAGACTGGCTGACATGGGCCTGCAATGTGCCGCGACCGTTTTGCACACGTCCATGTGCACACACATTCGCACACACACACACACACACTGAGACAGACACAGACACAGACACACACACACTCAAACAGACAGACAGACAGACAGACAGACACACACACTCTCTCTCTCTCTCTCTCTTTCTCTCTCACGCACACACATAAGAGGTGAACCCCACATGTGCACTCGGCCGCGGAGGAGCAGATTTCTGCGCACTTGCCTATCGTAATGACCGGTGATGTAGTCAAACAGGACGAGATCGCTCCACTGCGCCAGGTCGGCGAGCTCTGCGCGCGTCATGGCGAGCAGTGCCGGGTTCTGCCGAGTCAGCGTCGCGCCCGTGTCGTACGCGTGCAGAATCAGCGCGTGAAGCTTCACCCGAGACCTGGAGGGAAAGGGATGAAAGGAATCACGGACAGATCGGGGGGAACACCTGCGAGCGAACAGCATCGCAGGTTTGTGGGAGACACAGACTGAGTGAGGCAGATGTCTGAGAATTGGATGAGGGGAATCATGCAACATGTGCACACGCAAATGTTAGAAGCTGTGACATTCTTTTTACGAGGTCAAGGACTTTTTAAGCGTGTGGTCGCCCGAAGGGCCGTCGACCACACGCTTAATATAATCACCATCAGTCTGTATGTGTGTCCATCCATATGTGTAGAACGGG
>JAAUXT010054961.1_pt1 | contig 11809 bp, 7 predicted proteins | sample 7278171 | NCBI WGS metagenome assembly JAAUXT01 (sample SAMN14350112, study PRJNA611818) | marine sediment metagenome | isolation source: surface marine sediment (1.8m) | place: French Polynesia: Moorea | collected 2018-08
ACCAAACTTCAAGCAGAGAAGGTAACAATTGCAATTCAAAAGAATCAAATTGAGAGTTTTTCAAGAAAATCAAAAAGTTGAGGAGTAATATGTCCTGCAGGGTGACTGCTACGTCTACGTCTACGCGTACTTAAAAATTTTCATGTTTGCCGAACCTGCCTAATGCCACGCTCAAACAGTCGCAGCTCGCTTGGAATTTTTTCGACATTGATGCCTTGTTCAGTTTGAAAACAAGGCCTCCAAATGCCACATCTTGGTGGAACAGAGAGTTGACAGACTCTGACCTGGTTGTCTGAACATGCGTTGTACGAGTACTTTGACCGGAACGAGAAGAAAAGGTCTGCTGCAGTTTTGCTTGCCGAGACATTCCCTTGAGAAGTCAAGAAAGTGCATGGTTGTCACTCCGCAGATGTTGAAAGCGAGAAAGGGACTGATTGACAAGATGTGGATAAACAAGGAGAAAAAAAGTTTTGCACATACCTGATTTCACTTGACACCCTTGGAGGTATCCAAGTTTTGACGATACCACGGGGTATTCAGAACAGAAACTATGACTTCTAGAGTTCCGGCAGCGTTGTCTCTGCGTTCATGCCTTGCGTGTATCCAATCCAAGTTTGTCAGGAATTTTAGAGTTTTGCACCAGCCCAAAAATCAAATCCACCACTAGAAAAAGCAATAATTCTCTTGTGAAGTGACCACAGGTAAACATTCATCATTTGCAGCATTTGCTGTCAATGCGCAAAATTTTGTGCAATGAGCCTTGTCAGGTGTACTGCGTGAATATGCAGGTTTGCCCTTTCAACAAAAAATGTGCTGTCCTGTTGTGTTTGTTTCAAAACGAACCAAACAAAACAAAGTTTCAAAAGTTTGAAAGGAGCTTGTCTGCAGTTGTCGTGACAAAGAAAGAACAAGGCGTCAAAATTTTCAGGCACAAAATACAAGCATTCAAGCGAACTGCAAATTGTAAATGTTTCGTGAATCTTCTCGTTTCCCACGACAACAGATGATTTGCATTGTTACCTCCCGGGCTGCCTACGAGCGACTATCCGGAGAGAGACGGCGGAGAGGGGCGCTGCGATCTGCATGCGCTGCGAAGCTGTTGGCCGTGTCGATGGGATGGGAAGATCGGAATCCGTCCCCTTGAATTGGGAGAAGATATCGGACTCCAAACGTGGTCAAGGACACATGATTGCTTTGATTGAAAAAGCGCAATTGTCTTTCATTCTTCACAGAGTCGTAATCTCACGTGACGTGACGTCTCAAGTCACAAAAATGAAAAACTTGCACAGGCTGAAAGAAGTTTAAACTTGCTTTGACTTTGACAACTCATTTGTGAAATCACCTGATTTGAGTGAGTGCTGAATGGGCAAAGCTGACGAAAAAAAAAGAAGCACAACAAGCCTTGTGTTCGCGATGCGCGTGCCAAACAAAAAGGTCCACACCAAGAATAGACGGAAGTGACGGAAGTTCTGCTCACACGCTCAAGCAGGACGCACCAATCCTGCGCAAACCTGGACGCCTGAAAAATTGCACAAAATAGACAGACAGACTTTAATTGCGGTGGGCATGGAATAAATGAAAAACAAAGCAAACACAATCAATCCATTGAAGCCGAAAGCACGCGACCTGGTCATGACCAGCCATTCCTAATTTAATTAGATGAGTAGATTGTGGTGTGTAATACGCATTTGATCAAGTGTACCATTCCACACTCCCCCGGAGAGGACCATATCAAAACAAGCATATTTTCAACACAGGTAAAATTACCTTTTCAATCTGCCTTCTGCAGTGTGAAGTATCCTCTGAAAGAAACCCAACAACACGGGAACATTTTTCCATGCATGTGACACCGGAACTTGAGACACCGGACCGGAGAGTCAAACAATCCCGTGCTGCACGCATGTGAAACATCTGACTTCCGAACCACTGTGTGTGTGTGTGCGTGTGTGTGTGTGTGTGTGTGTGTGTGTGTGTGTGTGTGTGTGTGACATTTCATGTGAAATAAATTTTTCTGTCATCAGCTTCGTGTGAGGTGCAGACCTTGTTCTGATCATTCTGCTCTTGTTGAATTTGAAAATGATGGCTGCGTGTCAGGAAGTAACCAGAAGAAGAATCCTGTCGCTGCTGCTGCACCTTTCACTGCACCGGCCGGGTTGTGCTGAGTTGATAGACAGGCGGGGGTCATCCCCTGCACGATTCAATGCACTCATCACAGATTGCGTGTCTGCACACCGAATTTTTCTGATTAAACCACACGGAAGTTTGACGTAAGCGCTGACAGAAAATGTGCTTTCTTCTCCTTGGTTCGCAGACAAGAACAAGAAGTTTGCCAATGTTTGCCTTGCACAAGCTGTGCTCAAAAGTGACTGAACAGGCTGCCAAAAGTCATACAGAGATTCCGGTGTCTGTTGTTGATGTTGTTGTCCATCCACCATCCAGTACCATTCGTTGTGACTGGCAGTGCACAACAAAATGATATGTGCACATGTCAGTGCCCTTCTGCAACAAAATGCAGTTTCAGTGCCTTTCCGTGGGGAGCTCAAAAATGGGAGAGCTGCTTTCTCTTTACACCACCATGTCAAGAGTCGACGACCGGAGCACCATCCAATAAAAGTCTGTCTTGATGGGGCAATATGCTGCCAAAGTCACACATTGTCTGTTTCAACGAGTGCCGTGTATTTTCAGTTTATGATGATGAAGTTTTTTTTCAGAGTGTGCTCTTGCTTTTTTGCCAAAGGAGATCTGACAGGCGTTTGCATTGGGTCCCAGCTTGGATCTCCTACTTCAATACTCCGCAGCTTTCACTGAAGGGTGCAAAGTCGGATGGCTTCGTACTGCAAATTGCAGACAAACGCATTTTGTTCAAAAGGAAAGCAATTTTGTTTCACTTTTGAAGACTTTGCCTCAAAGGCAGGTGAGATGGTTTGGACAACACAGTGGATTACCTTCGATTGTCTCTATATGAAGCTTTTGTCCGCGATCTGTGGGTGATTCTGAGAAAGTGTCCGGTCTCGTACGTGCGAAATGGGCAAAGGAGCACGGACAGGTGGGTGGAAGAAACGTGCAGTCAAGAAATAGCAGTCGTGTCTTCAAGTCCGACATCTCCAAACACAATTGACATGTCAAAGCTCTGACTTCTTCAGCCCTCGCAAAGATAAAATTGCACCTCACTTTGAGGCCCATGCCCTTTTTGTTGGCAGCTTCCCTGTGGGATCAAGACCCTGTTGTGACACTTGGTGCTTGCTGCATCATGCACTCGCAGTATATCCTCCACGTGTTTCTGACACCGGAAAACGGCGAAAGGTGCCACCACAGCTAAATCCTCCACCAAGATCTTTGGAGCCTTGCGACAAGAAATTTTGGTGAACATACTTCTCCAGGCCATGCCAGAAGTGCGTCCAGTTGCTTCCTGAGTGCTGCCCCCGGAGACACGGAAGCATCGCGGCGCATCTGTTTTGACAACAACCGCTGTGATTCTGTGTGACAGAGCACTTGCGTCCTGCAGGACCGTGCATACCCACACTCTCAAAAACTCTCTACTGCGAGAAAATGATGGCTGGGGAGACAGTTGTGATTCAGAAAGTCGTCTTCCATCACAATTTCACCAGCCAGCAGAACCTGAAATGAAAACAATCGCGTTGACCAAATTTATACAGCAGCACTTGTCCCAGTTTTTGTGTGTGAAGAATCTTTTCGTCGAAGCGAGCGTCTTTTCCAGGACGCTCCGTTTTGGAGGGAGGGTCTGTTACCAGCAAACGATAATTGAGTTAGTCCGCCACGTGTGGCTTTTGGACGCATTGACGTCAGGAACTTATGACTTATAGATGGAGCAGGGAGGAAGTGTCGCAGCCTGTTTGCACTGAGACTGATGGATCGTCACGACAAGGACAAATACACACACAACATTCCCAAGGATCCACACGCTCCAGTAACGTCAAGCCTCTGAAGTCCCTTTTTCATCTGCAAAATTTCACCGACTTTGGTAACTGTTGTCAATCGAAAACTGAATTTCGCAGACTTTCCCGTGGTTGAAATGTGTTTTCAGGCTGGACATGACGAAGCTTGCTGTTTCAGCCTTGCATGCACACCACTTCCATTCATGCTGTGAGGACTACTTCAAACAGTGATTCTTGTGGCATCCAGAGTGTACCAAAAGCTTTTCTCCACCTCGTGAAGTGGAGACTATACTGATCTTGGCGGTCCTGAGGAGTTCGAAAGTCAATGCTTTTGTGCGCAAGTTGTTCGGGCATTGAGTGCATCATATCAGAGCAAAATATGCTGAAAATGGGATGTCTGCTGCAGTCTGCTCCCCGAGCATGTTTCTCCGCCGTTGGGCGACGAGACGAGTTCAACACCTGCGAGACTTGGTTGCATTTACCGATTGAATGGCCACCGTTTCGCTAGGCAAAACCTTTTATTGAAATTGAAATTTCCAGAGGATCTGACGCTGATGCAAGGCAAAATCTTTCGGATGAAGAAAGTATTGGCTAGAGACACACGAGGTGATCCTGGGGGCTGCAGCCGTGGCTTCAGCACCCTGAACGCTCCCACAGATTTACCTCCCTGATTTGCACTGTACGCGAACAAAATCTCGTGTTTGTGTGTTGAATTGTGTCCATCCCCTACTCGCAGTCCTGGATCCGCTGAGGAGACCAAGAAAAAAAGTTGCCCATGAGGAATGGCTGACGGGACTTTCCTGCGCAGAACAAGACGATGCTTTGCACATGCAGAATGCAACTATTGGACCTGCGTTGTCTGATGATCCTTTTGCGTTGTTGTGTTGTTGTGGAAGTGTCCAAATACAGCACAGTCCCAAACCCAACCTTTTTCTTAGTGCATCAGTTTTTGAAGCAGTCAACCTGGAAATGTTTCAGAGATCACAGTGTATTTTCAGCACATGATTCTATCTTTTCTTTCGCTTGTTTGTGAAAACAAACAAAAAACTTTCGTTGGTTATTGAAAAGTTCACAACATGTGGTGTGTTTTCATTTGCGAAATTTGTATTGCTTTTGTGTCCACAATTGGTGGTCCTGGCGTTTCTTCACGTTTCAGTTCCGCAGAAAGGTAAACGTAGGTCTACTTCCTCGTACCCAAAGCCGTCATTTGATGCACTCAGGCTGTTTCATTTGGTGAGAGGCAAAGTGGACAGATTTCGGAGTGCATGTCAAAGAGACCAACGGTCCTTTTCCATAACCGATGTACAAAGGGTCCTCGTCTGTGCCTGCGCATCAGACAGATAGACGTGAAGCAGGAGCTGCCCCCGATGCGAACTCTCAACGAGCCTTTTCAATTGATTGGATGTGGAAGAAACGAAAGCCAAGTGCCACAGGTCTCCGTCACTCCCTGCAAAAAAGCGACCTGTTGGAAAGTGTCTGAGTGTTCACGCAGGGTTGCTGCGATCCCAGACCCAGCACTTCCTTCTCTCTGGCCTTGGTCTGTTGAGGAGAAGAAGTTTGAACAGTTTGAACAGCATGTATTCTTCGCAGGTTCTGAAGCAGATTCACACTAGGCATGGGACACTGTCTCTTCCAAGTTGAGACAAGCCTTTGTTTTGCCGAGTTTGATCAAGGAATGCGTGGGAATGACGACACGGTGCTGTGAAAGCAGTGCTGCACATCTTGGCAGATCATTTTTCATTTCGTCCAACAGTCCGAAGCAAAAAGTTGTCTCTGATGCGTGTTTCTTGGAATGATCGTCTCGAATCATCAAAAAGAATTGCTTCTCTGGTTGTTCGTGTCCCGAAACTGGCTCGGAAAGAGCGAGGTAAAGAGCATCAGTTGGTTGAAAAGCGTCTTGAACCTCGCTTCAGCAGACATGCAGCTGCATGGAATGGGCGGTTTCCCCATGAGTTGCGTCGTGCAGACGCTCCCCACAGTCTGGCCGGCCTGCAATTGCAATTGAGTTTTTCCACCCCGTTTCCAAGCCTCTCATGAAGACGCTTATCAATCAGAACAATTTATTCGGCCATCATCCTTCTTGCCTCCCACCGAGACCCAGGGCTCAACGCGCGGCGCATCGGTGGCTTCGAGAAATCGATGGGTGTTTCTTGTCCCACATCAAACATTGTCTGAAATTTGAAGATGTGATCTGGGTTCGGGTTCTTGCTGTTGCCTTCACAGACTCACAGGTTCCCCTGTGTTCAGTGTCAGATTGGGGCTAGCTGTTTGCACAACAACACTTGTTTGGGGTGGCCGTGATTTGGACCAAAAGCTCGTCTGCCACAGTTCAGCTCTGACACTTCCTGGTGAGGGCTACTCGCTACCGCTACACCGTCTGTGGGCTAATATCAGCTGTTGCTGCTCAGTAAATCCCTTTAACATGACAAGTGAGGCTTGTGTTGCTAAATTTAGAATCGATCCGGAGTGGCAGTGGATGATGTATTCCTTCGGATCGCGGTACACAGCGAACACTTGGTCCTGACAACGTTCAGATTCGCGTTCTCGCTCGCGTTCGCCACGGAGAGGCGTCCGGCGTCCAGGTTCGTGCCCCTCAACTACGCTTCGCAATCAACGGTGTTTGACGTGTGTGTGTGTGTGTGTGTGTGTGTGTGTGTGTGTGTGTGTGTGTGTGTTGAAACTGGATGCTTTCATTGGATAGATAGGTCTTCGTAAGGTGGACTGAACTCGTCGTTGTTGTGCTCGGGCGAACAAGAACGCCTGGGGCTGCATTGCACGGACTTTCTTTCTGGCTGTTGTGTTGTCGCTCTGGAAACGCAGACGGAGAGCTGACTTAGCGCAGAAAGATGTCATCGACAGGAAAAAAGTGACCGCAAAAGGTGTTTTCACAGCGCCTGACTACTCATTGTATTAGTTCCTTTGAGAACACCGGGCTATTGAGTGTTTGGTTGCAGAGTTTATCAAATAAGTGCGGCAGTGAGGGCCCGGCTGTGTGAAGCAGTAATTCACTGACACAGCGCTCACCACAGCTCGTCCTACAGCTTTGTCCGACCAAGTCAAAATGTGGGCGGCATCGGCCAGCAGGTCGCCTGGCATCAGAAGGTGTCACAGCGAGGGACACAGCGAGGCTTTTGACTTTCCGTGTGATCCTGGAGTTCGAATGTTCGGAACCATGCACGGGAGCGCAAGGCGCAAAGAGCACAGCCTTTTGCTGCAACCGTGCAGGTCGACCAAACGGGGCTTGACATCATACGAGACTCGTACGTGCAAGATTCACGAAAAATGACAAAAGCAATACTGTGCCACACAAGAATCAATGGACCGCATCTCAACGAGCAAGTTTTCTCGTGCACGCAGGTGCATCTGGTGTTCAGTCCTTTTCAGGCACTTGCTTTGGGAGAAAGTTTTTTATCTGTCTGGAACGCGATGCAGGATGTGACTTCCAATTAACCTGGGACGAGTGTGGGCCTCATTAAATATTGAACCTGAGTTTCTGCTGAATTTACACGGACAATCAACTCCCAGGGGATGACCCAAGTTCCAATAAATTACCAACTCGCAATCTCATATCAATTTGAACCGCTTCTTTTTCCAATTTATCAAATTGGGGAGGGATCACACTGACGTATTCGACAATGACAGCTTGCGTAACCAGGTCGCTCCCCGGAGGGAAGGAGTCCAGCGGTATTTGAATCTGGGAAAGTTATGACCAGCCCTCAAATTCTTGGAAGTCTCGTGCTTGATTGGCACTTTTTTTCTTCAACTTCTCGTGCTCGTGGTGCCTCGTGCAAATGAGCCGGTGGGACAACTGGGTACAGTACAAGAGGAAACACGTTTGCATTCATGCTGCATTTTGCATTTCCAATGTCAAACCCAACGGCCCACACACACTGCATCAAGCAGTGCGTCTCAGCCAGTCCAGCTGGCCCTGGGGACAAGGCCGCCTGCCAGCTGCACTTAGTCTCCCAACCATTTGGAGCACGAAGCGAGTTTGACGCAGCGCCAAAGGCTAATCACTGCAGTGCTCAGAGACGCTGGCAAAGGTGCCTCGCCAGACACAACAAGGTGGCACGACCACTGCAGGGCACAGTCCACGTGCGGAAAGGCACCTATCTCGGAAAAAAAGTTTGTTTGTTGTCCTTCACATTGTCTTTTCCGACACATATGATTTTTCAACGTCCACGAGTTCTCTGATGCAACTGGCAGAGCCAAACAAAGTGGATTTCTTCGGCGGGAGTCAACCACAAACACATCCATTGCTGACATTGTGTATAGCATGAAACAATAAAACATGTCAATGCTTTGTTCAAAACCGCAAAGATTTCGAAGAGGCGAACTGGGCAAATATTTGTGAAACGAAAAGCTACTGAATGTCCGAGAAAGTGTGGCGAGTCACTGACTGGTTCTCATTCGGTCTATTTTTGACAAGAGGGCCCTTGGGCGCATTGCCATGGAGAATTACTTCGCTGCAGTAGAATGAGTACTCAGAGTCAGAGAGGTCTCCGAGCCTTCCTCATTTGTCCTGAAATGGACGAAGTTAGTCTCGCAACTTTCATCTTCAGAAGAATACGAGTAGGACGGGGCACGAGCAGATTCTTGCGTTCGATGAAAAAATCTGAACGCGGCCAAAAAAGGATGAAAAATTTTCCATTTGGTCAAGCAAAATATGTACAGTACTGACATCAGAAAGAATGGTTCTTTTGCGAATGCATGGAATCCGGCGAGTTCTCGTCTCGATCACTCATCCAGTCAAGCTTCAATTTCTTTTCAAAATTTGCTTTTTTTTCTGTCCGACGATTTTGATGTCACTGTCAGACTAATTCTGAAGTTTTCGTGTGCTTTGGATAATGGAAATTATTGCCAGTTGACTCCAGTGTCTGTCGTTTTCGGTTCGCGTCGCTTGTGTGCCAAGGGCTGAAATCTGCAAATGATGGCTCTGTTTGCTGATTCTGGATTCTTCCGTTGGGAATGTGTGACACCATGAGAGGTGAATAGCAGCAGGCCAGACAACGTGTCATTGTTTTACGCAAATTGTGTGATGAATCTCCTGAAATATGCATGACACTTGATAAGCAAAAGAATTCGCACAGGATTTGTGATACCGTGGTGAGTATGCATGAAGACTCTTTCGTTCCTTTCCGAGAGGATCTACGAGACGCACCAAAAGCCCCAAAAGTGAACATCGAAAGAAGGGGTTCACTCCAGAAGAAGAAAAAAAAGGGGGGCGGGGGCTTATGCACGCGGGTGCGTCCTTGCAAGGAAATCCACGACACACGTTGCATTCGTGCCCACTATCAATGTCATTGAGTTGCCTAAAATTCTTGTGTTCAAAGTCTCCACGGGTTCTGAACTGCCCTCTGTCCGTTTGCACGGGCACCCGTTCTCAGAGATTGCATTCAGTTTTCCTTGTTTTGCAGTCTAAAATCTCCAGGAGTTCTGATACTGCCCTCTGTCCGGGCACCCAGATCTCAGAGGCATGCGGGTTGTCTCACAAATGCATACCAAGGACAAATAATCTCACACAAGAAAAGAGGAAAGTGAGTGAGACACGCAGCTTTCACGGGACGGAAAGCTGGATGTTCAGGAACTCAACCAGCAAGAACAAAAGTGTTATTTTTCACTGCTGGGCTTGGGGGAGATATGGAACACGACAGGCGGCGGTTGTAGTGTTGCTAAATCCGGAGCTGGGGTCAGAGATCAATCAATGTACCGACTGCCTCATCAGCTGATTGACAACCGTCCCCGCCATTGATGGATTAGGCCCGTGTGCACGAGAGAGGAGCCCAAGACGGAATGGACCAGCTTCCTATTGTGCGTCCTTTCTAGGATGCTGCTCAAAAGAACCATTTGGTGCGTTCCCAAGTGCTGGAGAATTGACTCGACTTGATGAGAGATGTGCGTTTCTGCACAAAAAAGGTCTGCACGAAAGGACAGCCACATTGAAAACACATTTATCCCAAAGCAACTTGGGTTTCCCTTCAGTCACTCCGGTGCAGATTGAATTGGTTTGCAGCGGTGCACAAAGACACATGTACAAGCGGTGTGGAAAGGTCACAAAAAGCGCATTTTTGTCTGTGGACTCATCTCGAAGGAAACATCTGTTTCCACTGTGTTCCTCCTGGTGCTCCAGGTCATATTACAACTTTCCGCGAATCTCCCATTGTTGTGTCTATGCGATGCGATAGACAGCAATTTGCGCAACAATAGCGGCGGGAATAAAAGTCAATCGGCCCCGGGGTTGCGTGGATTTATGCGTCGACTCTCGACCCAGTAGCCATGCATTACAGTCTCCGTTCCCTCCGACTCCACCGATCGACGGTGTTCGGGCGTTTCACGAGTGATTCCTCCCAAACAGATGCATCCAGTTGACCCAGGACAGTCGTTTGTTTCTGACCTGAGAAGACGGGCTTTGTGCTGCGGCCCTGGGGTCAATGACACCCATAAAAACCAAACAGATATTGCTGACCAAGTCAATGCTTGGAACTCCATTCTCTCCACCAATCACAATTCAGGACGCCTAAAAGCCTCTGCTCAAAATGAACAAGTTGGTCCAACAAGGAGACATTCCGACAAGGGATTTGCTCCCACCAGGGTGTTGCGTTCATCTCAGCTCTATTTGTGCGAGTCTCGCGTCTGTCTCCCTGTCTCGAGGCACCTGTTGCGCTTTGTGGATTTGCACAAGATTTGACGCCCATGCAGGGTCACGGGAAGCTACACATTTGTTGAGACGCACGAAACCATTCATGAGCATTCATTCTGTTCTCTTTCTTTCTTCATTCATTCATTCATTCATTCATTCATTCTTTCTTTCTTTCTTTCTTTCTTTCTGTCTCTCTCTCTCTCTCATTCATCTCTCTTTTTTTCACTACCCGCTCCCGGACCCGACAGTGTGATCACGTGCAGTGTCACAAAAACAGATTGTTCTTGTTTGTTGTTTTGTCTTTTCACAGCCATGTGAAGGAATCCACCTCTTGCCCCGAGCTGTGCGCTGCGCTTTGTTTGCCGGGTTAAAACAGACAAATCAGAAGCACCGGTCCCCTGAAGCAGCAGCCGTCCCAGAGGACGGGTCCCAGCCTGCCTCGGTACAGAAGTGTCCGCGCTGCTTTGATGAGCTTTTTGTACAGGCAGAAAGGGTACTTGGTGCGTTCGTGTCGCTTTCTGGTCGGTGGAAACGAAACCCAGTAGAATTTCCTCAGGTTTCTCTTTGTCGTTGTGGCTTTGTCATCACAGCCGAGACGAGAAACCAGTTCAAATGTTTCCGGGGTCACTCAATGCACGACTCGTAAATTGTCATTGTAGATGACATCAGTAAGAACTGCGTCAAATGTGGATCTGGATCTGAGAACAACTAGAACCATAAACCCGTTTGTTTCAACCTGAAGCAAGGTCGATGTTGGTGTGTTGCACGCATCTTTGCGCTCATTGTGACGCAAATCTATTTCTGCACTCGAGCATGAAACAAAAAATTCCAGTTTCAGGTAGTGTTGACAGAACAAAAATTTCACAGAAGCATTGTGCACGCTTCCTGTCACCGACGCCGACATGTGCATTTCACAGTTCTTCGAGGGAGGGTTTTCTTGTCGAAAGAAAAGACAAGAACAAAGAAGCACTCACACACGACCGAATCTGAACCGGTTGTCATCAGCACAAGTCTGACCACACCAAAGGGACCTGAACGCAGAAAAATCAAGCAGGATTTTCTCTGTGAGAGAACAAATGCTCGTGGCCTTTTGTTCTCCTTGAAAAGGGAAGAACACTGATTGATGGCACCTCAAGGGTCTCTCCACAAACGCAACACTCGGAAATACGAGGCATGCAATCTAAGTAACCGATTGGGCAACGTTTTGTGTGGATCGGGTGCAAATTTTTACCAATCCTTGGGGAATAGCAAAGAGGCAACCTTTGTCTTCCAT
>JAAUXT010073635.1_pt1 | contig 11809 bp, 13 predicted proteins | sample 7278171 | NCBI WGS metagenome assembly JAAUXT01 (sample SAMN14350112, study PRJNA611818) | marine sediment metagenome | isolation source: surface marine sediment (1.8m) | place: French Polynesia: Moorea | collected 2018-08
GACCACACTTCAGTTAGTCAACTCAAAGAAACGACACTGGACATGCTTGCAACGAAAGTCAAACTGGTTATGAGAGAAATGAGGTCAGTGCGCCTCTTTTGTATGGTCATTTGAGTCATCTGAGTAGTGATCTCACATGTAGGTCGACACACTGCTCAGGACACAGCGGCCACCATTCGTCGACGTGACTTCACTCATGAGTAGCGTGGTGTGACATGCTCGTCACATGCCTGTCACGCACGCGGGCACACAGTTCACGCACTCATTCGCTGCCGCTCACTCGTGTATGACCTCCATGCCCTTGCGACGCGACGACGTGGTGCGATCTTGCAGTCGCACCACGCTACAGATGGATGAACCCTGACTTCTCCTCTGCGGTTGGAACGGAGTGTCTCTTGAGTGGCTGAACGACAGAAGAACAGAGATGAGGGTCAAGAACGACAGACAGTAAAACAGGAAGATATAGCTTTTCAAGCAAAGAAAAGTTTGTGAGGAGAGTACAATTTCCTCACGCGCGACCGCCTTGGCGGCGCATTCAAGATGCAGTCGCTGTGGTGCGCGCGCGCGTGCGTGTGTGCGTGTGTGTGTGTGTGTGTGTGTGTGTGTGAACAATGGGGACTGGGGGACTGGGGGTCTGATCACAAATTTTGGGACAAGTCTGAAATTGATCTGTGTCTGACGTCTCCTAAAATTTCAGCACAGGTTGGAACTGGGAGTGAGGAGCTGATCCTTTTTTTGGGGGGACGCGCAAGAAATTGTTGGGTGACCTGTCCCCAAATTTTGGGAGCAGAGGTCCGATTCTGTTTTCCAGAAATCATAAAAAATAGATCTATTCGGGCCAGTGTTCGCGCACTCTGTAATCTATATGTCCCTTGTCGTTCGCGCGCGCGTGCGCACGTGTGTGTGTGTGTGCGTGCGTGCGTGCGTGCGTGTGTGTGTGGTACTTTTCCTCTTCGCACGTGTCTCAGGGTCCTGTGGTCCCAGTGTTCTAATTGTGGACTGAGCGGAAGGCTCTTCACCGGAAGTTCCAGGCCCTGCCTGACGACGGTGACAACTGAACTCTGAGCTCTGATCGAGGGTGTTGGTTTTGTCTCGATTGTCGCAGAGGGTTTACTGTTGAGAAATGTTGTCAGTAGTACTCATGTGGCACAACTTGGTGTCCAGTTTGAGACGGCGTTTGAACTTGGTTGGACGGATTTCATAGCCTTTGCGCAGCACCTGGGCTGTTTTTGGTCCTGAGACCAACGCACAAAATGCCCGTGGCCAAATAAGCGTTGCTGAAAATATTTTTGTGAACAAAACACGCTCGTAAATTTTGTAATCTGTTGTGCACGAGCAAAAAACACACGATGACATCCAGCTGTGGTTTTGTGCACGTGACTGGCAGGTGTTTGGTTCTTCTGCCTCGGGTTGGTGCAACAGAAAGGTGATGAAGAAAAACGCAAAACTCCCGAAAAAGTGAGTCCAGAACGCCAAAAGCAGACAGACACGCCCATGTGCGTGGCTCATCGTTACTGTGGAACGGGACATCACACAGTCACATGAATCGATCCATCTCTGTTCTTTGAGATTTGGTTGACTGAGTAGTGGTGCTATTTTGGGACTGACGTCATCACCCTTTCAGGTGACGTTGCACAACTCATGAAATGCGCAGCCGAATGACTTGTTTGTTTGTTTGTGTGTTTCAAAAAGGAAGAAAATTCGCGAATTTTGTGTGACGCACCGTACGAATTTTGTGATAGTGCAAGTCATTCGAAGAATGTTCCAGAACATCATCACCCTCAGTATAAAAGACTCTCAGTGGCCCAGGCAGATAGATACACATCAACCTGGAGTTCTCAGGAGACAATGTTACAGAACAGTCACCATGGCAACATCCTGTATCATAGCGACGCTGACGTGATCTATCTGCGCAGGAAAGCCTGTTGTGTCGCTGCATGTCATCACTCGTAGCAGTGAGTTTCCTTTTCTACTTTTGAAGAAGGACAAGTGGCAAAGCTGAGACTAAAAACCCCATTCAGGAAGGTCGGTGGCTGCGTGGGGCAGGGCGGGCGGGTCTCTGCTCGTCTCCTGAACGGAATCTCGTTCGCAAGGTCTTTCGTTCCGTGGTTCTTGTGAGTCATTGTCAAAAATAGTGACGAATACGTATACAACACAAACTCCTTTCCTTGCAGGTGCTTCTGGGCACGGACGGATTTGAACATTCAGATTTTCTGTGCATTTAAATTTGAAAAAGAACCACAAGGGTCACCTGAGGACAGTCGCGTCTGTGGTTTTGTTTGGTTGCTTTGCGGTCAGTTTTGCCCAGGCGGTAGATCTCCTTGTGGCACTGCGCGTCAACTTGATGCATGTCTGGTGAGTGTGTTTCCTTCACAAAGCTCTGTGGTTTCCTTGCAGAATTATTCCAACCAGCCCAAGAGACTTTTTTTTTGTGTACGACGCAAGCCAAGTTTGGCTGACATCGGGCAGCACGAGCTCGCTCAGCGCGTGCGTACACTGCATGTCAAGGTCTCAGTAGGGACTGCAGGGTTGAGTGCAACCCGAAGTTCGGACAGTCAGGCCAGGTTTATACTGACCAGTATCACAGCGCAAACACGCGTCTCCGTAGCCACGCAACTCAGTCGCGCTCATTAAAATTCATTATGTGAAAACATACAGCACGTGGTGTTCTGTGTGGGACACACACAAGTCGCGCAATGCGCAACTTTTGCGTGGGTCCCACGCAGCACTGTGACTTTCCAGTATAAACCTAGCCTTACAGATTGACGCACGAAGGAAGAATCCTCGGAAATGTCTTGCAAAGATCCACTTGAGACAGTCTCTTCATCTTAGACAAGGAATTGTTTGTTTTCGTGCTTTGCTGTTGATAAACAATGCAAACTGTGTACAAGTGGAGGTGGTGTAACCGCGAGATTTGGTCTGTTCTGGAAGGGTGACGTCAACTTGTGAGAATGTTTCGTAGACATGTTGACCTTCCTCAAAAATACAAGATTGCATCAGGCCCTGAAAGTTTTGCGATCGTGGGCCTGTCCGGGCCTGCCCACGGTTTCTTGGTTTCTTGGGGCACGAGGTGGGGTCTGCTCTCTTCACAGTCGCCCAATGCACCAGGAAACTGAACAAGGCAGAAATCCACTGATCGCTGGTTCGTACTCGCATGTTGACATGTTGGGGACGTGATGTTTGGTGCAGTGCAAGCGTTTTCCCAGAATCTGCTTCCACGGAATGCGACAGTTTTGCTGAAAACGCGCATTCCTCCAGATTAGCCTGTCTGTTTTTGTCGTGGATGGTGGATCCAGGATTGGGGAGAGCAGGGTCCACCAAAACCTTTGGGTATGTGGGGAGGGGGGGTTGTGAAACAACAATAAAAAGAAAACTCGTGTGAAGAGTTTGTGGGGGGAGGGGGTTAAGTTTGTGTTGTTGCGTCTCAAGTGTCTCCTGAACCGTCTTGCGTGAGCCACACAACTCTGCAGCCACAACTGCAGTCAGAATTGAAAACCAAAATTTCTACGCAATTGAATTCTTGCGGTCTCGCCTCATCTTGTTGGCGAGATATTCGAGGTATTTAGGAGAAGGGCTGAGTGCTGTGTGTTGGAATTGTCGTGGATTGCGTGGGAAACTTGGGCGGACCCAGGACCCCCCATCCGAAGGTCACAGGGCAGCTGCTGAGATCATTTCAAGGTAATCCAGTGTCCTTTGATGTCACAAAGTGAACAGATTCCAGATTCCAAGACAGCCAGCTAAGAACACCCATCCAGATGAGGTTTACTGTGGTTTGGATGAGTTGACAAAAACCTTGCCCAGTTTGGTTTACAAGTCCTTTTGGATGCGCTTGGCATTCAACACATCCAGGTTTATTCAGTTGTATGCCACAGGAGCTTGCCTGTATTTTGCACAGGCTGTAGCGAGAAGCAAATCACAACCAAACAGGACTTGGAGGACCCAGCACATGTCTCTGAGGTAAGGTAGGTGGGGAGTCCAGCCCTTCCCCCTTGTGTAGGACCTGTTATTCCATCAGGTGCACCCAACCCCAACAGCTGCCTCAGAAATGAGGAAGGTCCTCTCCCTTTCCTGGACAGATCCCACAATGATCTTCCCTGTGATTGTACCCATAACGTACCTGTGTTCTGTGCTTTGTTTTGAACTGGTTTGGATGCAAATGCATCAGTTGAGATGGGTTGGAGAGGGTGGGTGATTAGCTGCCACAACCTGTTTCTGCTAACCACACCCTCCTTGCAGGCCTCACCTACCATCATCCACCTCACTCAATTGGATGATGCTGAACCAGGTTTTGAGTCCAAAAGCTTTTCAACCAAATGGATGAGTTTCACACCAAACCTGTTCAAATGGACACATTCCACACCAAACATCCAAACTCTTCCAAACATCACTCCAGTGTCACTGTACCCTCCTATGAGACCCAAACTCTCAAAAAAAAAAAAAAAAATCCTGCTGAAAGAATCCTGACCCTCCCCCTGCAGATACAAACAGCATGCCCAAAATGCCGAACGACCAAACAGTTTTGCCTGAAGAATTTGGCGACGCAGATCTGTCTTGAGTCCATATCGCTACAAAGTAGACATCAGTGTTCCACACTTCCTTCCACAACGTTTTGGGGGATTTTTGGTTGCATAAGGCGTTTATTGCACATGTGTTGCATGTGGGCATGTGTTCTGACCCACACCACCCTTGCGCACATGTTTGATCAGATGGGGTGCTGCTGCATCAGCTCTGACCCAATCCAAGGATTTGTTCCAACAGGGAAATAATTGGCCACTGAAAAATTTGGGTGAGTGGTTTTGGGAGCCCAGAGACCCCTTTGAACAAAATGTTTGGCTGCTGACAAAATTCTCTGATGGTGATCACCCCACCCTGGTGGCTGCCCAGTGCTGGGGTTCGTGAGGACTGCTGAAAATTTCTCTGAGACTGTCACCCCGACCCAAACGGGAACCAGTGGAGACGAACGCTGGCGACGCGCCGACGTTCAGACTTGTGATTGGCTTGTTCGGTGCGTCTGAAGCAATCTGTTCAGGGTAGGAAGGACGCATAAAGGACAGGGATCACACACTGTGTCGCAAATAGGGTCAAACAGCGAGAAGAGATGCCGCAGAGCGTTCACCGCAACATAAGCGACACGTTCCAAAGCGACTTCGTGTCGTTGGGAGGCAACAGTCCGAATTCCTATGGTTGTGACTGACCATTGGACCAATCGGGGATTTTCCAGCATCAAACAACAGTGCACTTCGCTCTCGGATCCAAGGTCATTAACCAGTCAGCTGATCAGGCTTGGCCTTTTGCAACAAAATGTTTTATTGTTCGTTTGTACCGGATGCCTTTGTGGTGAAAACATACCCAAAGGTAGCAGTTTTCCGACCATTGCGAGTGAATTTATTGGACGAAAGTCCCCAATGTTTGGTTCCCCGAAGCGCTGCCTTTGTGTTGCAACTTTGACTGCACTTTGCTTTGCGCTGATCTCACGTGCACTGATTTTCCGTTGGTCTGCTTGTGTCGTGAACTTCGTCCGTGTCGCGTCATTTCACGACACCGGAGCGTGTCCACATGCGCAAAAGGCTCGTGTCCTTTCAGACTTTGGAGTCTGATGACTTGTGGACTTCTGCATCTCACGTCCACGACACGCTGCGCTGCACAAGCAAGCGGAATCGTTGGCAAAATACAATCTATTTAGTTGCGCGAAGCACGACTATTGCAATCAGGATTGTTGTGTCGTTGTTGTTGTTCCCCCATAGAAGATGTTGTGTGACCCCCCCCCCCCACTTCACACAACACCAACTCCAAGTTGGTCACCTCAGAGTAGATGTGTGAGATGAAAATTTGAGATGTTGTGTGACTCCCCCCCCCCCACTCACACATCTACTCCACAGTTGGACTTGGTGAACACACAGCGCGACTCAATGCCCGTGGCATTCTCGTTGGAGTTTTTTTCCTTGTTTGGCATTTGAAAAATGTTCCGTCTTGTGACCTTCTGCGCATTCAATTTTGGAGATGACTCACCCCCGTCACAAGAGTGACTGACTTTCTGACCAAAATGACATTTGAAAACAACCAGCCTCGATCGTGCGCACACGCAGTCCTGTGGTCAAGCCTTGTGCCGCTTGACGTCTGGAGAGCGAGAAAAGTATCCTGCTTTTGTTCCAAACGACCATAAATTTCTTGTTCTCTGCGAATGCCACCGTTTTGTCTGATGTTGACCTTTGGGCTGTCAAATTGCACGCGCGCGACTTCACGAGAACGTGAAACGTCCTTGTGAACTGTTTCCTCAAAGTGAAACCAAAGGGCATGGTTCTATCCTGGCTATCTAGATTTCCCGAAACAAACGGCCCCTTGTGAAAACATAGTGTGGGTGCCCTGATTTACGCAGACGCAAAGAATGAGTTACAGGCCGCGCCCACTGCAATCCTGGATAAGAGAGCGACCGTGGTTTTATCCTGCGGAACATGCTGCAGCCTGCACGAGCGGTGCAGCAGGGCTGTAAAAATCCCCCTCCAGTGCGTGGGTTCAGTCATCGACAGCTTTTCCAGTGATTCATGGTTTCGCTCTTTGTGCGTAGATGTTTGTGCGCAGATGTTTGCAAGTCACTGAAGGTTCATCTCATTGCGCGCTGTGTACCACTTGAATGACTCGTAAGTGAAGAACTCGTTTGTTGTGTGCGTGTGTGTGTGTGTGCGAGTACAAAGAGAAAGGGAGACACGATACAGTGCGTAAACTTGTCCGAGTAAGAACAAGTGAAAGCGTGAGCTTGTGGTTTGAGTGCGCATGCGTGTGTATGAAGCTGTGTCCAGCACTCACGACAACACCCCGCGAAAAGACACGATCAGCTGACGCTGCGTGTGTCAAGCGTCTCGTGACTGAACGAATCGATGAGCGGTGCTTTCCGTGTTCGTGACGGAAGTTCTGAAAGGAAAAGAGTTGAAATCATTATGTTGTGGCAAAGTTGACGAAGCCATGTTCGAAATGGTTTGGCCTGATTGAACTTTGTGGTGGAGCCAGGATCAGGGTTGGGCTCCCTGCTCCCTGGATCCGACTGTTTCTGCAGCGTCAGTGTTGTCGCAGCACGAAGATTCGCGGTGCGAACAGAAGAAATGAAAGGCAAACAGATCATGGCTGGATCGTTGGTGCTACAGCGTTCGTGCAGCGCCAGGCTGCCCTGGTTGGAAAGACGAAACAAACACACACAACCTCACGATGCGTTTTCTTCCACTTGCAGGTAGAAACAGACGTATCTTGCTGCGGCCGCGCTGGCGGCGTTCGGGCGGGGCAGCAGGCGGCGGCGCCGGTGGGGGGACGCCGCCGCCGGCGCGGGAGGTGGACGCCGTCGCGGACGCTCTGCAGCGCCAGGTGCAGTCGGCGCAGCCGGACGCCCTGCGGCTCCAGCTGACGAGGAAATACGACCTGCTAATAGAGAGGATCGACCCCGTGCCGCTCAGTATCACCGTGTTGCCCAGCAGCCCGGACAAGGTGAGGGAGGCTCCCCCTGGTGGGGCCCGCCGGACGCGCCACGCTTTTCGCGCTTGCGCAGATTCATCGATACAGAGTGCGTCACGCGCTGCGTCCCTGTGCAGTCAAGCACGATGAGTCATGTGGTGGGGCTCTGTGAGTGCACGCGCACTTTGAGCATCAAATTCCTGGAATTGTTCGTGTCGTGTTGTTGTGCCCTAAACTTGGTCACATCGTGAGCAGTTCCAGCCAATTCGGTCTCAGAACTTGTCTCCCAGAGCACGGTCCCGGGAAGTCCCAGGAAATACTTTTCTTTTTTTTTTTTGTTGAGCCCGCGGTTCGTCCGATTGCCGCAGGCTCAGTGCAGATCTGATTACACCATCGGCGTGTGTGTCTGCGCACCAAATGGTGACTTCCCGAGGGGGGGGGGGTGCGGTCACTATTGCTGTAGCAATCAATGCTGAGCTGCAAATTGCAATGGTCACGTGCCAACACCCCCAGGTGAGTCACCAAGGCAAGTCATCATGGCTCTTTTCTCAGTGGAAGAGTTGGAAATTATCATGGTGACTTGCCTGGGGAGGGGGCAGGGGGGGGGTGAGACTTCATTGCAATTTCCAGCTCAGCATTGATTGCTTGTCATTTTCCAGTGATTATGACTACCCCCACCCACCCCTGAAAAGTCACCACGGCAAGTCACCATGGCAAAATCCGCAAGTTTCCTGTCAAGTCAAGTTGGCGCGGTGGAACTGAGGGCTTTTTCGGCGGAGCCTCCTTGTTGTTGGGAACCAGGCCAAGCGAATGAGACGCCATGGAGCCTGGGTTGTTGCTGCTTCCTCTTGCGTCTCTCTTGAATCAAACATTGATCTCCCAGGTGTTGTGCATGACGTCTCAAGAGCAGAAACGTGTTGCTTTCACGGTTCCATCGTGGTGTTTGTGAGGAACATCCATCGTGAAATTGTCATTTAAGAGATTGACGTGTCATGTCCCGGACACAGACTTTGACTTTGGACTGACATGAACGCGAATCTGAACCCGGACCGACCTCGTTCTGAACCCAGAGATGCAGGTCAACTTCGCACGACTTGGACCGACGACTGCTTCGTTTTGAAAAAAAAACTCGTCTGAAGTTGAACTCAACGTGACGTGTGACGTGACGTGAAACTGAACGTGACGTAGACGTGACGTGAACTAAACGTGACGTGTTATGTGACTTGACGTGAACTGAACGTGATGTGTGATGTGATGTGAACCAAACGTGATATGTCAGGTGACGTGACGTGTGACGTAACGTGAACCAAACGCGACATGAACGTGACGTGTGACGTGACGTGACGGCGTCTCGTGTCTTTCAGTCGGCGCGGCTCGAGGAGGACTGGCGCTCGGACGCGCTGCGCGGCTTCGTCGTGGAGACGCTGCGTCGCCAGGACGACTTCGCGCCTTTCCGCGACGCGTGGGACGTGGACGTCAGCGTGGAGCGACTTCAGGTCAGTGCGAAGGTCACTTCCGGTTCCTCTCCAGGCTGACTGTTGCCCCGTGTGACGTGTTCCCTATTTCTCGGTTGAGCATGTTCCAGTTGGTTTTGCCTCTCCGTTCAGCACATAACGACGCCTCCAACAGAAGAAATTTCAGACTTTGCCTGTTGAGTTGGTGCGTGCGTTCGTTGATGAGTAGCGTCCTGCGTAAGTGGCTGCAAGAATTGCTCGCATTGTGGTTGCACCACCATTTCTCCCAGTGAAATGAATTGCGTCACATTGCGCAGTATCTTTTGCACCCCTCCCTTTGTGCACAAGATCCGCGTGTCCGACACCCATGGTATTGTGGCAGTTCGTGATAGCGACAGGTACTGGAGTGTTGTTTCCCTTCACTGCGTCAATTTACACAAATCCCAGCAGACCCTTGATTGGCCAGGGTCCGACCCGTCCCCAGTGTCCCCATGTGTTGCAATGGAACGAACGCGCACTGACGGTGCAATTCGACTGCAGAGCCATCTGGTGAACGTCTGCTTGGGGACGCCGCTCGGTGTCTGTCACGTGAGCGCAGAGTTGGTGGTAGCGGTGGTTCGAACCCACGCTGCCAATGGGACTGGTGGGGGAGGGGGTGCGCAACGCAGGAACCTGGTGCCGCAGAAGTTCGCTGGCGCACGACCTCGTGTCAACATCGCACTCCAGACACGTGTCAAGGAAATCCTGGAAGACTGGAGACAACTTGTGCTTGTCTTTGATGTCGGGTTTTCCAGTCATGGTCATGAGATTGTGCACTGTGCCTCAAGAGGGTTTTCATTGGCACGCGGGGAGGGGACACTGGGGCTCGCCCCTGATCATGTTAATAGCAATGATGCCCAACGACTTGGGCACGTGTGGCACTGGCGACTGTCGTGTGCGGTTGGGGCCCCAGTTGGGCCTCGCCTCACACTCGCCACTCCTTGTGGCACTTTGGTCAGTAGCAGTCTTGGGCTGGCTAGACTGCCTCAGTGAAGAAAGACTCAAGCTCAAACTGTGCTAAGTTTATTCTCACTCCAAGGCAAGACTGCTCTTCAGGGTTGTCGTGCTTGTGGCTTTTATCTGGCAGTACAAGGTACCTGGTGCGCAGCTTCAGCCTCGCACAGCTCTGCTGAAGCCACTTCACCAGGTACTCAGTGCCTTGCCGGAAAGCTGGAAAGCACGCGTGGGAAGAGTTAACTCTTCCACACGACACGACAGGTGCGCGCAAAACCCGAAGTCAGCTGAGTTTGAATGCACCGTCCGTCCAAAGCAGAAATGTCACTTGATCACATGATTCTCGTGGACAAAACCCAACAGAAGCCTTTTCCGCGTGCATCTCCGTGCCGACGTCGTTCAACGAGCCGACATCCGGGCTCACCTGCAAACACGTGGTTCTGCATTATCGCCTGCAAACACGTGGGACTGCATAATCGCCTGCAAACACGTGGTACTGCATTATCGCCTGCAAACACGTGGTTTATTATGACCCTCAGTTCCGGCGTGTTTGGCTAGATTGACTTGGCTTCTCGGGCTGTGCGGCGACCAGCTGCTGCTGCTTCACGATGTTGGCGCTGGGCGGCCTATCGTGCACACCCTGGCTGACAAAAACCAGAAAGAAGACACGACGCTGCCTGTTCCCCAGAAGTCTGCGAAGGTCATGACGCAGATGGCAGGAAGAAGGGTCACAAGAAGAAAACGCGGGACAGGAAGCTCTGAAGGAGAAAACCTTCTTCGAGCACACGATGCGAGTCGGCTTCGACCCACACACCGGGGAGTTAACGACACGAGCAGCTTCGAGCTCGCCGGCTGTGACCCGCGCAGCGTCGGGGAGTTCACGGTCAGTGCGCGCGCACGCTACACCGAGGCCAGGGCAGACGCCCGTGATATGATTGGGCGAAGCTGCTGCACAACTCAAACAATTCCAAGTCGGAGCAGAAGAAGAACCCGCAGACCACGCTGGGCAACAGGGGGGTTGAAGCAGGAGAAGCTGAATTCACCGTTATGATTTCTGAAAAGCAACGGTAGAAACGTCAGCATCTTACGACAGATGGTGCTGCGGTTTTCAGCTGGCAGAGTTGCATGTGTGTCACGCTGATTGGACTTATGATTGACAGCTTTGATTCAGCGTTCAACCTGGGAAGTTTTGAGATGGACAAGTTGTGGAAGTAAATTTTTGAAGTGTTTTCGTGCTTGACTTGGTTATTTTTGTTCGCACCACACCTAGATCAACCGTTTGTGAGAGTGGCTCTCGTGTGCGTCTTCCTGGCTCTTCAAATCGCTGTGGTTCTCAGTGACCACGAATCAGAGGAAATGGGTCAGATAACCAGAGGGACTGATAGCAGGAGGAAGTGGCGGGGATGCGTGCCGCTCCCCTGGAGTGGAGACGACTTCCTCAGGAAGCAGAGGCTCCTGTGTCGCGTTGTGGTGAGACGCGGTTCTGTACAACGGGCATCTTGCGAGGTTTTATGCTGGGGCCGTGTAACTTGCAAATTGGGGTGCCTTAACCGGGATAATTTTGAGTGGCGTACTTCTGTCCAAGTTCTGATGCTAGCGTCATTACATCAAGATTTTACAAAGGGGGCGATGGAGGGAGATGCACATCAATACAGGGTTGTTCCTTCCCTAATGGGGTGGAACAGCCCTGACTATGTATGCTGCAGGAGCATCTGCCTTGACAGAATGAATCCTCTACCAATGTGAGTACCTCAAGGCCACACACAGTACAGTGAGGGCCATATGTCCGAGAGAAGGGCTCTCATAGGTTGGATCATACTCTCCATAACGGATACAGAAACCAAGGGGACCGTTCTCACTCCTGTACGCGGTAAGAGCCATTAAAAGAGTTCCCGCTGGTTCCTGCCATTTTCTGTGTTCTA
>JAAUXT010083939.1_pt1 | contig 11809 bp, 14 predicted proteins | sample 7278171 | NCBI WGS metagenome assembly JAAUXT01 (sample SAMN14350112, study PRJNA611818) | marine sediment metagenome | isolation source: surface marine sediment (1.8m) | place: French Polynesia: Moorea | collected 2018-08
CAACCAAATTAGTCAGGTCCTTTGTTTGTCATTATTCATGTGCACTCAACTGTGACCAAACGGTGTTGCTGAAACCATGTTAACTGTCAGAATACTTTGATTCTACCTCGTATCGGGGGAACAATGTCTGAGTGGCAGTGTCAACTGATGTCAATGTGTGAGTTGAAATTAGGAGGCACGTGTCCAAAATTTGGGGTGTTTCCCCATTTTGTTCTACCTCCCCTTCAGATTGTCTTGTATCTATGTTTTCAGAGGAACATCGAAGGTGTTTGGGAAGATCTGGCTGGTTTTGCAAGTCAGGCACGGTTGTGTATTGTGTCTTGAATCATGGAAAGTTTGAAAATTTTGAGTTGAGAAATTTGGTATTGCTGGAGATACACTGTGACTCCGTGCGAGCAAAGCCTGACTGTAAATCGGACCTGGATTACGAGTATTATCAATGCAACCACATTCAGCCATGGCGAATGACACATGGGTTCAAGACAAAGATATTCTGAACCTGAACTGCGTTTTGTGCACGAAGAACTTTGGTGACTTGTTAGAACTGGAATCTCACGTCCGATCCCACAAAGAAGTGGCGCACTTCTCTCTCATTTTGAAAACACAGGTGAGAGCAAGAAAAAATGTAAGACTCAGAGAAGCGAATCCATCACATCATCATTGCACCTCTTGTTAGAAAGGTGCTGATGCAAAGCTCTGAAAGACTCGATTGGTTTTGCACACAAAAACGGTTAATTTTTCAAATTTCCAGCACGAGAAGTCAGCCGATTCTGACCAAAATCCGAACGGGAATCAATCGAAGAAATCTGATCGGGAACACTTGCAAGGTTTTTCTTTTATTTTTGCTGTTGTGATCTTTTGCTTTCTTTGTTATGAAGTCAGGAAGACTTGGCAGCAGAAGGATCTGTTGGTGCCAACTTCCTGACAGGTATGGAGCGAAAGACAAAGACATAGAGGCATCAAATGCACGAATTGTTTCAGAAAACAGCAGTGACATCCCGATTGGTTTACTTGTCCAAAAATTGCCCGCCCAAGAGAAGACAGTCGTATGGAAACGTCGTAGAGCAAAAATAATCCCAAAGAAAGATATCACAAGTGAGTTCTTTTCGAATGAACATTTGCGCAGTTTATCAAACAAAACGTTTTCCATTTCATGTATCAAGTGCTAGGGGTGTCGAATTTTCACTCGCGTTGTGCTTTCAGAGCTGGACTACGTCTTGGCAAAGCGTAAGAGTCGAGGAAGACCCAGTCATGTGTTGAAGTGTCCAGAATGTGACGAAGAGATGAAGTCCAAGTTTGCGATGCGAATTCATTGCCGAACCGTGCACAGAAAACGAGACCTCTTCACGAAAACATGTGAAATTTGCGGTGCGCAGCTGGATTCTGCTAAACTGTTGAGGTAAGTTGCCCAGTTGTGCGTTCTTCGGTGAGAAGAAAGCGTTACGTGGACAAGAAAATCGCCCAGGCCACTTTCTGTGGAAGAAACGAAGACTCAGTCTATTTTGTTCTATGATAATGACGACTGCGTCCTTTATCGTTCCACAGAAACCACTTGAGTGAGGAACATTCTCTTGAGGTGTCGGCACACAACAAGGTGTACAAGTGTCCGTTCTGCGGTCGATTCTTTGGTCGCAAGTCAGAACTGTTGCATCATAAACGAGACGAGCATGCCGGGCAGTCCGAGTACACGTGTGATGAGTGTGGCAAAAAATGCCACACTCCATCGGAGCTCAACGCGCACAGGCGAATGCACACGGGTGCGTATTCTTTGGAGACTTCTCTCCATGTGGGTTCTGTTTGCTGGTCAATTTGACAAACCGGGTCAAACATTGAACAAAAAGACCTGAGTGAAAGGTTGTTCCTTGTTGGGTTGGTTTGTTCGAGAAACACTCTTCGTTGTTTCATTTCCCAGGTGAGAAACCGTTCGAATGTGATCAGTGCAATGTCACATTCAGATTTGCCAGCTCACTCAAGGAGCACAGGAGACTGCACACAGGAGAACAGCCTTTCCAGTGCGACATTTGTGGAGCGAAGTTTTCCCGACAGTGCAACAAACGACGGCACGTTCTATCTCACACCAGAGAGGTATTGATGTTTTGTGGTTGTGGTCCAGCGAACGAAAATTGAGCATCAGGGTTCAGGTGTCGCCTCGCCACTGCCCTTCTCGCCTTCTCGTATTTTGTTCGTGTTTGTGGTGCACCTCCTCGAATTACTATCCGGTTTTGCAGTTTTCCCACAGTTGTGAGTACTGCGGGAAAGGTTTCAACGACGTAGGGCCGCTCAAGATCCACATCCGCATGCACACGGGCGAAAAACCGTTCCAGTGCAAAGTGTGTCAGAGGAACTTCGTCACGAAAGGTGAGTGAGTCGTTCGTTTTCGCCAGACAAACATTATCAGAGTTATGTCGGAGAACGCTACGTGTTTTGTTTATGTCTGGATTCTTGCCGCACATGGTGGGGGGGGGGGGGGGGAGGGAGGGATGGACACCCCAAAGCACAGGCCCACCCCTGGGCACCCATGCACTCCAAGCTAGGGGGAGTAGGCCCATTCCAGAGCCTCCCCGCTGGATAGGTTTGATCCAAGAGTAGATCTGCTGGGGTGGGTAGCATAGCAGTGCTGCAGTGCTAACCGCGTGGAACCGCGCGCTATCTGGACGTGGGTTGTCTTCATGTTTGTGTTCACTCTGATATCTCCCAGCAACTACCATACGAGTACGTGTCATTTCGGAACAACATGTGACACATGTTTGTCTGCAATGTGTTCGAAGGACAATTTTCCTTTCAGCACAAATGCAGTGCCACCAAGCAAAGCACACCCAGGAGCGATCACATCTGTGTCAGATCTGCGGCGCGGCCTTCCTGTATTCCGTTGACCTTCGGCGACACGCCAAGATCCACACAGGCATCAGAAACTACCCGTGTACGGAATGCAAGGCTGCTTTCTTCCGACTTGACCACCTGAAGAGACATCAGAAATCGCACGCAGTGAGTGTTTCCTTTCAATATCTCGCGCATCCATTGTAGTTTAGCGTGGAGGAGTGGATTTTTTTCAGGTGCTTTTGGTGAAAGAAAGACAAAGGACTGGTGACTGGAGACAAAGCGTAGACGGGTTTTTTTCGCGCGACTTAAGTCATCGATATCTGTCTGTCTGTCTGTCTGTCTGTCTGTCTGTCTGTCTGTCTGTCTGCTTGTCTGTCTGTCTGTCTGTGTCTGTCTGTCTGTCTGTCTGTCTGTCTGTCTGTCTGTCTGTCTGTCTGTCTGTCTGTACACATCAGTTTCCATGACATAGTGAGACGGGGGTCACAATGTCATGGATATGTTGAGCTGCCCTGAGAATGAAACCTGTGTGACCCCCCCCCCCCCAAGCTGGAAAGAAACTTGTGTGACCCCCCTGACTGGAAAGAATCCTGTGTGACCCCCCGCCCTCACTACATCATGGAAACTGAATGTTGGACTCAGAAATTTTTTGGCACATTATTTGCTGCTGTCCGGAATGCACACATGCATACACACATGCACACACATACACACACATGTATGCACATATACATGCACACAGACATACGGATGCAACTCAACGCGCGACACAAAGGCAGGGACATTTTCGTTTGTTTTGGGTTTTTTTTTCAGGCAAACAGCAAACGCCTGACAACTTCTGAGTGGAAACCTCGTCCAATGATCAAGAAGGGAAACGCGTCGGTTGACACTCATGACCAATCACAAAAGGGGGCTGTCCAATCATTGGTGATTGCAGACGTGAGCTCTGAGGCTTCCGTCCAATATGTGTGCATTGTGTGCAAAACCGTGCTGAACAGTAACGAGGAACAACAGAGCCACATGTTGTTGCACGGGAAACAGGAAAATATGGCCTACGTTATCAGGGATTTTGTGCAAGGAAACACTGCGGCGGTCACCGCTCTCAAGACAATGGAGATCACCCAACAGCCGTCGACCACGAGCGTTCGTGTAGTGACCGAATCTGAAGGCTTGACGCCACGTCCACAAAGCGATCACAGCGTGCAATAATGTGCTCTTTGTGTTGTGTGGCACGAAAGGTCAATTTCGGCGAACCAGCCTGGACAGCTGGACAAAAGCGTCTGAACAACTCGTTGGAAGGATACTGCAAGGATACTGCAAGAGATACTGCTCAAGGTTGTGTCGGTGCTTGAAACACCTTTTGGGCATGCAAATCCTGTTTGAATCTCGCACGTTCGTGAATTGCAAATTATTGTGGACAGTACAGCACCGTGGAATGCGCACATCTCAAGACGAACGAAACACTGACATGCCCGCAAAACTCAGCACAGCTTTTGTTGGGGTAGGGGTGGTTGAAAGCAACTGAGTTGGTTTGCTCATGCTGGTATTTTAACCAGAGGCAAAGCAACTCAAGTGGTTGCTCCCCCCGCCCTGGAAGTGGAAGCCAACTCAAGTTGGGTAAACCAACGAAAAAGTTTTACGAAAAATGTTCAACTTCTCGTTTCGTTCCAAATCTCAGGTCGCGGATTCGATGATCTTTGATCTCTTTGTTTTGTTTGGGGGCTGATCATTTGGCAGAATTGAGTTGATGATTCGAGTTGTATTTTTATTCACTGGTGTAAGGCCCGCAAATACGTATTTTACACGTGATTATAACATTCACTCGGACAAAACATTGTCGTCATTCATGAAAATAACTGTAAGCAACAGCAAACGTCACATAAACGATAACATTTCACCATCGTATAAATGCACTGGATTTTCTTTGTCATGTCAGTCCTTTGAATGTCCACGAAGCTTCTTGTTGAAAAGCTGTACAAATCTGTTGAGATCATGAGTCCTGTAGAGACATTTTTCGCACTGTCGTATTTTTCACTTCTTGTGGTAGCCCCCGCCATGGCCATAACCACCGCTGTGACCGTATCCTCCTCCGTGACCATATCCTCCTCCCCCGTGACTATATCCTCCTCCTCCGTGACCATATCCTTCCCCGTGACCGTATCCACCTCCATGGCTGTACCCTCCGCCATGACCGTAGCCGCCGTGGCCTCCATGACCGTATCCATGCCGTCGCTTTTTCTTCTTACCTGCAGTTAGGATTCAATACCTGATGTCACTGGACGGTGTAGCACCTGATGTCGTTTTGTCCGGAAATTGCGGGCTCCATGGTTATCTCCCTGATGTGTCTTCAGATGTGAAATTTCACTATCAGTTTGTTCTTACCGGAAATAGGATGGCAGCACCTGTGGGTCGAATTGCACGCCAGCCAGCTGAGCACGACGTATCTGTTGCGTGTGAGAAGAACGGGGAACATGCAAACACTGGTCGAGCAAGGTGCTCACGCTGACTGCATCTTGAAACGAACGGTCCTTGAGTTGCACTGAATTGTACCCAGACACCTCCGGAAAAGAACCTGGGTGCACAACAGAGCAAATGTTTTGGGAGAACTTCACTTGTCTGCATGCGGGTTGGCTTCCAAAGTGGAAAAGTGTGGAAAGCAAACTTGACTCACTTTTTCGGCTGATATCCATACGATTTGTGTGAGTGCCTGGAAAAATAAGCAAAGCAATATGATACGCGTCACGGCAGGTCAAGGCAAATGTGGCTTCTGTTCTCTGCAGTGAAGGTGTGAAGTATCACTGTGGCCTTTGCCGTTGTCACAGAGTCATCAAACACCTGTGACCGCAGCACCACTTGGTGGCTCACCTGAAGAGCTTCTGCGCAGTGATACCTGAAGAACAACAAAAAATTGAACATTTTGGAGAAAATATGTTGTTGTGACTTGCTGAGGCTTTGTACAATCTGCTAGTTGCTTCATTTCGGATGACTTCACCGGTATGAACCGCCTCTTGAGACTCACATGGACATTCCAGTTAATTTTTTTCAACTTCTTCGCTAATCTATTTTGCAATGCGTTTTTTCTTCTGCGTCTGTGAATTTGAGGCATCAATTTGGGTACGCTTGTAAGAAAGCTTCTTCCAACTCACAGAAATTCGTGTTGTTGGTGCAAAATCCAGAAAATTTGTGGCAGACGGTCTCTCTGAAACATGAACATCAACACATTGCCGTGCAAAAGTTCGTCCTTCAAAAACAGGCAAGTTAGTGGCGCGTGCAATGCTTGCATAATTTTTTCAAAGCAACATGTACGCAGTCATCAAGGTTTGACGCAAGATGCTCTGTGAATCAGGCGCCCGGCTCCCATAAGTGCAGTAATACGGAAAAAGGAGAACAAAAATATTGTCCCCTAATTTTGTCAGCCAAGCGTGCGTTTGACAATTCTCAGCGCAACTTCCCCTGTCAGCAGTGACATTGATAGATCTGCACTTTGGCAGAGGCCAATGGCCCCAAACGATCGCTGCTTGGGGCGGGGGGGATTGGTGTTGCGGGGGGCAGGCGACTGGCGCCTTTCTGCCAAAAAAGAAAAAAACCGCTGAAATTTTATCCTGCCGGGCCGTACAAGAACGCAGCTTACCTTGAAATGCAGCACACTTGGTCATAGTTGTACGTTTTGCAAATATCCTGCAAATTATAAGAAGCGGAAACAGGAGTCAGATTCTCATCAGAATCTTGCAGTCCTCAAGTGCGCTGTGAAGTAAATTGAGAGCCTTGGCTCCTGCATGGAGTCAAGCGGTAAAATCTAGTTGAGTTTCACGCTTCCGTTCTGACGAACAATTACGAGAGCTTGGTGTGTGGGGGGTGTGGGTGTGGGTGTGAGTTTGTGCTCAGCTGGAGTGTCACCTACTTTGTAAATATTCAGTGTGGTGTTGCAGTTGTTGATCGACACGCACGAGCCTCCTTTCAGCCGACATTGAATCAGTGGGTTGTTCAAAATCGAAGCGAAGCCATATCTGGAAGAAAAAGCCTGTGTGAAAGCCTGAGAGACAAAAGCCAAAGTCATTGCGTCCTAGACAAGACTTTGGGCATGGACACACCGAAACTAAGGGCCCGGGCACACCGAATCGTTCGGGGAAAGAAAACGCCATCGTTCTCAAGAATGATCATTCTCCAGAGAGCAATTCATAAGAATAACACTGGTTCTTTTTGGGATGCCCAGAACTGAAAGATGTAGAACATACTGAATTATTCTGAAGAGAATAATTGTCCTCTTGAGAATGTTGCTTTGTGTATTGATAAAATACAACATTCTGATGAGGAGCTTTTGTGCCTCAAAATGTCAATAAAATACATGGTATATTTGTGTGCTTGTTCCTGAGGGCCCTGATATACTGAATCGGGCTGCTGTCATTCAGGCTGATGTTTTTGATAGGATGTAGATTGAAGTATCAAATTTGTATTCAATGGGATGTACCAACATTCTGTTTTTGATGGGATGTAGTGACAATATTTTGTAGATTCAAATTTCAAAATTGTTCTCGGTGGCATTACTAACTTTTGTGGAAATTCATTGCTTTGTAGCACCAAACTGGAAATGGGAAACTGGAAGAACATCTCCATGCAGAATCAATTGTTCTTGTGAGAAGCCAAATGTTGCTCTGGTGAAAATGATCTGATGTGCACAGTACATCTGGGTTCATTCTCATCAAGCAATATCTTCTCGCAAGAATGATTGTGAGAGCAAGTAGATTTGGTATGCCCAGGCCCTAATGATTCTCCCACTGGTAGTGTGGGAGAATATGGAGTTCCTGGAAAAAAAATAGACTTGGGAAACCAAGCAGAAATAGAGGGCTGTGATTGGCTTAGATTATGACCAGGACCAATCACAGAGCTTGTTACATTGAGGAGCCAATGAGCAATGTGTTTCCCTGATTGCACAATGCATTTCCCTGATTGTGCAATGCATTTCCCTGATTGCACAATGTCCCTGATTGCACAATGTGTTTCCCTGATTGTGCAATGCATTTCCCTGCATTTCCCAGTGGGAGAGACAGCCATGAACTCAGTTCATGACCCTTTTAAAAATTTGGCATGTTCCATACCATTCAGTTCTTGGCATCCTGAAATGTACCACAGCACATTGTTCTTGTGAATCACTCTGGAGAATGATTTTTCTGCAGAACGACGGCGTTTCCTTCCCCAGAAAGATTCGGTGTGTCCGGGCCCTTATTGACCCCCTTGGGAGTGAGACCTTTCTCAAATTGAGGCAGGTTCTTCCCTGGGACGCGCCCCGAAAAGAGGAGGGTCGCCCCCAGGACCTACCTGCCCGAGAGATGACTCCCCCTGGACGTCTTGTGACGCACATGTGTTCAAAGCTCTGCTTTCTTGTTGTTGTTACTCACCCTCCATGTCCACCGTGTCCTCCGTGGCCGTAACCTCCTCCATGACCGTACCCGCCGCCGTGGCCGTACCCGCCGCCGTGGCCATACCCACCTGCGACACGAAAGTTCTTCGTTTGAACTGAAGACAATGTTTTCTTTTTGAGTTCATTAGTGGGTTGCCTGATGCGATTTCTGCCGTCAGCATCAAACTTTGGGACGCTAAACGGCGGGGTAAACCTCGACCAAACATTGGATCCGCGACCTTGTTGATACGTGTACTCACCCGAATGTTGGAACAACCCGCCGTGTGCCGGCAAACCTGGAGTGACAACAATGGAAACTGCATTTTCTTGAGCAGAACCAGTCACAAGGTCTCTGCATCGCTGGTCCTTTGCTTTTTTGCGAACAGAGCACACTTGTTGTCAGTAACAATTGTAACAAAAGCAGACGAGCTGCGTCCCAACAGAGCTTTCAAGCTTGAATGCACGTGTGCACATGTATGTGTGTATGCGTGTGTGGTGCGTGTGCGTATCGTAGGTTGACACCATGAAAAGACACATGCACTCACCAAAAAGAACAAGAGCGATGAAGCAGGGCAAGAAAGCCAGGAGAGTCTGCCAGCCTCCTCCTCCCTCCTTTCGCCTCATCCTGTTCGGTGGATGTGATTATCCTTCTTCTAGAAAATTCGAAAAGTCTCTGTTCCGCTTTGGAGTTTTCATGTTGCGAGAGTGACCATGGAACAAAAACGAGTAAGTTGGTGAAGAATCACATTTTCACCGCAACCCAGTTCCTCCCAAAACGGAATGAACTGAGGAATGACTTGTCTTCCAAATCTGAAGGAACTTTTTGGAGAACGACAATAAAACGCAAGGTGAAGTATACACTCGCATCCAGGTGGACAACAAAAGACTTTCAAGTCATTTGTATTCTTTCCGGATGGAGCTTCATTGAATTTACGAGTGTTAAATTTACGAGCGCCGGTCGAGCTTGACAGAATTTGCATTTCAGGACACCGAAGAGCACCTAATTTGCACTTTTTCGAATGTCTTCAAGACACTTTTTGGCCAGTGGCTGTGAGTGTGACACTTGTAGCCTGTGGGCACCACCTGCTATTCGAAAGGTTCAACCAGAGTGTGGCATCAACCTTCGAGCTCGCGCTACATCCGCAATCGTGCATACACGTGACTGAAACTTGCTTCGAGGTATCATAGTGTCCCCCATCTGCCTGTGTACCTGACACCCGGTGTTGGATGTGAGATGAGTTCTGTTGATCGGGTCGGTCGGAGTCCGGTTTGTTTGTTCGTGTTTGTCGATACGACACAAGCTTGCATTGTGCTTGGAAAAGGGATTTGAAAGTGGCGATGTCGACAGAGGTATTGCAGGGTCGCATTTACGATATGATGAAGCAATGACTCGAAAAACAGTCAGATGCTCCCCCCCCCTCCACTCTTGTCAGAAAAGTTACATGAATCTGGTTTTTCATTTGTTTGTTCCCTCCCACGGAAAGTTGGATGACTTGGGCCGGTTGAATAACTCTGGGCAGCAGAGGTTTTTTTTCTTGTAGATTTCGATCAGCAGGACCAAACGTTTTCGTGTTCACTTTCTTGAGTTGCGATGTGGCACTTTTCTGCACGGATACGTGTGGATGACTCTTCAAGCCACTGGTCAGTTTCCCAATCTGAGGTGGTCTGATATTCTGAAGTCTGAGATGGCCACCACGGACATCATGCACAAATCCTTGGCATCTCAACACGGACAAGTTGCACACGCATGTTCTTTGACGAGGAACCAATCATGGTTCTCATCATCTACCGTGCGCAAGGTTCTGAAACCAAGCATGGTTTCATTGGGTGCACGATTGTCACACTGCTGGCGATTTCCTTGCGGAGCGAAACAAAACGGTTTTCCGATTTTTGTGCTCAATCGTATCAGAATCTATTTGTGTCCCACAACGGGGAAATTGTCCGCGTTGTTGCATTTGGAGTGGAGTGGCGGTTTTCAGTGGAATGTTTGTGTTTCTTTGAGGAGTGAACCAACTGGTTTTCCTGAGGATTCTCTTCGGCACCGTGGCATTTCACAGACACAGTTCGAAGATGACACTCTGAGCTCCTTTCTGGTTCTGCTTGAACCCTCAGTCGAATGAGATTTTCAAGACAGTTGCACTTTCTTGGTATACCTGGCATATTCTGGAATAATCCTTGTCTGTGTGCCACCAACAGCAATGTTCAATACGTAATGTTGCTGCGCGAATAACGAGTTCTGTCTTGTTCTGTTTGGGGCCCGCCGTACGGGCGAAAGGCGACCTGGCCAAAAATGCCGATGACATTTTGAAAGAAAATCAATGCGAGCGGCGTTGGAGTCTTTGTTTGGAGATCATGGTCAGGATTTGGTCAGCATTTGTTGAAGTGCTGGGTGAATCCATCAACACAAATTTATAACACCGCAAATTTCTCAGACGTGACAGGGGACCGGGCCCGTTGGTTGCTTTTCGAATCCGCGTGAACGAGAGTTGCTGCAAGGAACACGCACCTTTGATGTTCTCCAGCAAGTTACACATGCAGGAAAACTAGCTTCTCAAAAGACAAGGAAAGGATGCCATTGACCTTGAGTCCAGACAGAGGCTCGCTCATCCTTCGTGTTTGGAATGGGTGTGGTCTCAGTTTTACCTCACACTACTTCGTGCATGCAGGTGGGATCGCTTCCGCCTTGGCTCTATTGTTCGCTTTGCTGTTGTGGCTCGGGCCTCAGGGCCAGCCACCCGTCAAGCCCATGTGCACGACGCATACTTGTATACACACATACATGAACTTGAAAAGTTCAGCAACAAATAAAGTGCTCAGTCCCGAGTACAAACTGATGTGCAGGGGAGTACAGTTTGCGCTTTTGTTGGCTCTGGAAGTTGTGTTCAGAGCTGCTTCAGAATTTTGTGCTTGAAGCTGCTCAGGCATCTGGGATTCTTCCACACGACAGAAGGGAAACTGGCCTCAAACGTATCTGTCGTGTGAGAGGACGTACTTTGGAACAAAGATGCCATTCGGTCTATGGACAGGGGTTTGTGGAGGGCGGCAGGGACTCATGCAGGGCGTCGGACGTTGCTTTTCAAGTGTGGTCCGTGGACAAAATGTTGCGCTTCTTACATTCACGTGAAACCACAGTCGTCCCCATGCACGTGTGCACAGTATTCACACGTGTTGTCCCTGCAAGCGATACATTGTTCTCGCCCTTATTTCCCGAATAAAATATCTATTTCCGTGTGTTGAGTGCGTCCGAGGTGACTCAAACGTGAATCACCTTCACTTCGGGTCAACTGGGCACTGTCCAGTTCACTGTGGCGGGTCTGGTAACCACTAACACAGTTTTGACCTAAGCTCTCAGCGCAAGCGGAGGAGGTCCTACTCCGCACCCTCAATATAACCATGCACCCGCTTTTCTTCCCACCATCCAGGTACTTTGGCTCAGCTCTAACTCTATGGAGGGTATCCCAAAATAGACCGTCTTTTCGTCGTAGTACGAGGATCGTCTCAAAATAGACCGATCAGAGGACCGTAAAGTATTCTCACAAGTACAATTGTTTGTGTACAAACAAGAATATCACAAGTACATCTTGCCCTGCCTGG
>JAAUXT010087489.1_pt1 | contig 11809 bp, 8 predicted proteins | sample 7278171 | NCBI WGS metagenome assembly JAAUXT01 (sample SAMN14350112, study PRJNA611818) | marine sediment metagenome | isolation source: surface marine sediment (1.8m) | place: French Polynesia: Moorea | collected 2018-08
CCGGACAATCCAGCATGTGGCCGAGCGCAGCCTGCAACAAGCCGTCGAGGCCCACGAGGCCAAATCCGGGATTGCCGTCGTGATGGCGCCGGCCAGCGGCGATGTTCTGGCGCTGGCGCATTATCCGTTTTTCAATCCCAACAATTTCAAGGATTTCAGCCTTGAAATTCGGCGTAACCGTGCCGTTACCGATGCCTTTGAACCCGGTTCGACGATGAAGCTCTTCAGTGTCGCAGCGGCGCTGGAATCCGGTTGTTGCACCCCGCACACGATTTTCTACTGTGAAAACGGCCGTTATCGCATCGGGTCCAACGTGGTGCATGACACTGAAAAACACGGCTGGCTGTCGCTGCAGCGGATCGTAAAATTCTCGAGCAATATCGGCGCAGTCAAGATCGGAGAGACCATCGGGCCCCAAGCCCTGCACCGCACCTTGACCGCATTCGGTTTCGGACGGGACACCGGTCTGTTGTTTCCGGGTGAAACCAGCGGTCATCTGGCACCGGCCAAACGCTGGACGCGCTTTGACGTGGCCGCGGTCTCTTTCGGCCAGGGCGTATCGGTTTCTGCGATGCAAATGACCGCCGCCGTTGCGGCCATCGCCAACGACGGGGTTCTGATGAAACCCCGCGTGATCCGCGCCATTACGGATCCGCGTGGCCGCTTCGTCAGGGAGTTCAAGCCCCAGATCAATACCCGGGTGGTATCGCCTCAGACGGCGGCCCACGTCACGCGCATGATGGAACTGGTGATCGCCAAAGGCGGCACCGGCACCCGGGCCGGGCTTGAAGGCTATTCCGCCGGCGGCAAGACGGGCACGGCCCAGAAGATTGGCCCGAACGGCACCTATGCCGACAAACTCTACGTTTCCTCCTTCGCCGGATTTGCGCCGCTCAACAAACCCCGCCTGGCCATCCTGGTGGTCTTGGACGAACCCCGCGACGGCCACTATGGAGGTGTCGTGGCGGCGCCGGTTTTTCGCCAGATCGCCCAGGAGGTGCTCGGCTATCTCAATGTGCAACCCAGCCGGCGAACGCCGCGCATGACGGTATCAAACCGCCGCGAGGTGACCGGATGATGCTGCAAGACATTATCACTGCTGTTCAGCCCACCAGTGTGACGGGTTCCACCGATGCCGAACTGCCCATCGGATCGGTTCACTATCGGGCCCAGGAGGTGATCCCCCGGGGTTTGTTTGTGGCCATCCCCGGTTTTACGGCGGATGGTCACGATTTCGCGGGAAAGGCTTTAGAAAACGGCGCCGTGGCGGTGGTAGCGCAGAAACCGCTGGCCATCGATGCCCCGGTGTTGCAGGTCGCCGATTCCCGCCTCGCCCTGGCACAGATTGCAGCGGCCTTTTACGATCATCCTTCACGGGGTATGTCTCTCGTGGGCATAACCGGCACCAACGGCAAGACCACGGTCGCCTACATACTGGAGAGGATTCTCGAGGCCGCCGGCGTGACCGCGGGCATTCTGGGCACCGTCAACCATCGATGTCGGGGGCAGATCTGGCCCAGCGCCAACACGACCCCGGAATCCTTAGACCTGCAGCGGCTCCTGGCCGAAATGCGCGAAGCGGGCGCCACCCATGCCGTGATGGAAGTGGCCTCCCACGGCCTCGAGTTGAAGCGGGTGGACGGCTGCGCCTTCGACGTGGGGGTATTCACCAATCTGACCCAGGATCATCTCGATTTTCATGGCGACATGGACCGTTACTGGCAGTGCAAAAAGCGCCTGTTTACCGAGCTGCTGCCGGCCGGCGGCAAATCCGCCCGGACCGTCATCAATCGGGACAACGCCCACGGCCGGGAGCTGGCCCGTGAAATGGCCTCAAGGCTGCCCAGCCTGACCTTCGGTTTCGATGCCGCCAACGATCTCTGGCCGACCGTGAAGCAGAACGACCTGAGCGGCAGCCGGGGTACGATCCACACCCCGGCGGGTGATCTGCCTTTTACCTCGCCGATGGTGGGCCGGCACAATATCGAGAACCTGCTGGCCGCCGTGGGCACCGCCCTGGCCCTGGATCTGCCGCCGGAGGCCATCCAGGCCGGACTGAACACGGCCGTCGGCGCCCCGGGGCGACTGGAGCGCGTACCGGATCCGCATGGCCGCTTTGTCTATGTGGACTACGCCCATACCCCGGATGCTCTGGAAAATGTCCTGAAAGCCCTGCAGCAGATCAAAACCCGTCGGCTGATCTGTCTCTTCGGCTGTGGCGGCGACCGCGACCGTCGCAAGCGTCCGCTCATGGGGGCCATTGCCGGTCGGTTGAGCGATCTGGTGGTGGTGACGTCCGACAATCCACGTACGGAAGATGCAGATCAGATCATCGCCGAGATTCTGCCGGGCCTGACGCCCGTCATGCCCCTGGCCTACCGTCCCAAGACGCTCAACAACGACTGGACGGCGCCGGGCTATGTCGTGCTGCCGGACCGCCGCGACGCCATCGAATTGGCCCTACGCCTGGCCCGCCCGGGTGATACGGTCCTGATTGCCGGCAAGGGCCACGAAAACTACCAGATCATCGGCCGCCAAACCGTACCCTTCGACGACAGTAAAATTGCCGCTCAGGTCTTGGAGACGGTATCGGCGGCCACAACGGAACCAACCGGGGGAGAACGCTCTTGAATTGGACCAGCCAGGATATTCAGGCGGCCACCGGGGGTAAACCGATGGCGGGGCCGGCCCAAGCGGAATTTGAAGGCGTGGCCACCGACTCCCGCCAAATCGCACCGGGTGATCTCTTTGTGGCCCTTCGGGGGGAAAACCACGACGGGCATCAATTTGTCGACGACGTGGTGGCCCGGGGTTGCCGCGGTTTAGTGGTCGAGCGCGCCCAGACCGATCCTGTCCACTGTGAGCGGCTGCACCAGGCCGGCGTCATGGTCGTCGGGGTCGAGGACACGCTCCGGGCCCTGGGCGCTCTGGCGGCCTATCACCGCCGGCGCATGCCGGCCCGCATCGTGGCCCTGACCGGTTCCAACGGCAAGACCACCACCCGGGCCATGACCGCATCGATTCTGCGCCAGGGTTTCGACACCCTGGCCACCGAGGGCAACCTCAACAATGAAATCGGGGTGCCGCTGACCCTTTTCCGACTGGCGCCCCACCACGCGATCGGCGTGATTGAAATGGGCATGAATCATCCGGGTGAAATCGACCGCCTGGCCCGGATCGCGACCCCGGACATCGGCATGATCACCAATGTGGCGCCGGCCCATCTGGAAGGCTTACTGACGGTGGAGGGTGTGCGCGATGCCAAGGGCGAGCTTCTGGACCATGTCGCCCCCGAAGGCCGCGCCGTCCTTAACGCGGACGATCCCCTGGTAAGGGAACTGGCGGTACGCAGCCGGGCCGAGGTGCTCTTCTTCGGGCAGGCCTCCGATGCCCACGTAAGGGCCGAGGCGATCGACGCTACCGCCAGCGGCACGCGCTTCGCACTCGAGCTGCCCGGCGCCAGTGGACCGGTAACGCTCAAGATTCCCGGCGCCTTTATGGTGTCCAATGCACTGGCGGCCGCGGCGGCGGCGCACGTTCTGGGTATGGATCTGGATGCGATTCGGGCTGGTCTGGCAGCGGTCGAACCAGTGGCCGGCCGCATGCAGATCCAGCATCTGGCGGCCGAGATCACCATCATCAACGATTGCTACAATGCCAATCCGGCCTCGGCCGCCGCCGCTATCGCCACCCTCTCGAGTCTCAAAGGCCGCTCCCGCGGCATTCTGGTGCTGGGCGACATGCTGGAACTTGGCCGCGAGGCCGCCGCCCTGCACCGTTTGACCGGCGAACGGGCCGGCCGCGCCGGGCTGGCCCGGCTCTATGCCCACGGCCCCCACGCGGAGGAGGTGGCCGCCGGGGCGCGGACGGCCGGCATGTCCGCCGATCGGATTCTGACCGGATCGGTGCCGGCGATCTGCCACGATCTCACCACGCAGCTTGAACCCGGCGACTGGGTTCTGATCAAGGGCTCGCGGGGCATGCGCATGGAACGCGTGGTCGAAGCCCTGACCGCCTGGGCCGACGGGGGCACCGGGGAGGAGCAACGATGATCTATCACCTCCTGTATCCACTGCACACCAGTATCTCGGCCTTCAACGTGTTCCGGTACATTACCTTCCGGACGATCTACGCCAGCCTGACGGCCTTCCTGATCTGTTTTCTGCTAGGGCCCTGGGTCATCAAAAGGCTACGGCGTATGCAAGTAGGCCAGTTCATCCGCGAAGACGGCCCCGAAACCCATTTCAAGAAATCAGGCACCCCCACCATGGGCGGCGTCCTGATCCTCGGTGCCATCGTGGTCGCCACGCTCCTGTGGGGCAACCTCACCAATTTTTATGTCTGGGTCGCCCTCATGGTGCTGGTGGCCACCGGCCTCATCGGATTCGTGGACGACTACCGCATGCAGGTCAAAAAACGCAGCAAAGGCTTAGGGGCCCGCGAAAAATTCCTGCTGCAATGCATCGTCGCCCTGTCCTGCGGTCTGCTGCTCTACTTCTACCCCGGGTTTTCGACCCGCGTGACGGTGCCTTTTCTCAAGAATGTTCAGCCCGACCTGGGCTGGGGCTACATTCTGTTCACGATGCTGGTGATCGTGGGTGCATCCAACGCCGTCAATCTGACCGATGGTCTGGATGGCCTGGCGATAGGGCCGCTCGCCATCGTGGCCTCAACCTACATGGTCTTCGCCTATGTCACGGGCCACATCAAATTCGCCCAATACCTGCAAATCAACTATGTGGCCGGCGTGGGCGAAATCGCCGTTTTCTGCGGGGCCATGGTGGGCGCCGGGCTTGGCTTTCTGTGGTTCAACGCCTACCCGGCCCAGGTCTTCATGGGCGACGTGGGCAGTCTCTCCCTGGGAAGCGCCATCGGCGCCATCGCCATCATCACCAAACAGGAAATTCTCCTGGTATTGGTGGGAGGGCTGTTTGTGATCGAGACGCTCTCGGTCATTTTCCAGGTCGGCTATTTCAAACTGACCGGCGGGAAACGGATTTTCCGCATGGCGCCCCTGCATCACCATTTCGAACTCAAGGGCTGGGCCGAACCCAAGGTGATCGTGCGTTTCTGGATAATCGCCATTGCTCTGGCGCTGGTGGCCATGAGCACGTTGAAACTGCGCTGATGGATATAGGTATGAACCGGAAATGAGCATCGCTGACCCCCATATCGAAGACCGCCGCATCACCGTGGTGGGCCTCGGCAAAAGCGGGGCGGCCGTGGCCCGCTTCTGTCGGCGGCGCGGGGCGCGGGTCACCTTGACCGACATGGCCGGACCCGAACAATTCGAAGCCGAGGCGCGTGCGCTCGAAGCCTTGGGCGTCCATCTGGAGTTCGGCGGCCACCAGCCGGCCACTTTTGAACAGGCCGACCTGGTGGTGCTGAGCCCGGGGGTTCCACATACGATCGCGCCCGCGGCGGCGGCCCGCAATCGCGGTATCCCGGTCATCGGTGAAGTTGAACTGGCGGCCCGCTATATCCAGGAGCCCATCGCGGCCGTCACGGGCACCAACGGCAAGACCACGACCACCGAATTGCTCGGACAGATGCTGACCGCCTCGGGCCACAGTGTCTTCGTGGGGGGCAACATCGGAACCCCCCTGATCGATTACGTCGCCGAAGGTCAGCCGCGGGACTGGCTGGTGATCGAAGTGAGCAGTTTTCAGCTCGACACCATCGAGCGGTTTCGGCCCCGAATCGGTGTGCTGTTGAATGTCAGCGCCGACCATCTGGACCGCTACCCCGACTTCGAGGCTTACGCCGCTGCCAAAAGGCAGCTTTTCGCCAACCAGCGCGCGGACGACACCGCCATCTTGAACGCGGCGGATCCCTTCAGCCGTTCCGCCGCCGCCAGCGCGCCCGGAAGGGTGATCATGTTCAATACGGAAGCGGGACAAGCCGGTGGCGGCGCCCGGATCGACGGCGATCGTATCGTCATCGAACTGATGGACGGGACGACGCACCGAATTGATTTGAACCGCTGGCAGTTGGCCGGACATCACAACCGCGAGAACGCCGCCGCGGCCGGCCTGGCCGCCCTGACCGCCGGCGCGACGGTTGAGGGTGTTCAGAAAACGATTGATACGTTCCAGGGACTGGCGCACCGCTTGACCCATGTCCGAACCCGACACGGGGTCCGCTACTACGACGACTCCAAAGCCACCAACGTGGATGCCGTCTGCCGCGCCTTGGAGGGCTTCGAAGCGGCGGTGGTCCTCATCATGGGCGGTCGGGACAAAGGCGGTGGCTATCGGGCGCTTGAAGCCCAGGTTTCCGCCAAAGTCCGCACCCTGGTCGTCCTGGGCGAGGCGGCCGACAGCATTGCGGCCGCCTTAGGGCACCTGGCGCCCACCATGCGGGCCGTCGATATGGCGTCCGCCGTTCGCCTGGCCGCTGACCAGGCCCGATCCGGCGACGTGGTGTTGTTGTCGCCGGCCTGCGCCAGTTTCGACATGTACGACAGCTATCATCAACGCGGAGAAGACTTTTGCCGTCACGTCCAGCAGCTGACATAAAAAAAAGGGGCCGGCGAGGCCCTCGAACGGCTCCCGACACGCCCTACGATCTGCGTTTGCTGTTTCCAGTGCTGTTTCTGGTGGGCATCGGCATGGTGATGGTCTATTCGGCCAGTTCGGCCCTGGCCCTCAAGAAATTCGGCAGCAGCTATTTCTTCCTGAAAAAGCAGGCCGTCTTTGCCTTGATGGGACTGATCGCCCTGGTGGCGGCCCGCCACTTCCCCTACCGCCTGTGGCGCAAACTGGCCTACCCGGCCGTGGCGGTGGCCTTCGGACTTCTTCTGGCCGTATTGATCGGTTGGGGCCATACGGCCGGCGGGGCAACGCGCTGGCTGCGGGTGGCGGGTTTTACCTTTCAGCCCTCGGAACTGGCGCGAATCGCCCTGATCATCTACCTGGCCTATTCGATGAGTAAGAAAAACGAACGGCTGCGGGAGTTTGCCATAGGATTTCTACCCCATCTCATCGTTCTGGCCATGCTCCTGGTGCCCATGATCCTGCAGCCTGACTTCGGATCGGTCATCATCCTGACGCTTCTGACCGGGATCATGATGTTTGCCGGCGGGGTCCCTTTGCGCCACCTTTTACTGTCCGGGCTGGTTCTACTGCCGGTCGGGGTCTACCTGCTGGTATCGGCCGAATACCGTATTCGGCGTCTGATGAGTTTTATAGATCCCTGGGAATACGCCACGGCCGAGGGGTATCAGACGATTCATTCGCTGATGGCCTTTGGCTCGGGCGGCCTGTGGGGAACGGGTATCGGCAAAAGCCTGCAGAAACTCTTCTACCTTCCGGAACCGCATACGGATTTTATTTTTTCTGTTATCGGCGAAGAATTCGGGCTACTGGGCGTTACCCTCACGGTGGCCCTCTACAGTTTGATCATTTGGCGCGGCATCGCCATCGCCCGCCAGACGCAGGATCTGTTTGGCGCCTTGCTCTCATTCGGCCTGACGACGGCCCTGGCCCTACAGGTCTGCATCAATATGGGTGTGGCACTCGGTCTGCTCCCCACCAAGGGACTGACCCTGCCCTTTCTCAGCTATGGCGGCACATCGCTGGTGCTCAACATGGCCGCCATTGGAATTTTAATGAACATCGGGACGGTGCCATGGAAGCGGCGAAGCTAAACCAAGGTGCATCCCCCGTGCGGGCGGTCCTCACCGGCGGTGGGACCGGTGGGCATCTCTTCCCGGGCGTGGCCATCGGCCGGGAATTGACCGATCGGTTTCCTGGCACCGAAATCCTTTTTATCGGCACGGGCCGCCCGCTGGAGCGCAAGGTGATTGCAGCGGCCGGCTATGGCCATGCCCTGATCACCGTAAAGGGCATCAAAGGAATGGGCCTGGTGCGCAAGTTGGTGGCGCTCAGTGTGCTGCCTGTTAGTGTGCTTAAAGCGGCGGGCATCCTGTGGCGCTTCAAACCACAGGTCGTGATCGGAGTCGGGGGCTATGCCGCCGGCCCGGTCTGCCTAGCGGCCTATCTGCTCAGGATTCCGATCTGCCTTCAGGAGCAAAACCTGCTACCGGGTATCACGACCCGGCTGCTGGCCGGCCTGGCCCGCCGGATCTACATCGCCTTTGAAGGCCATACGGAAAGTTTCCCGCCCGAAAAGGTTCTGCTGACCGGCAACCCGGTACGTGAAGAAATCCGGCGACTGGCGGCCCAGCCCGCTACGGAGCGCCCGGCGGGCCCCTTTACGGTGCTGATCGTGGGCGGCAGCCAAGGGGCCCATGGCATCAACAATGCCGTGGCGGAGATGCTGGCTTGTGCCTGCGACCAAAACAACATTCGGTTTATTCATCAGACCGGTGGCGACGACCTGGAGCGCATGCGCGAGGCCTATAGCGCGGCCAACCTCGAGGCCGACGTGCGCGCCTTTTTCGAGGACATGGACCAACAGTACCAGCAGGCCGACCTGATCGTCTGCCGTGCCGGAGCTTCGACGGTGGCCGAACTGACCTGTATCGGCAAACCGGTGATCTTCATTCCCTTTCCGCATGCGGCCGACAACCATCAGGAGTTGAACGCACGCCTGCTGGTAGAGAAGGCGGCCGGCGAGATGATTCGGGAGGCAGAGCTCAGTGGGGTCGTGCTCTGGGAAAAAATATGCCACTACCGGGCCCACCCGGATGCGTTGGTGCGAATGGCGGCCAATGCAAGGGCCCTGGGGCGGCCTGATGCGGTGGCTGCCATTGTTGACGACATGGTGGATCGGGTAATCCGGTCCTGATTGTCTAACCCCGTACACGAGTGAAGAACATGTATCAGAAAGCATATCACATTCATTTCGTCGGCATCGGCGGCATCGGCATGAGCGGCATCGCCGAACTGCTGCTCAACCTGGGCTATCGCGTATCCGGTTCCGATCTGCGCGCGTCCGATATCACCCGCCGTCTGCAGGGCCTGGGCGGCCGGATCGCCAGGGGACATACGGCCGATCTGGTCGAGGGCGCGGACGTGGTGGTGGTTTCATCTGCGGTTGCGGAAGACAACCCGGAAGTGCTGGCGGCCCGCCACCTGGCCATTCCAGTCATACCGCGGGCCGAGATGCTGGCCGAGCTCATGCGGCTTAAATTCAGCGTGGCCGTAGCCGGGGCACACGGTAAGACCACCACGACGTCCATCGTGGGTGCCGTCCTCTCGGCCGGCGGCCTGGACCCGACCATCGTGGTGGGCGGCAAGCTGATCAGCCTGGACACCAACGCCGTCCTGGGCCGGGGTAATTTCATCGTGGCCGAAGCCGATGAAAGCGACGGCTCCTTTCTAAAGATGTCGCCCACCATCGCCGTGGTCACCAACATCGACCGCGAACACCTGGACTACTACGAGAACCTGGACAGCATCATCGACGCATTCGCATGTTTCATCGACCGGATCCCATTCTACGGCCAGGCCGTCCTCTGTCTCGACAACGAATCGGTCCAGAACCTGATTCCCCGGGTCCAGAAGCGTTTCACGACCTATGGCATGAGCAACCAGGCCGATTTCCAGGCCCGCGACATCACCAGCCAGGGATTTCAGAGCTGTTACAAGGCTTTCTACCGCGATCAGCCGCTAGGCGACATCTGCCTGAACCTGCCGGGGTTCCACAATGTCTACAACTCGCTCGCCAGCATCGCTGTGGGGTTGGAGGTGGGCATTGAATTCGACATCATCAAAACCGCCCTGGAAGAGCTGCAGGGCGTGCGACGGCGCCTGGAAGTCAAGGGATCCATCGGGGAGGTTACCGTCATCGACGACTATGCCCACCATCCCACCGAGATCAAAACCACCCTCCAGTCGATCAAGGCCGCCTGGCCCGACCGGCGGGTGGTGGGCGTCTTTCAACCCCACCGCTACACGCGCACTCAGGCCCTATTCGACGAGTTCACCCGCGCGTTCTACCAAACCGACAAACTCGTGCTGGTCCCCATCTATGCGGCCAGCGAAAAACCCATCGAAGGGGTGACCCATACAGCACTGTGCGAGAGCATCCAGGCGCATGGGCACAAGAATGTGACCTGTACCGCGGATTTCGACGAAGCCTTGACCACGATACGCAGCGATCTCAGGGATGACGACATTATCCTGACCATGGGGGCCGGCGACATTCTCAAGCTGGGGGAGCGGCTGCTGGAACAAATGCAGAACCAGCCCCTCTCGTCCGGGAAGCAAAGCTGACATGTTCCGAGGCAAGCGTAAAATAAGACGCAACACTTACAAGACCAGCGCACATCAGCGCCGTCAAAACCGGTTGGTCCGTGTACGGAAAACACTGCTGACGATGGCCGGCCTGTTTCTTTTTGGTCTCTTCAATCTGACGTTGATCCTCGCCCATGACTGGCTCACCCAGACGACCCTGCTCCCGATCGATGCGGTAAGGGTCGAAGGCGCCCGCCGACTATCCGAGGCCGCAGTGCGCCAACGGGCCGACATCGCCCCGGATGATAACATCCTGGCCGTCAATCTGGGAGCGGCGCGCCGCCGCCTGCAGGCCCACCCCTGGATAGCCGATGCCAAGGTGATCCGTGAGATCCCCGACCGCATCATTATCCGCATTCAGGAGCACGACTGCCGGGCGATACTGAATCTTGACCGCCAGTTTTTGATCAGCCCCTCGGGGGTTGTGTTCAAAAAACGCGAAAAAGGCGAATGCGCCGAGGTCCCGGTTATCAGCGGGATCGACTATGCCGATCTGGGATTGGCAGACGAGGCCCCCGGGGAAGCCCTGGCCGCAGCGCTGGCCTTTCTAAAGCCTGGGAAAAACGCGGCGGTGATTGGCAAGGCGATCCGGATCCAGGAAATCCGGGCTGATCCTGATCTGGGGCTGACCTTGTTCGTGAAGTCACCCGGCGTCGCTCCGGCGCATCGCACGATTGTCCTCGGCTTCACGCACTGGCAGCAGAAATACCGGAAACTGACCGCCATCCAGTCCTATATGGGACGACGCGGTCTGATGCCCGATGCCCAGATTTTCAATCTGCGGGATCCTGATCGCATCGTGATCAGCCCAGCGGCTGGGACGGCCGACGTCGCCCCAGCAAAGGAGGTATAAAATGCAGGGACGCGGTAATATCGTCGTAGGCCTCGACATCGGGACCACCAAGATCTGTAGTGTGGTCGGTGAAGTCGGCGCCGGTGAAATCAACATCATCGGCATCGGCACTCATCCCTCTATCGGCCTGCGCAAAGGCGTCGTGGTGAACATCGAATCGACGGTGGACTCCATCAAGAAAGCCGTGGAAGAAGCCGAACTGATGGCCGGTTGTGAAATTTCATCGGTCTACGCGGGCATTGCCGGAGGACATATCACCGGGTTCAACAGCCGGGGAATCGTCGCCATCAAGGGCAGCGAAATTACCGAGAACGACGTCGAACGCGTCATCGATGCCGCCCGGGCGGTGGCCATTCCCATGGACCGCGAAGTGATTCATGTCCTGCCCCAGGAATACATCGTCGACGATCAAACCGGCATCCAGAACCCGGTTGGCATGGCCGGCGTCCGACTCGAAGCCAAAATTCACATTGTCACCGGCGCGGTCACCTCGGCCCACAATATCGTCAAATGCTGCAACCGCTCCGGTCTGGACGTCTGCGATATCGTCCTCGAATCCTTGGCATCGGGCGAGGCCGTGCTGAGCGACGAAGAAAAAGAACTCGGCACCGCCCTAATCGATCTGGGCGGCGGCACCACCGATCTGGCCGTTTTCGCCGGTAAGAACATCAAGCACACCTTCGTGCTGGCGCTGGGCGGCAACAATTTGACCAACGATATTGCGATTGGCCTGCGGGCCCCCCATGCCGATGCG
>JAAUXT010115161.1_pt1 | contig 11809 bp, 11 predicted proteins | sample 7278171 | NCBI WGS metagenome assembly JAAUXT01 (sample SAMN14350112, study PRJNA611818) | marine sediment metagenome | isolation source: surface marine sediment (1.8m) | place: French Polynesia: Moorea | collected 2018-08
AGAGCCCAAAAGGTCCTGAATCAATTCTCATCTTGACCATGAAACTGCTGCTGACATACTTTTGGAAGAGGCTGCCTATAGGTGCTTCGATTTGGCTCGCACCGATTTGGCTTAAATCGTGCAACCCACCTCAAATCACCTAAAAACAACGTCAAAGCAGACTTCACAAGTGTGGCTTCCGCAAAAGAACCAGAAAATTTTCTGCAACTTTGTGAAAAATTGATGGCCACAGCGTGGTTTGGATGAACCTGGATTCTCCTGGGAACAGAACAGTTTTCTCACCAATGCCATCAGTACTTTCCGTCGCTTCATCAGAGACCACGATTGGAGGCAACGGGCTGACCCTGGATCGCTCCTGTTGCTTTGGAACGTTGTCCTGAGCTAAAGCCACAGAGCTGCTTCGTTTCAACGGAGGTAGTTCCACGTCAGTGTTCGATTGTCGGGAGGCGGCCCTGCTGCCTGGACGGGACTCCGCCAGGCCGTCCCGCAGCTCTGCGTTGTCGGTTTCATCCATGGAACTGCTTCACTGGTAGATTCCACACCACCCTCGCAGAGGCACTTCCTGACTAAAGTCAAGATCTACCAGTCCATGGTTTGGTTCCTGAAACAGAGGCTTGTCACAGGTGTTGCATCTCAGAGCACATTGAGACATTCCTAACCCTTCGATCTCGCCAAGAATTCATGTGGACGGTCTTGAAAATTTTGTGAACATGGAACGACAAGAGAACGTAAGATCTTGACCTACAAAAATCAAATGTGGACAGGTCTACACAAATGCGCCTTCACAACATGTTGCCCAGCGAAATGCAGAGCTTTTTCATTCAGCAATGGTCTTCTTACCTGTTGATATTCGAAGTCGAACGAAGTTCAAAAAACTTTCCGCTTTCTGTTGTCAGCGGAGACTGATCAGTCACGTGACTACAGGAGAAGAGTTGATTGGATGGAATGGGAATCCCGCGCAGGATTCCCCGATTCTCTATTATCGTTCAAAGATCCGACAGAAAACGGCGGTGTTCGAAGTTTCAATTGTTGTGCCACACTTGTGGAAAATTACTTGGAATAAAGGGGCTTACGAGGTTCCGTCGTGTATTTTCAGAAAGAGAAGCTGACATTTCAGGTTCTTCGCTGTCATGAATCCGCTCACGTAAGTGCAATTCTTCAACCTCAGTGACGACGAGAGTCCGTTTTGATCAATTTATTCGAGCGTCCGACGAAATAAAATTCACTTCTGTGTTGATTCCTATTTCAGAAACGTGAGGAATCTCAACAAGTTGAACGAGCGCGAGTTGGAAATGGGTCTTTCCGGGTCCTCGTCGTCTTGGCACCGCAAGTACAAGGACTCTGCGTGGATCTTCGTCGGTGGACTGCCGTACGACCTGACGGAGGGAGACGTCGTCTGCGTTTTCTCACAGTCAGCAAAATCCAGATCTTGTTCTGCTCGACATTTTGTTGGGCCTGTGTCAAGTTTTACGAGCAAAATCACTGAAAGGGCAAAACTTTGAATGTGAGCACAGAAACTGGGAATCGTGTCGTGTGGAAGAGATGGCTTTTCCCACGCGTGCTTTCCAGCTTTCGAGCAAGGCGCTGAGTACTTGGTGAAGCCGCTTCAGTGGAGCTGTGCAAAGCTGAAGCTACATACCAGGCCAGCAATTTGTGCCACCAGATAAAAGCTGCGAATATACAACAATCCTGCAGGAAGTTTTCCAAGGAGTGAGAATAAACTTAGCCTAGTTTATGCTTGAGTCTTACTTCACCAAGGCAGTCTGGCTGACCCATGACTGCAACCAACTGCAGTGCCGCAAGTGGCGGCGAGTGTGAGGCAGGGTCTACCCGAGACCCCAACCGCACACAACAAGCGTGTTTTTATCACTTCGAATTCAGTATAATCGCTGACTTTAAGATAAAGGAAGATTGACGTTGTTCTGTGGACACTGAGATTTTGTGTCAATCATCTTTCATGTGCAACAAAGTTACCATTGTGGTTTTACTCTGCGGCAGATACGGCGAGTTGGTGAACATCAACATGGTTCGGGACAAGGCAACAGGCAAGACGCGCGGCTTCGCGTTTCTCTGCTACGAAGACCAGCGCAGCACCGTCCTCGCCGTGGACAACTTCAACGGCATGAAGGTGACAGCCGGAAATGTCACTTTCACAACAGGAATAATGCGCTTGTCCTTTGGTGTCAGTTTTTTGCTTGGACCGCAAGAAGACACACACATACTGGACCAATTCGAATAACAGCCCTTTTTCTCCTCGAATTTCGCTGTATCCATGAATTGACCGAGTTTTGTACCATACACGTACGGGCTTGGTTTGATTGCACACAAAATCTTCGAATTGAGTTGGCGTGGGGCTCTTTCGTGAATTAGAGCTTCATGTTTCCTGGTTTAGTTGAAACTGGGCCTGCAATCACAGGAGAGGCACACTGTTCACTGGAGAATAATCCATTGTTTCTCAGCACGAAGCTGTGCTCAAAGATCAAGAACTATCCCACAAGGACATGGGAACCTTTCCCCGTGTCAGAAGATAATTTGCGCTGATGTGCAACGCTTGAAAATGTGTAGTTGTCAGTCGATACATGTCGGTCAACAACGCGCGTCAAACTTTTAAAACGATGGCTGCTGTTCGAGAATGAAATGGAGTTTGTTTCGATGTGCTGGTGCAGACCCTTGTCTCCACTTGAAAAAGCATTCTAAGATTGACCTGTTTTGCAGTTGTTGGGTCGGACGCTGCGCGTTGACCATGTGGAAAACTACAAGGTGCCGAAGGACAATCCCAAGCACGAGTTGGACGAGGTACGAGTGGAGATTATTTTGGTCAGGGTATCGCCTTCTTTCCCCTGCAAAAAACAACGTGTTGATGAAACTGCGACCCCTGAGCTTCAGAACTACGTAGTCAGTCCCCCCAAAATTTGGATTTCGGGACACTTTCTCCGTTGTCCACACCGGTGATTGGCGATCAGTAGTTCATGGTTGACGATTGACGGTCGCAGACGAAAAAGGACTCCGAACACAGATGTATTTTCCTCGCGACCTGGAATGTCAATTTGTCTGCAGGTTACGAAACGGATCCGAGAGGAGGGGATTGCGCCACGGGCGGAAACTTCTGGGGAAGAAGAGCAGGAGGAAGAAGAGCTCCTTCCACTGGACGTGAAGCCGCTGAAGAAAAGTGCGTGTGAACGTTTTTTTTCAGGCGCAACTTTTTCGTCAGCAGGATCTGAACTCAGCAATGCCGAGGTGTTTCCGACAAACGTTTGTTTCTTTTTTCTGCTATGATGCATATTCGATTTACAGGGAGCAGCACCCGAGATCTTTTGTCAAACTTGTTGGAGATTCATCATGAAGAAACATGTCGTTTCAGAGAAAAGAGACAAGAAAATAAAGAAAGAAAAGAAGAAAAGGAAGAAGCGAAAAGATCACTCAAGTTCCTCAGAATCTGATTCTGGTGAGTAACCTACATTTGGTGTGGATTGAACAAAGCTTTGTGATGCCGTGCGAAACGGCAGTCGCAGAATCTGTGGTGTCCACTGCTGTCCAGTTGTGCAAATTTTCACACTCTTTTCACCACAGAGTCCAGGTCATCAGGATCGGAGAAGAAACCACACGTGAAGCGAGAACGCAAAGACGACAGCCATCTGGTTGAGGTCAAGCGAGAGAGGAACTCTGATTCACTCGAGCCAAGACGTGCCGCAGGTGGATCTCGCAGATCAGGTGGTGCTCACAGAGACGGAGGCGAAACAAGTCGAGACCAACGAGTTCGTGAAAAAGAGGTTCGTCGCCGCCAAGACCGAAGCAAGGACAGCGAGAGCGACTCAGATGAACCAAGAAAGAACCGCGAGAAAACGCGGGAGAAGGGAAGCAGGAGTGGGAAAATTCTAGCCAGCGCAAAGCGGAGCACACTTGAAAGTGAACCCGATTCGTCAGAAGAAAAGGACGAACGAAGCAAGCAGGGCCGGAGAGAGAAACCGAGTCGCTACGATGACAGCAGTGATAGTGAAGCAGACAACAGGAAACACAATCGAGGAGACCACAGAGACAATAACACGGACAGGCAGAGACAAGGACGGGAAAGAGGGAGAGAAGCAAGAGACAGGAGCAGGGAGAGAGACCGGTACAGAAACAGAGACGGGCAGAGAGACCGGAGCAGAGAGGGACAGAGAAGCAGAGGCGAAAGCAGACGCGGCAGCAGCCGAGACAGGAGACGCTAACAGCATCTGACCACAGATACATTTGGTAGAAGACGCTTGACCAATCAATCGGAATTGCCATGGACAATGGGTGCTTCAAGATGCATAAAAAAAATTGGCCAGAAACAGCCTTATGTGCTCCGAACTGGTTCATGTGACTGACCAACTCGGTGGTTGACGGCAGCTCAATGAAGGTTTCCTTTGGGTGACAAAGGATAGCGAATTTGGATCAATACGACTGGCCTTCACTTGCTTCTGTTGTCTGCAACATCGTCACGAACAGGCGCAGAAGTATGCCGTCTCCACGGTGAAAAGTGTGTTTCTTTTGGAGCAATTCACTGTGGCAACCAACAATAAACAAGTTTCTGTCTTGATATAACGTGTATATTCTGTCAACTGAGGCTTTCATGCCAGAAAAAGACAGCAATGTTTTGTGCTCGTGTGATCGCTTCAACTGTGCAAGTAACGGTACCTGGTACATTGTCAAACACTGAAAGAAACGGGACTTACAAGAGTCGGGAAGCACAGTTTTGTGCATAGAAGATTCATTTGCATCAGCGTGAGCACGACAGAGCCATGTAGAGCAGATATTCCGGTTGAATTTGTTCTGCCGAAACCCATCGGAACACACGAGCATCCACACAGCTCAACACAATTCGCTTGTTCGATAGTTCGAGACAATTCACGAAAAAATATCTGCCAATTACACGTTCACAACAAACGATATCCAGCGATATCCTTTCCAATAAGCCCCAAATGGAAATGAGTGCAAGCACGGTCTTCGCAGAGTGTTTCGGGAACTCGTTTTTACGTTCGCCAGATTGAAAAGCTCGCAACAAACTAAAGGGGGGGGGGGAGGGACACCACCTCCGATCACCACAAAAATATCCAAAGTTTGGCACCAGCAACAACCCTCAGCAAAGCATTCAGGACTCCAGAAATTTAACAATGGAGCGGATATCTCGACAAAATATTGTGAGTGGGTGGGTCTGTACAAACTCGGGACAACGATTTCGACACAAGTGAGATCCTGCCATTTCGTATTGCACAACTTCAAAAAATAAAACGAAAAAAGTACCGTATTTCATTTGTAATCTCTGGAATTCAACACAAACTGTGGACGCAAATATAGTTTCTTGAATGCAGAACACGCCTCACCAAAAGATCGGTGTGACAAAAACACAATCGACAAAACGATTCGACTGTGATCATTCACTAAAGCTGAACTGAGTCTTGTCTTTGGGATTTGTAAGTCTGACAAATGTTCGGAATGGAAACAATTCATAACAATGAAAACGCGCGCATTTTCCCCAACATGGCATCAAGCATTGAGCGGAAGCAAAATCCACGCCGAGTCTAACTCACATTTTGTTCCTATCAAATTCAACTGACGAGTAAATTTATTCTAACAGGCGTTTCGTGTCATTGGGAACTTCACTGTGAATAAACACCCTTCTCACCAGGGAACGACAATAAAAATAATAAAAAATTCGCTCAGGTTATGGCACATTGCAACAATAGAACCACCAATGAGAAAGCACCTGTCACCACAGCCACTGAAAATCTGCAACAAATGACTTTCCACATCAAGTCTACCTTGAACAATGAGTCAGGAAGCTGTGTAGCCGATACCTCAGTTCAAAACAAAAAATTCGCGAAACTATTGAACTGTTTAGAGCACGCGGCCAGAAGCCAGAACTCGAACCAAGAAACATTGGTGTGTCACAACTGAGTTTTGACACCACCAAAAAACAAGACGAGCGAGGTTTCAACATCACCGTACACACGCGGGCTGTGTCGAACAACTGACCACACGAAACAGGCGTGAACAAATTGTGTTTTCACACGACAGATTCTCTTCCGGGATGTACTGGAGAAATACTGTGTGGGCGTCAGTATCACAAGATGAGACAGACATGAGCAAAGTGCAAGGCATTTGTTTCGGGTTCAGGTGAAAAGTGACACTTTTTGTGTTTGAGCTCGAGTCTCTGTTGCGTTCAAGTTCACTCCGCTTTCAACAGAAGAATTGCCGCGGCTGCAGGGAACAGTCACAGGAGTGTTGCGCCGGTAAACTGAGGCAACAGTGCCAACCGGGTCCACAGCTGAACTGTTCTCTGGGAAGCAACGCGCAGTCTGTGACCAAGAAGTATCTCCCCGAGGAGTGACGCTGCATGGTCTTCCTCTGACACTGGCAACTTTCAAATACTGATCTCTTAAGAACCCAGATTACGTTTGTGCTTGTGAACAAGACGAAGTTGTCAAACAACCTCACCAAAATGCCACAAGCGCGAACAACCCACTTAACGACTCGAATTCACAGAGACTCGAAATTTCTTTTCACAACACATCAACACTTCTCGCTCAAACAACAAGACTTTGCAGAAAACGTTTTCACCAAGTCTTCCTCTGTTACCCACATCAAGGCTCGTTCTAAGTTGGTTCCATGTCTTTGCACTGGATGCGAAGTTTCTCTATTGTGGCCCAAGAGAGCGACCCAGGCTCCTTGAAAATACTCTGCAAACGCAAAAAGGAGCAAAAATGAAAAGCAGCAAACTGCCAACTGACGCTTTATCAAAAAAGATAGAGCACATATGGCTTTCAGATTATTCTTGAATGCACAAAACGAAGTTGGGAACTACAATCGTTTCAGCTCGAACACTCATCCTTTCAAGTGGCGGCCCAACGACCAGAATTTAATCAAACGATAAACCGAGATAATGTTCTCAGTCCCCTTCTCCGCCCCAGCTGGCTCATCATACCCACCTGCATAAACTGGTGGCAATGCATCGTCTGTTTGCTGCGCGGGATCTGCTTGAACAGCTCCATGATTTCGGTGAAGCTGCGACAGGCGAGGAACTCGGCCTCGTTCAGCTTGATGAGCGCCAGTCCGACGCGAAACACGATTTTGGCGCCCTCGTAGAACAGACAGTCCCAAACACGCAGCGTCGTCTGCAACAAAGTGCGCGTCTTTCTTTGTGGATCAGACAAGCCTTGTCACCAGAAAGTTGTGATTGTTTGGATTGACAAATCACACCGATCAGTTTTCCTTTTTCGCCTTCACACAGAAATCCATGTGCATATGATCGCCAACTTCAGTGACGTAACAGGCCCAGTTGTCACCGGTGAAATGTTATCATCGCTGACTTTTGAAACCGGTTTCATTTGTCATTGCTGTCAAATGGAACTACAAATCTCAGTTTCATTTGACATCACCACATTTTCTCACTTTGGAGTTCTGTCCATTAAAACCCACCATCATTCATTTGTTTTCATAATTTCTCAGTTTGTGCAATGTCTTTTGTCTAAAATTCAAGAAGTAACTTTCATTTTCCCCCAAAATGCTCTTGCACTGACAGCACAGGCATTGCCACAAAAACTGTTTCAACTACCGCATGACAAATACAACTACTGACACAGCAATTCTATTTGTCGTGCATGACTTCTGACACTGCAAACATTTCATTTGTCATCGATGCCAAAATGCACCAATGTCATCTGGTCAGGTTTGACTGGGATTCAAGAAGGCGTCGGAGAAACGCACTTACTCACCTCAATAGGAAGCACGTCGGCGTAAACACAGATGAACCACTTGGCGCATATGATGGACCACATGACGCCGCCGTTAGAGAAGTGTTGGTGCACGCGGGGCATCTTACTCCTGCAAAACGTCAACAGTAGTCGTGCTTGTGTGAAGTCGCTTTCAAGAAGAGGCGATAGAGTCAGGAGACAGGAAGTCGCTGACACATCTTTTCTGTGGCAGTTTCAGTTTTCCAACGCAACAAACCTCACTGCATTGACCTCCGCGAAGAGCGCAGTGCTCCAAAATAGAAAACGCGTCGACTCACTTGACTAGCTGCCCCAACACCTCGTAGTCAACCTTAGCGCTCGCCATATCTGGGGTGTGGTACCCTGCAACACCAGAAGTCCGAATTTACAGAACTGCCCGAACATTCTGGTATTGACAAGTTTCGTTCAACGGATTTTTCGATGTTTCGTTTGGTTGAAAGTTCTGAGGCCCGATCACACATCTGGTCCGACAACGCTCACCTGGGAGAATGTCGTTGACTAGAGTGTCCATGAGCCAGAAAACTTTTTCGTCGTTCTTCACGACGAGCAGCAGAATCCCCGCGATGAAGTTCAAACCCTGCAATCCGAACAGGCGACACGTTGTTCATTTTCTTGCGTAAATTAAACCTTGCTCCAATAGCCAATGTAAACTGCAGAAAACACCCTGAAGATCAGACAAAGGACATCGCATTCCTAGTCACCATTCCTGTGTACCCGCACGTCGCACTCACGAAAAGGCCACACCTCTTTTCAAAATTGTTCTCGAAAGCGTAACAAGTCAATTCGAAGCCTTGTGCTTTCACAAGCTCACCTGGCAGTAGCCGATCTGCGGATTTTTGTGTCCGAGTGCGACTAGAATGTTGTAAAGTGGCCTTCGCTTGGCGTTCGGGTCCGTCGGCGTGTCTTGGAAGTATATATTTTCTGGGAATGTGCGTGGAATGTCTGAAATTTACCAAAAACTATTGCAACACCATTGCTTGCGGCTGAAATGAATCCCTTTCTCTCTCCCTCTTCTGTCACGAAGTCTGTCAAAATGTCATCAGAAGACAAAGCCTTGAACCCACTGAATCTTCTGGTCGATTCTGTGTGGTTTCGTGTACGTAGTTTTTTTTTTCAAATAATTTTTTGCTCGATCGTACGCAGATTCACACGCGATGTCTCATTCACAATCTCACACACAGTCCCACACTCACACCACCTCACTCCCGCTCGGCCTCACTCACACCCGCACCCAGCTGTATGGTCTCCACGAGTTTCGGGTCGTGCTGCTGACTCAGCAGGTTCTCGTACATCCCGGGGTTCGCCTTCAGTTTTGCTTCGGCACCACTCGAATACATCCAAATCTGAAATAAACATGCGGAGCAAACTTTGCCAAGCGTGTGTGTAGCTCGAACAAAGCACATGTTTTGGTCAACTCTTGCCCAAGCCTCTCCAAAGCTGCTTCGATCTAAAAGTTTTGGCGACAATTCGCTGAAAACAAAACCTTGACGGTGAACAACACCAGGTTCGAGCATGCTCACTGTGACAGAATTGTGTTGTCCGTAGATAGTCAAACATCGAGACGACTCAGCACAAGTCCATAAACTTCCACGTTTGAACATTTCGTCAGCTTCAGCATTCCCACAACTCGGCTTCTTCCATACTCACCGCGGTTCTGTGTTCAGCTGGAATGCCTTTTCTCACGTAGCGTTTCACTGCAAAGAAACAGACGTCAACATGCCCAATTCTTGTTTTTGGGTGACAAATGCCTTGGACCAAACTGGAGAGAAAATCGCTCAGTGCTTGCTGTTTCCGGTCAGCTCAGCAGCAAGACAGGACGTTTGGCCAGGAACTGGCTCATTTCCTGGCACAGGGAAAACAAACGGCAGCGGAAAGGTCACCTGTCCCAGTGTTTCCTTGAAGTGAAGCTGGGTTTCGGACAGCTGTTTCTTTTTCTTCCCAAGTGTTTTCTCGCTGTCAAGCCAGACTTAACCACACAAACTGAACACAAGAATTTCTCCATCAGACCCCCACATCGTACTCACACTTGCGCGTTTTGGGCACAGCGCCGTTGCTGCCCACTACACTGCTCCATCTGCTGGCTCTGCGTGCGAGTACTCGCAGGTAGGAAGCCATGAACTCCTCGTAACTGCTGTAGTCGAAGTCCTCGGCCCGCTCGAAGCCATACGGGTCGATTTTACTGCAATCAAGTGGTCACAGATCCGTCCATTAATTAATCCCTCAAATCTAGTTGGTCAAGCGTCTGATCCTGCGTGAAACAGACCACAGCCCCCTCCCAGTTGCTGACCACTTCGTTGTCAGCGAGAAGGCCACCTGAACGAAAATTTGAAGGACAATAGACCTGCACTCACAAGTTTCGAAAGTCTCAGGTCTTACTGCTGAACACCGAGACAGAGGAAGGACACTTTGTGTGCTTTCCTTCAGTTTCTTTCTTGTCTGAGACACCTCATTTTTGACTGAGACAATCCCGGGTCGAGATGTTTGGTGCCTCACAAATGCTGAGAGATCGGTCTGCGTCACTGCGCCAAGCCAAAGATACCAGTGTTTCATTCCACAGCAGGAAAGCAGAACTTTAATCAAACACAGGCGCGTCGCGAGCGCAAACGGCACAGAAAACGATCACCCCCGATTGCTGCTGCAAAATTGTCAGTTTTGATCTGGGTGTGGTGTGATCATTGCCAAGACTTTTTCGGTGTTGATTGACCACTCACCCCCCCCCCACACACACACACACACACCCTGCTGGCCACTCCGTTACGATCCGAGTGATCACAAAATTCTCAGTGTTGGCCACATGGTGACGGTCAAGAACTTCTCACTTGATTACAACTGAGAATTTCTCACTCATGCTTCTTTACCACTCGTTGTCACAGCTCATCTTTTCTCCGGAAAATTGAATCAACAGGGGTACAGCTTTTGGACAGGGAATTCAACTCAGGAAACAACCAGCGACACGTACGTACGTTCATGCATACCAGCACAGAAGAAAAGAACACAACTCAACGTTGCATTCAACGACACAGCCGCACACCAGATCCAAATGGAATGAACAAATTCTCAAACATCATCAGCTGCTGTGAGGCAAATAATAAGCCCACGAATACACAAACCATCAACGCGAACATGCAATCAATTCGAACTGAACACAAAGCTTCGGTCAATCCACCAACCAGACTTGGTCCGCCTTCCTTCACCAAACAATGGTTCATCCAAATGAGAAACATCGGGCAAACTTGCAAGTAGCGATATTCAGCTGTACCTGGCAGTATGCATTGTTCTGCAAGCGACAATTCCCTTCAACCTGAGGAAGGGCGCAACAAACAAAATTGAAATCGCGCTTTCGAGAAAAGACTGGCAGACCAAACCTGGCGAACCCAACACGAATATTGCGGAACTCTATTCTTCAAACACGTGCAAAAGACTACCTCCTGTGTTTTTCAGCGCCGCCTTCCATCTTCGCAGTCCTGCAACAAGGTCACAATGAAGTCGCCTTTTCAACTCGAACCCAGATATTGCATCGTTCAGGTGCAAATTGCAAAAAAGAAGTGGTTTGCAAGTCCATAAAACATTGTAAAATCAGAGAAGATCTTCATTTGAATGAAATCGTAAATTGTCGTTGCCTCTCAAAGTTGTCCCTCGTGATAATCACAAGCCTTGTACCGGTATACTCGTATTTGAAGACCGATACTCCAGTTGTCTTCTCTCGCGTGTAAAAATTGCTTGACTTGTCGTTTCGAGCTTCAACGGACGACTGACGAGAATTTCACCTGACAATCGGTTTCAAACAAGGCGTGAAATTGAAGCAGGCATCAAGAATTGAGCCAACATCCCTGTTGTTTTTCACACGTCAGAAATAGTCGCAAATATGACTTCGTCTAATTTGAGATCGCTCGCAAAAAAGAATTCAAACGACTGCAAACGTGCGAAGGTTTTCTGCTGGGGCCATGTTTAACCTGCAAATTGGGGTGCCTTGACTAGGATAATTTTTAGTGGCGTACTTCTGTCCAAGTTCTGATGCTGAGCGTCAAAGCATCGTGAATTATAAAAGGGGCGAT
>JAAUXT010079684.1_pt1 | contig 11808 bp, 15 predicted proteins | sample 7278171 | NCBI WGS metagenome assembly JAAUXT01 (sample SAMN14350112, study PRJNA611818) | marine sediment metagenome | isolation source: surface marine sediment (1.8m) | place: French Polynesia: Moorea | collected 2018-08
ATTTTCCTCACTTCTAAATTTGACCTTTTTGACCTGAAGAACCCCAAAATTCAAAGTTCGTCAAATCCTTCCTGGTGCACTATCCCCAACCTAAATTGAACTGAAAGAGCCCAAAAGATCCAATATTGATCCTCATTTTGACTATGAAACAGGTGTAGACATACTATTGGAAGACCCTGCCTACAGGTGATTTGATTTCACTTGCTCCGATTTTGCTCACTTTTTCCAAAAACTCACAAATTGGACCAAGCTCCTCAAATCACCTAAAAATTAAAACTCCACAATGACGCAATTGTTTTGAAGTTTGGCTTCAAGTTTGCATCACCGATCAGAAAGTGCAATTTGTTCAGAAAAATGGTGGGCACAGAAAATTGCACCGGGGTCGTAAATTTTTTTGACAATTTTTGAGCAAGTTTTGCTGGTGTACGACGACTTGGCATCTTTGAGCCCTGTATGAATCCTCGCGGGTCTGCACCAACTGAGCCACAGCGCGCGCACAGCGTCCAGAACAAGGCATTAGGGACGCAAATCAAGTTGTTCTGCGTTGATTAAGGCAGATCCGGATTAATTGGCTACAATGGCTGGATGGAAGCCTATTGTCGCTCTAATTAATTGTTGGTTAATCAGGGCGGGCCGGAGCAGCGCTGGGCCCGGTGGGGAGCCGCGACTGCAATCAGAGGGGAGAGATGCAGCGCACGTTTGCAGATTTGAGCGACAAACAAGAGAGGCGAGAACCTGGATTCCCCATCGGGAGTTACAGACCTTCACCTTGGTGGACAACAATGTCAACGACACGAAAGGAAATTCTTTGCCCAAAATATAACTTCTACTCTGATTATTTCGCGGTCAACATTTTTGGCTTTTTTGGTCAAGACATTTTTTGAAGTTTGCCGTGTGGATTTTCTTTGGGCAAGAAAGACTTCCAAACGAAACCAAACTCGTACAATTTGCTCGTCAGAAAATGGCCTGAAAACACTGGACTTTCGAGAGACATTTCGTCTCACCACACGTTGGTCAAAATGAAGGAATTTTCTTTGGAACTGGATTGCTTTTCCTAACAGGATCATTCTCTGTGTCAGCGGTAGATTCCTTCGCCTGCAGAATTGCGCACAATATCAAACTTCAGTAGCCACTCAGGCAGCCACTTGCTCCTCTTCGTGCCCCTAACGTGTCGTCATGAAAAGTCAAAACGAAGTTTTGACACTTGTCAATTAGGCTGAAGCAGCATCCACTTACAGACAGTAAAAAGCACACCAATTTGTGCTTGCGTGCGACAATTACCCAAGCTCCTGGTGGGGCAACAATTTTGCTCTTTGCAAATGCGGTTTCACTGCAATTTAGGCAGATGAGGCATAGAAAATGCGTGTAAAAGCGACAAATTTGCAGCGCCCGTCCCCAAAGCTGAGACTCTGAAAACCTGCGCTGCTCAGCTTTGAAACACTTTCACGCAGATTCTGGTCGGGAGATGCTCATCCCCAAGGGTTGGTGGCGCAAAGCTCTCTCCAACTATCCTGTTTGACACCAGCCGTGTTTGTGATCAATGCGGACTTACTTGCGTTCATGTATCCACGTGGGGCACATTTCCTGTGGACTTCTTGCACGTATTCGAATTGGACCTGTATATGTAACAGATAAACAATCCAGTTCCAACTTCCGGCGAGCGCCCGCTGGCACTGGACTGCAACACCACTCGCTGCAATCACCAATCGCTGTAGGACCAATAATCAGCCAATTCGAGCCCCCGCTGATTCTGTTTTTGACAGAGTCGCCCAAATCAAGGCAACACAAACCCCTGAAGCCTCCCTGCGTTCCATCCACGCATCCTTTTGACCCGTCTCGGAATCACTTTATTAGTGGCAATTTGGGCAAATGGGGCTCTATCGAATGCAGCAGCTATGATTATTTAATTTGCAGCAGGTAATAAGAGGCGTGTTGGAGGAACTGAGACGTGGGGGGTGCACGGGTCGCATGACTCGAAGTGGAAAATATTCCAGGATACGAACACAGAGCGAACGGGGGATTCAGAACAAACCCACAATTTGATGTGTTCTCTTCGCTCAGATTTTCGTGACACATGTTGGAAAAATTGAAGAAATTGAAGATTTGTGTCTCTTTGTTCGTTTGTTTGTTTTTGCGCAAATGACTAGCGGACATTCGTCGCCAGTTTAGATTTTACACGTGTTGTTCAGCCAAACAAGCAACAAGAGCAGGAGGTAGCTTCCGTGTTATCCCTCTCCACCCCCCTCCAAGATCCCCAGTTTGGACAGGGCGAGGGTGACAAGAAGCCTTGCGTGAGTGATCAGGTCCCAGATAGGCCGGGTGCATTCCACGCCGAACCTCGTTCTCTACCACCCTCCCCACCAATCAGACCACCGAGCATGGACCTGTCAGAAAATCCTCACGGCTGAAACTCTTTCCTTGGCTTTCAAACCAAATAATTCAAAACAACATAATTGAAGGCAAAATGGACAGAATTATGAAGGTCGTCCACTTCTCCACCTTGAAGAAAGGGTCACGCAGCGACGACAGGGGGCGAGACGCGCCCCGAGTTGCGCGTGCGCGGATTGATCGTGAGGATAATAAGCTGCTATTGGCTCCGTCGGGGATCAGGCCGTTGTTTGCAAGCAAAATGAAAAGCATTGAGATGAGGCCCTGTTGGTGATGACACGATCCGAGAAACACTCATCCACACGCAAACACGGTTGCCTTTTCTCTTCTATTGTTTCGGAAGACAGCGTTGGACTGAAGTGTGAGGAACGCAACGAACTTGCACATCACTTCACTTTTGTGCAGCTTGTCGAAACTTTCTGGTCAAAAACAAATGAACTTGCAGCAACAAAAAGCAAAATCGTGAAAACGAGCCTGTTTTGAACAAGGTCTGCTCCTGCGGGGTGGACTGTGATGTTGACGGATTTTAAGGTGCCGCCAAGGTGACCCAATAACTGGAAGTCAACCACCAAAACGAAGCCGAGATTTCTATTTCTTTTTCTTATTTTTGTGGAAAAAAAATTATCAGGTGAACACAGAAACGAGAAATGTGTCATTTACGTCTTCGTCATGAATACCCGTTGGACCTTTTCTTGTGCGACTCAACCTGGTGACAATGGTGTCTCTGGGGCGGGTCCGGTGGCTCCTGCTCCTCCGCGGCGGCAGCAGCGTCGCTCCCCGCGGACGCACCACGTCCCCGACCCGCTCCTATTCCCCATTCCACAGCGCGTTTTCCTCCAATTACTCGCCCAATCAAATTAAATTATTCAATTAGGGAATTAGCAACGCTTTCTTCTGCAGCGAGAAACTGTCGTTTTCAAGACCAGCATCCAAAAGGATGTCTAATTAATTCTGCAGAGATCTCCTGCCAAATTACTCGCAATTAACAAGATAATAGAATTTACCAAGGGAACTGTTTTAATACGCAAGCGGCCACCTTAAGCTAATAGATCTTGTGCGACAGTTACTTCTTCTTCTTCCCCTAAGCAAACGCGGAATGAATTAAGGTGGTTAATTAGCCGTAATTACTTTGAGATCGAAACAACTTAATTCCGATGTGGAATTTTTCCTTCGGCGTCACACAAGACACAAAATTTACAGAACCGTTGTGTGTGTGTGTGTGTGTGTGTGTGTGTGTGTGTGTGTGTGTGTGTGTGTGTGCAATCACTTTCAGCGAGAATTCAGAAGTTCAGTGCCCCTCACCGTGGACAAGAAATTGCTAAAAATTCAAGCTCTTCCTCACTTTGATCATCTTGTCCCCTCTTCAAGTCATCTATGAAATTAATAATTTGTTTTCAGTGAATACAGTACATCCCTCTCCTTCCTTCATTTCCTGCTGCTCTGCCTCCCTCTTTAATTTTCTCGAGAACGCTTCATCTCGACTCTCGCGCTCTTGTGTCCTAATCATGACCAAATTGCGTTCTTCTTGCCTGACACAGTTGAAGTACACTGTCCCGCAAACCAGAATATCCCGTGTGCCTTCTGTCACAGCAATGCAGAAAATACAGTGATTGTGAATTTCCGCCAGGGACATTTTTGAGGAAGTCTTGTTCAAGGGCGGAGTCTGTTCGCAGGAAGCTGCTCAAAGCCAGTAGCAACAGCGTGTGGCCCCTCCCACTCCAATTCAGGTGTTATCGTAAGCCCTTTTAAATGAGTCGCTTTCTGTTGTCGTAGTTACACCACGTCTTTTTGCTTCTGCTGAAAGGGACCGAACGTAAGAAGATTGAATTTTCACACTTGTGGCACTGGACACCATATAATTTGGCGCACCGAGGGACTGCAGTTGTTGGACACACACCAGGAGGACTATTCTCTCTTGTGAGTACTTAGTGAGCCGCAGTGTGAATTGAAAAGAAGTACTTTGACCTTTTGAGGTACTTTCACCATTCCTTTGTACTGAAGTTGTGTAACAATGATTTGTTAGGACGAATTTTCTGGGAAAGACCCAGAGAATGGTCTCAAAGCATTTTGCAAAAAAAGAGAGAAAATTTTCAACATCTTTGTTGATGTACCAACAATGTCTTCAGTCAAATTCCAAATTTTCGTTTTTTGTGATGACTTCACAAAGGTTTTGCTGTTCAGAAATTTCAAAAGGATTCAAACATTCCGAAAAAAAAGTTTGGTGGAGGAGAAAAAGACCAGTTCAGTTGTGTCACTTTTCTCGAAAAAAAAAACATCCTTGTGAAGATTTCGTTGGTTTCTGCCGAACCGAACCCCCTGAGAACTGTCGCTTGCTCCACGTGAACAATTGACAGTTCACTTTCTTGTGTTGCTACGATTTTGCATGTCACATTTTTGTCTTTGCAGACGAATCGCACTTCGAGACACGGAACACGAAAAGATGCACGCTCTACACGAAAATCCGTCTCACCGCCCGACTTCCTTCTTCATTGACGATATCCTACTCAGCAAGCCCAAGTCCGCTGCCTCCGCCCTCGCCGCCCAGGGGCGAGCCGCCGCCACCCCGTCCCGAGGGCCCGACTCCGATGCCGTGGTGATCCCTTCGGTCGCCGGGAGCCTCTTCACGCGGCCGGGCGCAGGAGGCATCGCGCTCGCGGCCTCCTCAGGATCTGGAGAAGCGAACGCGTCGGCCTCAGCTGCGCACGTTGCGGCGATTGCAGCGGCGAGTCTGCAGGCCGCGGCCGGAGGAGGGGGAGTACCCGGGGGCCAGTGTCCGCTGCCGCCCCGGGTGTCGCTCGGACCCCCGGTCGGAGCGCATCTGCCTGCCGAGTACGCTGCTTCGCTCGCCGCGTACCTGCCCGGCCCAGCAGCAGCCGCAGCCTACCTGCAGCAACACCCGTTCAGCCACCCTGCGTTCGCTCCCAAACCCGATCACCCGTTCCTTCTGCCGGCCACAGGTGAGAGAACAATTTTGTGCATTTCTGTAACAGAAATAAAAAAATTCTTTGCTTGTATTCTGAGATCTCGAGCTTTTTCCAAAAATCCTATTTCTTGTGTGAAAAAATGCTGTTGTAAGCAATTTGTCGTTTTTTGTTGAATGCTATTTCTGCCCAAACAATCTCGCAGCAAAAAATCGACAAAATCTGTGTCTCTTTTCAAAAGAAAAATTTCTAGGACACAGGTAAAAATCTTCTGACATGTCGAAATATTTTTCTTGGACCTCTTATATTTTTTGCCCTGGCAAAAACCAAATTTCACACGTATTTTTGTTCCCTTCCTGACGCACGTTTGGCATGAACAAATAATTGCGAATGTGAACGACTTCATGCACCTGAGGGATTGAGGTGAACAGACTGTGACAAATGTCCATTGTTTTACCAAGTCATTCAGATGAATCTCCACCTGGAAAAATGAACTCAACAGTCGAACGACAGTGAATTTCATTGTGCACCTGTCCTCAGGGTCGTCCATGTTTGCTTTGGTCCATTAAGTTGTGACGATTAAACAAGGCTTTGGGATGATCCTGTAAACCTTTAATGACCGAAATGGAAAAGTCAATTTTGCCTGAGACGAGACTGTGTTTGCACAGTGATTGAGGCTTGCTCATTCAAACACATCACCAGTACTGTGATTGACCGTCTGTTTCCTTTTCTGTGCCGTCAAACCTTGGTCTCGATGTTTTGCGCTCAAATGTCTGCGATCGAGGTTCAGAATTTGCACTACCTGACTGTCTCTAAAGGAAAAATGGGAAGCAAAACGCAAGAAGAATTTTTTCGCGTTGCGTCCGAATTTTTTCGTTTGTTATTTGCTGCACTGCATGTCTCCCAATGTTGTGAAAAGGAAAACCAAGCAGCGAGAAAAGCGATTAGCAGAGCAATTTTCCGCGTTCCTGCGTAAACGTCCCATCAACAAATCCTTTCCAGTATATTCACCAATTTCTTGTTCATTTGTCCAACGAGCTAAAGACTCACGAGACGGGTCCGAACCGGGTTTGACGTCTGGTTAATCAACCATCAAAATCGCCCTTGCAAAAACGTGGCGCAAATGTCGACTTCTTCCGCCTGACGCTTCTCATCATCGCTTCATAATTTTGCGCATATGGTGCGAAAATGGCTCTGGATGGCTGCGAGCGGTGCCTGAAGAAGCGACTCCTGCCCAGCGCGATGAGATTAACCTCCGGTTTAATTGAGGTGCAAATAGACAGTGAAAAAAAAAACAAAGTCACGTGTTTGCTTTGTGTAAATTCGCTTTGTTCATCATCACACATGCACGCACACAACACCCACACACACACGCACGTGCTCCGCTATTTCCATGCCCCACCCAAAATCCAAGTTGCCAGATTTTCAGTGTGCGTGTGTGTGTGTGTGTGTGTGTGTGTGTGTGTGCGCACGTCTGTGTGTGCTGTGTGTGCATGTTAGGGGCTGCGGTGCTCATGAACGTGCGTGTGACCCGTGTGTTTTGGTGGGCATGTTCGTTTGGAGAACGCTGTGTGGGTGGGTGTTTGGGAAAAAAATTGACTCGAGTTCACCGACATACGGAATGTAGAGAGCGAACTGAAAAGAGGTGAATATTCTGTGGTTGTTCCCCCAACCAAAACAGATGTTTGTAGATAATGGCCGCACCCTGGCCTCATTGCCACAAGCACACGAGACGTTCGTTTGAATTCCCGGTGTCTGTTGCAGGTTTCCATCTGCCGGGTCTGTTCCAGCACGACGCGCCCGGGAAGCACTGTCGGCGGCGCAAGGCGCGCACCGTGTTCAGCGACGCGCAGCTCGGCGGCCTCGAGAAGCGCTTCGAGGCGCAGCGCTACCTCTCCACCCCCGAGCGCGTCGAGCTGGCCAACCAGCTGCAGCTGTCCGAGACGCAGGTGTGTGTGTGTGCGTGTGAGTGCGTGGTGTATGTGTGGGTGGCGCAGTTGTTTTGGTGGGTGGCTGTTTGGACTCGTGTTGAAGGGAAGACTGATATGAAAAGTACTCAGCGAAAAAGACGAACAAAGAAACAGAACCAGCATGGCGCACGATAGAAATATCTGCAAACCCAAGAATATAGATTTTAAAATGCTTCCCTCATTTCCGCCTCTGTTGCTCCGTTGTGACGTAACGTGGAGACACCCTTCAAATTTCGCGTCGTGCCCATTGGTCACTTGGCTGCCTGACGTGTCCACTGCTGCGGCTCGGTTATCTCAGACCGGAAACAATATTGTCCAGGTGACAAAGCGCGCTCAATTATCTGATTGGTGAGCGCAATCTCTGTACCTGCCAATCTAAAGAAACCAAGGCTCATGTCGGCTAAATTGAGCTCAAATTGAGGGAAGCACGGAGTTGCACCTGGAATGTCACGAAGGGCCAAAGGTTTGACCAATGATGGTGCAAAATCTCCCCCAAATCATTGGCATTTTGGACAAAAACTTGATCGAAATTTGGATGTCCAACTGTTCAAAGCAAGAAAACTCTTTTTCACTCTCCCCCGTCAAAAAACCCAAACAAACAAAAAATGATACAGTCGTGGAGCCCAAAGAAGCGAGATTTTGAAGATCTGTTCAATCGCTGAACTGGTGTTGATCGAGGCTTTGTCTCTTGTGTCTCTTCAGGTGAAGACGTGGTTCCAGAACCGACGCATGAAACACAAGAAGCTGCAACGGAAGTCAACAGACGGTGGATCCGGAAACGACGGCGAAAACGAGGACAAGGGTTCCGAGCATGCGCATTCGGGAGACGACGCCGACCAATCTTTGGAGCGCATCCACAGCGACTGCGCGTCCGACGCCTCCAGCATCGGTCACCAAGACAACGACGAAAACATGGACGACAACGAGGAAATTGACGTCGTTTCCGACGCCGCGCAGGACGCGACGCACATGGAGCAGCAGAATCGCGTTGTGACGTCACAAGTTTCACAGATGGCGCCCCCTCCCGTGCGTCAGCCGTTCCCCATCAAACCGACGCTGGCGGGAATGCACACGTCGCTCCTCCCTCCCTCCGCCTTCCTCTCAGCTGCACATTTGGCGCCTTTGGCACTGAAAGCGAAATCTCAGTAGAAACACCTTCAACCTTAAGTGTTCACTCCAACCACAAAAGGTGTATTTTTATTGTTTGTTTGTGATCTCCCTTGGTATATATGTGCTGACGACAGTTGGCTGGAGGGAAGAGGGAATTTGCGAACCACAACGTTTGCAGCAGCTTGTTTCTGTGTGACAAAAATGCCTCAATGCGTTTGAATTTGTTTCAGCAGAGGTTGCCATGATACTCGTCTCTGTGAAAAATATGTATCGTCAAAGCACAAAACTTACTCTAGTCATTTGTTCAATGTCTATTTTTCTTGTATATAATCACAAAGGAACTTGTAAAATGTCACCCCTGTTGGATCCAGGAGCCTTTGCGGAACAGAAAAACTTGGCGTTTACTCAACCAAACGTTCCCATCTCAGGGGTAGAATGTTTTTGGACCTGCCATTTGAACAGGTAAGGGTGAGGAGAAGCTCTCCACATTTCTGTAAATTTGTACAAAATGTACATTTCTTGTTGAATCCTGTGAATCACGTTGTTTTGACAGTGACAATAAACAGTGGAACTCGTCACCGCTCTGTCTTTGTCTTCGTCAGGAAGTTTTTGTCGAACGCCAAAAACGTCATGACCCGCCCGTGGATGTGAAACCAAATTTTTGGTGAAAATTTCCGAACAAAAAGTTCCCTCAACAACGGTCTCACGGAACCTCCACTGTTGGGTCCGGAAAGGCTCAACGAACGACTTGGTCGGATTCATTTTCGCGCTCCACGTTGCAAAGTGCGTTGTGATGCAACACAACAGAGGATTTGGTCTTCTGTCGTTGTTTTCAGTGCAACAGGACCAAAGACACAGGTGGCTATTTCTCGTTGACTGCTAATTTGACACACAGAGATTTTTCAAAGGACACAACAGTCACAACTGTTGGGTGTAACTGGCCAGAAAAGAATGTACAAATGACCAATTTGTGACGGCATTTCCAGAACCATCCGTCTAGACTTTCCAATTGCATCCCAAAAACTCAAATTGGCCCATTGGGTCATTTAATTTGAGTGTCATCTTTTTTAATTGCTGGGCGCACTTTGACTGAAGCTTTGCTAAGTAGCTAAGTAGTAAATCAGCTACCAGGGAAACGCATTGTTTTCTCTCACATTTGGACATTGGTTTCGAGTTGAACTTCATGGAGACGAAAACAATTCACGAGACACAATGTCAGTTGTGTCATTTTGGTTCAGACAGCTCTTTTAAAGGCCAAAAACAGAATCGTGAACTGTAATGGTGAACAAAATGTGGCTCAACACCCTAACTCTGTTGTGGCTTCTCCACTGTCTTCGTCCTTGGGGAAGCACAAGAGTAAAAGCCAAAACCAATGCGGACGTTGGTCTTTTTTCGCTTTTGCTTCCTCAACGAATCGACAACAAAGTGCGATCCGAGGGTCTCTGCATACACAGCAGAGCAACAAAGTTCTGCAAAAGATAAGGTGCAGACAAGATAAAAACAACAAAGACTTGAGCGTATGTACGATGAAGTTGATATCTGGGAAATTCTGTTTTTTTCCAAAAGAAAAAATTCTGAGGTGCTATCAAAAGTTCCTTCACTCATACCCAGAACTCGCGCAGCGCACATCACTCACTCCGCTTCTGAAAGCGCTCGCGTTTCGTTTTGCTCAGATACTCAAATTGCAACTGTTTCCTGTCCCCATCAAGGATAATGAGAAGATAACTCAGCCTCAGTTTTCCTATTATCTCTAGGTAATGGTGGAGGCCTGGGTTGCTTTAACTTCTTGTATCAAGGCGGGTAATATGGGGATAATTGTGCATTTCCTCAGAGCTGACTTGCAGCCATTTTCTCATATCATATCTGGCGTGCCCATTGGAAGAAAATTTCCCCAGTGTTTCGCCGTTGTGCTCTTTTGGTTCTTTGACGCTTGGCGCTCTTCATCTGTGGAGATGATCTCAAACCTTGTTTTGCCATTGTGATGGAGACCTTTCTGTGGTGTGCCCACGAGAGCACCACATCAGATCGATCTTTGAGCAAAAGTGATGTACCTCACGTACAATGTCGTTTTGTGTAGATCTACCTGTCGATACATGAAATCGCACAACAACACAAAACAAGGCATCAGGCATCCCTGGTGGAGTTCTCTTCTCAACTGATGCATGTTTTCTGAAAGGAGAAAAACTTTCCTGCAAGGAGAAAAACTTTCCGTTTTTCTTGATTCACTCGGAACTGCATCAAAGTTTCTGCGAAACCTGAGGTTTCTGTCAGATATCAGATAATGAATATAATCCCCCCTCATTATCTCTTATAAACATCACAGAAACTCCGCATTGTTGCCTTGTCAAACAATGGGATTTTCTTGCTTTGTTTTGTGGATCATTGGAACCGTGGAAGCGCAACGTCGTTCCTGCGGGAAAAGGAGGAACGAGGCCTGTCCCCGCCGTCTTGCCGGTTTTAGATGACTTCCTCTCTGTTTTTACCTCAGCGGTTCACACCCAGAACACAACAACTCATTGTTTGTCTCACCAACCACAGTGAGTCAACCCGATGAGACTTCACAGTGTGAAAACTTCAAGTTTGGGAGATGAAAGCTCGTCTCCCGTAAGCACGGGTAATCCCATGCACCTAATTAACGCAAAATTTTTAAAAGCATTTTCGTTCTTCCTGTTTGTGAGGACTCAAAATTTAATTTGACAGCCAGCTTTAATCTGCAAGTTTAATTGATGACGGAAATTTCAAAAAGTTTCGCTTTCGCGGGTGTGCATTGCAGGTTTTGAATCCCGTGTTTCGTTGAGGCAACCAACTCTTGGAATCGCTTGTTTTCCTGACAATGTCATGACACACAAGTTCGTCTCAACAGACCCACTGCCACCACCAACAGGGAACTCCACCACCCGACTTTTATTTATATTTTTTATTTTCTTGACTCAAAGACAAGGCTGGTGAATTGGTCTTGGAATTGAAAAATGAAACAAACAAACATCAGCTTCAGGTGTTGCGGTCACTGGTCGTAAAGTTGTTTACAGCTGACCGTTCTGGCAAACACTTACAGGACCACCACACCCTCCCATGCAGGTTCAGAAACAGTACACACATAGTTTTCGCAACATAAAACTGAAGCACTGAAGTGTCTTCCACAGGAAGACACTTCAGAAAAGCACCCAGAAAAGCTCACTCCTCACTCCTCACCCATTAGGCAGCCAAAGCACAGAAGGTGTCACAAGTTCTACCTGGGGAACGCTCATGTACATATTCTTTTCCTTGCACCTAAAATACGTCACTTTTTGCCTGCACCAGTTGTATCTGACAAGGTTATTGAACGCTGTACGAAAGACGAATACTCACTATTTGGGTCGAGATTGCGCAGCAATTGAGACTCAAATGGTGAGTATGAGTCTTTTGTACAAAGTTCAATA
>JAAUXT010028460.1_pt1 | contig 11807 bp, 5 predicted proteins | sample 7278171 | NCBI WGS metagenome assembly JAAUXT01 (sample SAMN14350112, study PRJNA611818) | marine sediment metagenome | isolation source: surface marine sediment (1.8m) | place: French Polynesia: Moorea | collected 2018-08
TACGAGGCACTATCCAACCAAAGTGAGAATTTTCATGGTCACCAAAGAAGCCAATTGGCCTGTCTGCACTGAGAAGGTGAATGAAATCAACTGTCTCAAATCAACCACCCATGACCTTCCAGGCTGATCGTGAACATGACAATTCTCACCTTGGTTGGATATTGCCTCGTACTCGTACGTTGTTTGTGGAACCTCAGTTTGGATCGGAGTAGCAGGGAACTTTAGTTGCAGGCCGTGTGACGCCTCCACGGTACGTGCGACGCGGGGGGTTTGTGTAAACCCTGGACGTCGCACGTCGCACGTGGCGCGGAGGCGTCAGACGGGTTGCAACCAAAGTTCCCTGATGGGTACGACCAAGTCCTGGGAGTATCACACAGACCTGCGTGAGTCCAGGAATTGGTCAGGGATCCGTCCTCCGGGGGCCTGGCTGTTTCAAAAATGTTCGCGCCGCCTCACAGGCAGCTGGCACAAGGTTCCGGAAAAGACTGTTTCCAAAAGCAACTGCCGAAAACTCTTGCCACAGTGAACTTGCTGCTTTGCCCAGTCAATGACTCGCCACATCATGTAGTGAGGTTGGCTCAATCGAGTTAATTGCCAAAACTTACTTTGTTGGACAGTTCTCCAAGAAGACTCGTGGCGTTTTTGTAAGCAGCTTTGCTGTCAATGTATCTCAACGTGAATTGGTCGGTGCATCACTTTGTGTGATTGTCTGAGAAAATGGACCCTGTACCCCCCCATCTTGTTTGTTTCGTATTTGTTTCGATAGCGGGGCGTAAACGAGACTTGCGAACACGAAACAAGACATTTTTGGACAAATGTTAGTGAACAGGGGTCCGTGGGGAGAGGGTGTTCGTATTGGCACCATGAAGACGGGTCTGCTCGTACTCGTACATGCAACTGCCACTCGTTCAGTTTTGTGACACAGCTGAATTCTGCCTCCCCCCCCCCCCAAAAAAAAAAGAGGACCGACTCCGCTCCGGATTTCCTGCACATCACTTGACGTTTTTATGCTGTTTGTCTTCAAACATTCATGAAACAGCACAACGCTTCAATAAAACTTTGCACAGCTGAAATTTGAGGTCATGGGAGCATTACCACATACCCTGAACATCCCCATAAAAATTGTTTGCCACGGGCCAGTGGCCTTATTGAGAAAACGCGTGTTGACACTCCAAACAGCATCAGCTTTGGATCGGGTCGGGTGATGAGGCGAAGTGGGCCAAATGTTCTTTGCCGAAACGCTTCAGACCAATATTGATTTAACAGCACATAATACCTGATCATCTCTTCTCTCCTGTCTGCAGTCCGGCACCGCCCCAGGCACTTTGATAGAGACCAGGCGACAGAACAGGCTGAAATTTTCTGCTTGATTCCGCAGTTCCTATGATCTACGGCCCCAGGACCCATATTTAGTGCAAAGGTGCCGTGAAGCACCGGGATTCATGAGAACACGTGACACGAGGCCTTGTTTGTGCTCACTCCGCTGCTGTGAGGTGCAGCTTCCCCCATTAGGCAAATAACCAAACTTCTTATCTTCATCAGCAATCAAGCGATGTAAATCTCATGTTTCAGCTGCGTGAGCCTCAGTCCGACTGAGCTTGCGTCAGACGTGGTGGTTCCACCGGGAGGACAGTGACGCGGGATGGGCTCCCACAGAACCTCTTCTGTTCTCAGCGTGAACGAAACCAAGTCACTTCGAAATATTTGTGTCCCACTGTTCAAGGAAACATGATGAGAAAAGGTCGCTCGGCTTTTTGCGATGGACATGAACTGGGGATGGTCAATGTGTCTTCTGTGCAGATGCAATGCAAATGAAGCCAATTTCAACGAGTCAAAGAAACGGGGGCTCTGTTCGAACTCATGTTGTAGCCTTTCCTTGCCACAAGTACAATATGCCCCCGATTTCCACTTTCCGCCAAAAAGATACAACCAGTCCATCTGTTGATGTTTTCTTTCAGTGCTGTTGAGCCTGTGACAAAAAAAATGCCTCTTTGGGTGCGAAGGGACTCCACTCTTGTGCTTCGGCAGAGCAGCGCAGAACCGCTCAAAGTCATCTCACCGCTCTAACATTTGGAGGCAGACTCCACAGGCTTCAGCCAACATCACAGGAGGCAAATTAAATTGAGAGATGTTTTGCATGTGGAAAGAAGGCATTAGCCTACTTGGCCTTTCACTGGACACGATTCAGCAAACGAGAATCTTGATCCATTGTGGCAGATTCCAGGAAATCCTGAATTGCGCTGCAAGATGGGCAGGAAGTATTTTCACGTGACAGGGACGATTTTAACCACTTTGCATATTGTGCAAGGAAACTGATATTTTCCAACCAGGCGAGGATTGACGCAAAGTGTGTTTGTCTCGCAAATTTGAAAAGCCACAGAGTGAGCGCTCCTTGATGAAAACTGCGATTGCATCTGTCCAACTCATTTTCAGAAGACGAATAGAACATGCACGAAGCCTGCTGTTTCTTTGAACATTCCGTCAGTACCTGTAATTCAAGCGCATTACTCACGAAACGCTTGTGGTTCGTGCCTGCGAATTATAAATTTGGGTCCATTTCTGTTCACAAACAGCAGCAAGAGAGACATTCTTGTCTTCATCAAAAACGTTCAGAACGATTGAACGAAAAAGGAAAAGTTCCCCACTGTGCTTGCGTTGCTTGTGAGGCGCATTTCTTGTAATCTGGCTGAATTATCCCAAAGCAGCAAATGTATCATACCATAAGGAGCACTTTAGGTTGGCAGGCAGAGCGGCAGCTCCGCGAGCTGCGATCAAAGTTTGTACCATATGGAGAGCGAGAAAAGCCCTTCCTAACGTGACCTCAGTTCCTTTGTTGAAAGCTTTTCGGAAACGTCAACTGCAAGACGAAGTGAGTTGTTCAGAAGCGTAAAATACGTACGAGTATGGCTTTATCGACACCATCGTTCTTTGCATGAAGCAAAGCAATGGCAATGGAGGGCTTTCATGACAAAAAATTCTTGAAAGCCTCACACAGATCTGTGGCTTTTGCCAGTCGGACCTTGTTTTTGCCCAGTGCTCGTCACACAGTCCTGTCTCTGACTTAATCGGCAGAGTTGTGTCGTGAAAAGAGAAAACCCCATTTTTTCAAGCCAGATGGGGCATTCAGTCTTTGTGCTCTTGCCTTGTGGATTCTCAATTTTATCATGACGACAGAAGATGCTCCCTACAAAAATGCTCCCCGCAAAACACTTTTTTCCAGGGTCCCAGTTTCCTTTTCGGCATTGAAAAAACAATTTGCAGCGGGTGTCAATCAATGACAAGTGTCAATCCAAATCTGACTGGGAAGGGAACAAAGTTTCGTAAATCTATTCAACGTACTTCCTCCCTCCAGTTACGCGGATTGTCTCAGGGGCAAAACAGAAAACACATCTCTGTTGCACTGAGTTTGAGCACAAGTCCTGACAACACAATCAGCAAGACAAACACGACGCTGCTAAGTGAGAATTGGATTCTGATCCACTTGATCCTGTGGACGTCAAAGGAGTTTCCGGGCGCAGGTTTCGCAGGGGTCGAGAATCCTTGATGTTCTCGAGATGTGAGTGTCAAGAGGGCAGCTGGGAGCGGGACGGTCTCGGAATACTCAATCTGCAGAACAGGTGCATCTCCCACCACTCCAATTCACGCACAATCCCAGAGCGCGCCCGACCCGAGTTCCACGTAAATTGGGGCGCAGATGTAATTAGAATGTTTTTCCGTTTAACTAGATTGGATACCTGTTGTAAGGCTTTTAGCCCGCACTAATTCTTATGAGCTCCATAATCATTAGCGAGATACAGAGTGCTGTGGCAAGATGTTCTTGCTGGAAGAAGTGTAAAAATAGAAGTCAAATTGCAGCTCTCTGCTGTAGAATGTTCCTTGCATGCCTTCTGCAGCGGGAGAGAGTTTGTGGTCAACAAACGTCACCGAAAAACATTGCTTGGACCTCTTTGTGGGATTTGTCCAGTGCGATGCAACTGCAGTCCTGATGTTCGGCGCTGCAACCAAAAAATTCATCGCAACGCGTGGACTCCATGCACGAAGGCAGAAGAATTTTGAACGAATGGAGACGTAAATTGTCCATTTTCATTGTTTTTCGAAAGGTTATGTTCTGATACCACAAAACGCTTGACTTGACCGCACGCAAACCAAATTTGCTGAAGGCGCAGATGCGAAGAAGGCGGACAGCTGCGGCTGAGTTACGGAACATTTGTTTCAATTTGTCGGAACCATGCAGCACTCTGAGCACGTGCTATGGGTTGGCAAGGCAAAGAACTCTTGAAGAGAAGACAGAAATTCATGTTGTCGAGTTGCTTCAACATGCAGCAGCGGAGAAGGTCGATTGAACTCCATAAATGGGGCACAGACAACAAACAGGCAATGGATTTCGTTGAATGGACCTCACTCATATTCTGGGTGAACCCGTGGCCCCTTCAAATTTTTGAGACAAACATCTTTTCGCGTGGATACAACCTTCCACATCTGAAGTCGCACGATTCTTGCTGACCTGTTGTCACTGGGTGTTGGCACATTGCGTCCGTCATTCCTCCTCGTGTTTCTCAGTCACAAGGATCTGACATTTCAGGGAATAGTCTTCAAGAATTCCACTGCAACGATTCAGAAGCTCAGGCTCAGAGTCTGCATTTGTATCACTCTTCACCAGTCTTGCACTGAGGACATAGCACCTGCAGGCATTGGCTTCTTACAAGGACCGAAGGTAAAAAGAGTCGTATATATGTTGCTGTAACACAACACCTTGGTCACGTCTGTCAAACAGAGCTGCTTATTGCAACACCGTGTGCACGCCATGCATCCACGCAAATCACCTGCACGATCAATTCGATGTGGCGAACAAAACCACGATTGCGTGTTCGTCTGTTTTGCTCAGGGCCGTGCCAAAGTTTACGATGTTGATGCTTTTTTGTCATTTTTTTTCCAAGAGAACGCTGCTGGATGAAGTGTTGAAGAGCTTTGACCCAAAACTCTTTTGTGGAAAGACATTCCGGGTCAGGGACAAACTGCTGTGCCTTCCAGAACACAGAGTGCGTTCGTTGAAGCTTTGGGGGCAAAATGTTTTCATGATTAAAAACGAAAACAGTAAATCAAACACCCTTGGGTTATGGTGAAAAATGTGCAGCTCGCAGCCAGAAAAATAAATATTGAAGCGCTTCTTGCAATTAAAATGTGAGGAAGAGGAGCGCTCCCGTGGGGTCGACGCCTGTATCCGGCTCACTCTTCTTGCCTCCCTCAACTTCGGAAAGCCGGGAAAGGGAAAAAAGTTACCCGAGGACAACAAAGCTACATTTTGCGCATTGGGCTGCAACAGACGGAGTCTGTCGTGTTCGATTGAACCTCCTGCTGCTGCTTCATTCGTACACAACGCGCTGCAGTGCTCTGGAGTTCACTTCTTACAGTTGGGCTCATGAATGTTGAACAGGTATCACGGCTGTGGAGAAAAGAAGCACTTTCAGCAAGTCTCTTCAATCGTACACCTCAATTTTTTGCATAGTCTGACACCTTCTCGTCATTGAAATACGAGTTTCTGAGCATGAAAAAAGTGGCGTGGAGTCCCAGAAAGAAGAGAGGAGATGCAACTCATGAGAAGCTCCCTCCAGTCCCATTCGACGTGCGAAACACGTGGGAAAAAATTGTGGGAACTCAACTGTTCAAACACAAACAAGAGCCAACACCAAATTTCTTCTCAAAAAGTTCTGCACCAGAAATATTTCACGAAATCCCACTCTGAACAGAGACTTTGAGAACGATGTGCTTTGTGAAACAGCAGCGGAGAAGATATGCGTGACAATCTGGTTGACAATAGGGAGGTTTAGTTGCAACACGTGGCGTGGTGTACGTGGGACGTGCGACGTGGCATTACAGGCTGGAAATCAGTTTCACCCTTTTTAAAATTTTAGATCATTTTTTCAAATTCAAATTTTCAGACACTCTTCTCCTTTCACAAAATATTTTCTCTGACATTTACCCTTTGTATCTGTGGAAAAATTATTGGTGAGAATTCAGAATATGTGTCTGTCTAGAGGAGAGAAAATTTTTCCCAGATTTTCCAGGGTGAGACACGTGGCACGGGGGCGTCGCGCGTGTTGAAGCAGGCTCAGCGAGGCTGGGGGACGCTCACTTGCGAGACGTGGCGCACCCACCTGTGCCGCCTCATCGGGCTGTTTGCGTGGAGGCGACCGGGCAGAACGCGCCCTGCACTGGTTCCACAGGGAATGACATGGCAGAAACCGTTTACCTCCCACTCAATTTCCCGCTGATTCTTTGCCGTGTCCTTCGGACCTGGAGACTGTTCCCTGACTCCAAACCACAACGCGCCACACGCCACAAGCCGAACCTCCACAGTTCGACTTTGGATGAGGCGTGGAATCCCAGAGAAGTGACGCCCCAGAGTCCCTGCTGACTTCAACTTTGGATCCCAGATGGACAATCAAGGCATTCTACAAATGTTTGGTGCCGGACTGTGAAAGCAAAGATTCAAAATCTGTGTTGCAATCGAAGGCACGAACGGCGGGGAGCTTTTGCGTCACTTGCGCCGCAACTTTGAGGCGGTGAAGCCATATCCGTGTCACCGCCTGCAGTGTTGTCATAATTTCAGATGCGAGTGTGTGTTGCGTTTCTCTCACCAGTGATAATTTCTTCTTCCATTTTCAAGGCTTCCCATCTCCGCGAAATTACCTCAAAGAAAATGCCTGTGATGATATATTTTTGTGATGGAAATGTTGTGAGAGAACGATTGTGGATATCGAGAGACGGAGACAAACTCAACGAAACCAAGTCGTTTTCTTACACACGTGCGTTTGAGTGAGGTTGATGACTTGACACGGCAAAAGTGTTGTGAACGGACAGTTGGACGATTCAATTTAAACCCATTTGTGACCTTCGTTTGCAAGCACTTTCGTTTGTGGTCTGATCAGCCTCTGGCTGATTCAGGGTTCCGACACAGTGTCACCAGTGTCCGACCCCGACACAACTGGTGCCATATTCAAAGACAGCATTCCGCAAAGGTTGGTGTCTGCATGGTGGTGGCTCCGGACCTCCTGGTTCTACTGCGGCTTGTGCTTGTATCGCGTGACGAAAGTCGGGTCCACCGCAACGAGTGGTTTTGAGTACAGGAAATTGCAATTGGCTTCGAACACTTGTGGTTCTTGTTGTCTTCAAGGAAAGCGTCACATTCAGGCGAAAACCTCTGTCCCTTCCTGACTGGTAAAGACGCAATGCAATGTTTTCATTTCTGAATGTCAGCGTCTCCAGAGGACCAGACCAGTTTTCACAAGCTTTGTTCTCAGGCTTCCCCCAAGAGACTAATTCCGTCCAAACCGCTTTCGGTTACCATGGGCGTGGGGGCAAAAGAATGATGCCCCTTTCTCTTTGTGGTTTTGTACAAACGAAACTGAACCCCCCCCCTAACCACCCTGTCAGCACAAGCTGTGACATTTATGAATTCATTCTGGCAACCTTCTGCCCGTTGAATGACAAGTTCCCTGTTGCCCCGTTTTAACTTGCACATGACTGCTTGGAATAGGGCAGGGGCAATGCCTCAGCAGCTGCACCAGGGTTCCGTGCAGACGCTGTTTCCCCCCGCGCCGCCCCGGACGGAGCCTCCGCGCAGCTCCGTCTGCACGTGTCTCAGTGGGACGCGATAAATTCCCACAGATTCCATCCTCAGAGCCAAATATTGCGCATAAAATCTGCCCTCATTGCTGCCGAGGGGATACATTTCAACGCAGGGGAACAAGGTCTGAAACGCAAGGCCGCAAAAGGCTTGAAGCAACAGTCTCGCCAGCTTCCTTTTCACCATCAGATAAACTGGCTCACTGACCCAGTGAGCATTTCTGAAAGAATACAACAACCCGGCGAAAGTTGAGATGTGTTTGGGCGTGGCAGCTGGTTTGAGTCACTCCAAACACGACCAGAGCGCCTGGTCCGGGTACTGACCAGTCCCAAGCTCTTCCCGAATGTGGACATCCAACTCATCATGCCATGTGGTTCAGAACCAAACACAACTAACGGCGGCGATGTTTTTGCTTCACTTGCGCCACTAACTGACGTTTTCCACAACAAATGTCTCGAGGAAAGACCAGCCCTCATCTTCGAATTGTTGCTTGCAGAAAGATAATGAGATGGGAAGTTTTGAGTCATTGGAACGGTGTCACTGTCTCAGCAATGATGGAGTGCATGTCGTACCACAGAACAAGCGCTTTCGCTTGTCTCCCAACTTGAAGCCGCTTTTCTAGCCAGGTTTTTGTGCCCCAAAAGATATTTCTGAGCACATCTGGCGTCTTACATGTCCTGCCCCAAGACGCTAGTAATGACCTGAGCTTTTGTCCAAATTTTGTAACAGGTTTCATCTTGTTTTGAGATTTCGCAGACAGGCCTTCCAAGCAGAAAGGAGTTGTGTCAGACCGTTTGGTTGCTGAGTGGAGGTCGTCACAATGCTCTTCAAACAAAGGCTTGGATCCAAAATCGTTGGTCGTTCACTGAAGAACCAGAATGTTTCACAAATTTTCATTCGCGCGTGTACGTAGAGCAAGTGAGCTTGAACCTTTCAGACTCGGCACAACATGCTCGAGTGAGGGGGTCGTGACAATCAACATCGTTCGCAAGTAACGGACACAATTGTTGGTTTGCTGGAACACAACAAAAGGACATAAAGTAGCTTGTTGTCAGAAGCTAAAGCGACAGCTTCATGCCGAGTGAATGGCAAAAATATTTGACAAAGAATCAGATCCAAATGTGCTGCTCCGTGTTGATGGCTCATGACTATTTCCGCCCTGTTGTTATCAGATATAACCAGCATCAGCATCACGAGGCAACAGAGGCCTTTGTGAAACGCATCTACCTCGCCTCACCGGAAGACATAAATATCTTCTATGTCGTACCTTTTCGATTTATGACATGATGACACGCCGAGGCCAGATCCAACATCAAACGAAAAGTCTGCAGTTTTTTGTTGCAAGTAGTTGAAGACAAAGACCAAACTCCTGGCCGAAGTTTACTTCAGGCTCTCAATTGTCTTGAATTGCTGATTTGGGGAAAGTATTTGTGAGACTCGCTGTGGGCAACCTCAGTATCAGTCTTCTGCAAACGCGGTGAAGACAAATTTATGCAAATGTTGCATTTCCTGTGACTGCCTGACTTCACTCCGTGGAATTCTTCATTCACACAAATAATCCGGTGAACTGCTCCACGAGATGTGAATGCACAAATCAACCCTACTTTCAGGGGTATCTCACAAACAAACCTGCGTCTGTAAACAAGGCTATTCAACCGGCATAAACGGAGAAAAATGATTGGAATAATCGTGCAACAAAACAAGAACACGACGCAGCTGGACCGCTGTTTGCAGGTGACGCGAAGACCTGGTGCAGGTGTCCATGGGCACTGAAAAAATACAACACAAGATGTTCCAAGCAACACAACACAGCCCGAAATGAAGCGTTGCAAGCACACAAGTATTGCAAGCAAAGCACTTTTTACACAGGGGAAGGAACTGATGTCAATTGACTTTACTTTCTCCAAAGTCTAGGCTGGACTTGACTCATGGGGGAGGGTAGAAAGTTAATTAATTGACAAGTTTGGGGGTAAGTCCGTTGTCAATACCGTGTAAAAGGGTAGCTCTGAAACTAAAGTTGACCAGCTGTGAGCACATTATTACAATTAGAAGTAGTGAAATGAGTTAAAATTGCTGCCAAAGTGCCAAAATTGCCCTTGGAAAAATTATTTTACTCAGAATCTGAAAACATGAAATAACAAACTACAAGATTTCTGCACAACTTTAGCAGCCATTTTGGACCACTTTTAATCATCAGATGCTATTCAAACTTTATTGACTTGGTTTTGGGGTATGCACTTTCATTTCTGAGATAATTCACCCTGCCCCCTAAAAATCAATTTCAAAATGAGATACATGGACTTGGGGTTCACAAAATTGAAGATTGTGGCCAAACCTTATGCCCCACTGTTGCCCAAATCAAACTCTCTGAGCTATTTTACTTTGGACCATGTCAGTTCAGTAAGGAGAGGCAGGCTTTCAAAAGTCTTCAGTTCATTCCGTAAAAAAACCCACAAAAATACAAAATCCTCACGCGATGCAACACAGTGCATCTTAATTTTGGGTGATAAAAATGTGGCGAAGTGTTGTAACGCAATTCGATCCAAGTGACAACACCTGCCCGCGTGCTCTTCCACGAAGAGGCACAGATCTTGAAGGACGAACGGAGACCAAAGCCTGGGTGTTGATCCGCAAGTGCAGCTGAATCAACAGAGTCAAGGCATGCACGTCTCCACCCCATGTTCACCCGTTTTGCTCCCACTGCGTTGTTTTTTGGTACACGAAAGCAAAATTTCATTTCAGGAAAGTATTTTTTTCTGACGACAGAGATCTGGTGTCGTTTCGCAGTAGCACTTCTCATTGCAGTGAGTAGTCTGTGGTGAATCAAGGAGGTGCCACGTCTCTGCTGGAAAAGGGAGGAAAATTTTATCCCGTTGAATTCACGAGAAAGCAAAATTCAGCGCAATTGAATGAAACTCCAGCGGAGTACACTTCAAATTCAATACATCTATTCCATATTCATTCCAACTGCAGAGAGCTGAATGGAAATGAAGTAAATTCATTCGCACAACTTTTGTTGTCATTGCTGACGTTGGTGGTGGAAACGTGAGAGTGAGAAAGGAAGTCAAGAAGCGGTGCCATCGAAATTGGAAATTTACAACTGACGGTCGTTAACCAACGGAAACTATCGCAAACTCTCGCAAATACACCGCTGGAGCGGAATACGCCTGAGGCTTTGTTTTCGGAGGTCCTTCCTTCTCTTAACTCTCGATTCCACGGTTGGCACACCAATTACGACGACGACGACGACGACAACAACAACAACAACAACAACAACAACAACAACAACAACAATAGCAGCAGCAGCAGCAGCAGCAGCAGCAGCAGCAGCAGCAGCAACAACAACTGCGGGTCATTGAGTACACTCAGCTATTTTGGCTCTTTTGAAGAAATTTTTTGGGGTACTACAAGCATCTCCAAAACTTCCCGCATTGGTCGTTTTGGGCTGGAAAGAAAAAGAACACGTCAAGAAGTAAGCAACTGGTGGTAATTCCTCTGTTGCATGCGAATGCGCAGTTCATCGGCACCTAATGCTTCTGACAAACAACGGACGGACAAATCTTCCCTCGAGAGCAAATGAAATACGAGTATTAGGTCTTGGCTTGATACCTGGCGCTCTTACACTGCATGGTCGTGACAATTAACACTCGCAGCGCTGCAAGCAGCACGAGGCGTGGGCCTGACCGGGTTTTGTCTCAATCACCTCAAAGTCTTGCATACCTTGGTTCTTGGGGATGGCACAGTGCGGAAATTTCTGCTTTGCAGCTGAACTTTTTCTCTCGACAAACTTGACTTCCCCAGAAACATAATGATTACCACAACGAAGGGTGAGGTTTCACCTGCAAAAGAGAGGAAGCAACGTTGAAATTCAGTTCGGGAGCGACAAGTCGTCTCCTGTAGATTGGATTTGGATTCTCTTTTCATGCCTTCGCATGCAATGAACATCATTTGGCTGCAGAATTGTAAATCAACAGTTGAAAGCAACATCAACGTGCTCGTAAATCCTTGTCCTGTTGCTTAAAACTCGATTTCTTCCGGAGTCAAATCCGGAAGAATGCAAGGCAGAAAGACACACACGCACGCACGCACGCACGCACGCACGCACGCACGCACGCACGCACGCACGCACGCACGCACGCACGCACGCACGCACGCACGCACGCACGCACGCACGCACGCA
>JAAUXT010094348.1_pt1:0-7500 | contig 11806 bp, 9 predicted proteins | sample 7278171 | NCBI WGS metagenome assembly JAAUXT01 (sample SAMN14350112, study PRJNA611818) | marine sediment metagenome | isolation source: surface marine sediment (1.8m) | place: French Polynesia: Moorea | collected 2018-08
CACATGTGCCCTGTACATCCTGTAACAAAACTGACACAATTTTGGATAAATATTCGGCTTATTATTTAGTGAAACTCACCTTTTTGTGCACGAAAACAAAGTGGCGTCCTTTCGCTTGGATGGCTTCCGGTCTACAGCAAAAACGGTGTGAACCCCGTAGCAACGCGCAAAAACACCCGCTACTCCTGCGTTCCCGCATGGAGAGTCTAAACTTCAACTGCCCCACCCCTCCGCCCCAGCCCCCATGTGGTCAACACCGCGTCGCGCCGGGCGTGGGGCCGGGCGGAGGGGTGGGGCGGGATGCATCGAAACCTCTCTATTGTCATTCAGAAACCCGTTCGGCGTTAACGTGGGTGGCACGCACATGCCAAAGATCACACAAAAGCAGAAGTTCCTACCTTGTAGGGACCAAAGCGTGTTCTGCACTGGAGTCTGGACTTCGCGAAGATACCAACACCATGCAAGCTGGACCTGAAGGTGCATCACAGACACATTGAGTAGTGGTATGCGTGGTCAAATGGCGTGCAAAGTGTGAGAAGGAATCTCCAAAGTTTACAGGAAATGCCAATGAAAATTTGTCCTCTTATTGCAAAACAGTTCCATGAAATAACATGGTTCTCCAGACCTGACCCCCTCAGCCTTACTCTCTTCTGTCCAGCAGGTCAGTTCTCAGAGTGTGTAGGGCGTGGTCCGGATCTCCTGGTGTTGCTGGAGAGTCGCACTCGTAATGCTCGCAGTTCGGACAGTGCTTGTTCGTCTTTCTGTCCAGTTCGCGCCAGCAATTCTCGTATTCGCAGAACCCTGCAAAGTCAATTCGTTGATGCAAGAGGACATGAGGCCTGGGCTCGCTACCCTGACCCCCCTCGGAACAAAATTTATGTGGCAATTCCGGTTTTGGTGTTTGGGCCTCCTCCCCAAAAGTCGGGCAATTGACCAAAATCCTAGCCCCTCAAGAGGCACACCCTGACCAAATCCCGTTTCCGTGCGTGAGAACCCCCTTCTTCTTGTACTGTCTCTTTTCTTTGAGTTGTGACCTTCACTCACATTTGGATTTTCTGAGACGCTTGCTCTTCCGTCCCGGCGACGGTCTCTGTGGTGACTCTTCGCTTCTGATTGGCGGACTCGCTTCAGGCGTCTTCGCGTCTGCAACTGTGAGGAAAAGGAACCTGTATTTTTTGTGTGCTGATGAACCACGTGACACACTTTCCATGGAGCTGTGCCTAAACTATTTTTGCACTGCCAAAGGCCCTTTTCACCCCCTGTAGACACGCTCACCTCGTAAGCGCAGACTATTGTGGTTTCAGCACCTCACTGTGGTTCTGGGTCCAACCACTCAACCTCCTTTCATTTTCACAGCTTCACAATTCTCACAACACCATACCTGACAGCACACGAAATGTATCAAGAATGCACTCTCACCTGCCATCGCCTGTCAATCTGCCTTGGTCCGTTGTTTTCTGATTCGATCACAGCCGCCTCTCCATCTGTAGTGGTTGGCGAAGGACACTCGGTTGAAAGAAATAAACTTGCACCGTGGGCACGGTCCAAAATATTTCCCCGTGTGCTTCCAACCAATGTTCGCCTCCACGGCCTCCTTGCTGTAGGTTCTGACGTCTTCGCACCCCAGCGGACATGACCACAGTTTCTTGGTGCTGTCCTCCGGGTCTTGGATCCTTACGGGCTTCACCGCTGAACCTGAGATTTTGTTGCTGAGGTTCCGTTTTTTCATCCTCGTCAGAACTGGGACTCGTCGGGGAGGTTGGCGTCGTCTTCGTCGAACTGGTGCTCTGGTTGAATCTGGATCAGCAGCTTCGTTGGGCTCCAGAAAGCTTTGCGTCTCCTCAGCTTTCTCCTCTTCATTTTCGAGCGATGTCCCTTTGAGGTAAGAGTGCAAGTTGGCAAAGCTGAACAATTTGTGGCAGACGCCCGAGCTGAAACACACCCGCACACACACACGCACACACGCAGAGTGAAGATTAAACATGTGAATTCAGGTCTGCAGATTCTACACCAGGAGATTCTCCAAGCAACAACCAACGGGCGAAATCCGCTTGTCAAGTATTGACGCACTGGCCAAGTGTCTTTGCGGGTTCCAAAAAGATTCAGCACAAATGAAAGAGCTCTGTGCGTTTCGAGCGCACCAATGCCTCACAAATTTCACAGACCACGCCCTTCTTGGTGCAGAAGTGATGTTTGTGTGACCAGAATGGCTGTGTCCGAGTGAGTTTCATGTACCCAGACGAACAGAGCGACGTACCTGCAGATATCATTTCCATCTGCGTTTTCTCCATTCAGAACTCTACAGAAGCTTGGTCCCCAGTGTTTGCCTCCCGATTCTCTCCATTGTGTTTTGTTTTCGCACATCAAACAAACAAAACCGGAACTGATCTATTGTGACGCGCTGCAGTGTGACGTCAAGTGGGTGGGAGCTGAGATCGAGCATTGGCACAACTTCCTGATCAGTTCCCCCCCCCCCAACATAGAGTGCATCCATCCCTGGGTATCAGTGCCTGGGGTCCGGCACTACTGCCCAGATTTGGATCTGACCTTGACCTTTCCATGGGGGCTCCAGCATGGGAACCACTACCAGATCCCCCGCCTCAGGCAAGTTTGTGCGCACACACTGCCAGAAGCACGAAAATATCGCTTTGACCGCTGCCTCTGTTGGAACAGAAAACTCTCGAACTTTTCCACACACAAACAGAAAACAACACACACAGTTTTCACTTGCAAGATTTGTGTATTTGACAGTTCGTTTTCACAGCGTAACAATCAAGCAAGAACGCAGACTAAAATTTTGAACATCAACTTGTCAACGACAGAATTCAATTTCCAACTCACAAAAAATTTTGTAACGGTTCATTCAACACAGAACTTCGACAAGTGAGCGCCCACAACTTTTCATTCGCTTTGACAGAGAAAAACTTCAAAGCAAAGAGCGTTTGTGTCTTGCCATGCAAAATTGGGTGTGGAACAATCATCAATCAGTGGCCGTGTTCGATTTTGGCCTGAGGTTGTCAACTGAGCAAGCCCTGCACACGTCTCTCTCACCCAACCTGGCTCGCCACACGTGCAAATCGCACACGAACAATTGCAAAACAAGAGTACGGCAGCCAGGATATCTTGACGTCAAGTTTTCGCTGTTGGCGCAACATGAAAAGATTTCAACAAACTTCACGAAGAAATTGTAACCATCAAAAGTCAATGCATAACAAGAGAACAACGCCGACAAAAAGTCAAGCGGGAAAACAGATTTGTCCATCAATAATGCAACGTCAAAAACTGCAAATCCAATAAAAGAGAAAACTTCAATTGTTCAAGACAAAAGTCCAAACAGTGAAACTTCTAAACAACTTTCGTTTGGTTCTGCAGGGTAGTATGTGGTGCAGATATTTGTCCTGTGTCACCCCACCGCTCTTTCTTAACGTAACACACACGTGCACACCAGCATCCATTGAAAAATATTCTGCACTATTTTGTTGAGTTTTGCAGATGGATCTGTTCGCGAGAGTCAAAACGAACAGCGTTCATGGCTCTATCCAGCCATGATCAGGTATGACACGGTTGGCAACCACGAACGCAACCGTCGACCGAACCAATCTCGACACACCTCCCAGTCCTGTCTGTTTCACTTGAAGATCACAGCCTCAATGTTCTCATGAGTCACAGGACCCTGGGACAGGTCCACACACTGGACGGACAAAATGATGTTGTTTGACTGAGGACCGCTGGGTGCGGTCCACACACACTGGACGGAAAAAATGTTCTTTGTCCATGAGCGAATTTTTTGTCAGGACCAGGTCCACGCACTGGACGGACACGTGTGCTACTTTTCCTTCGGACCACACGTCTGCTGTCTGGACTGGATCCAGATGCTGCTGCTTCCCAAGACACTGGATGAGTGACACATTCATCCAACCGGAGATGACCACACACCCCTCAGCTGCGGGGTTGTACGAGTCTCTAATATTCCTTTATGATTCGGTTCCAAAATGTTTCGTCATCGAGCACTCGGACCTTCTTCTTTGTGTTCTGCCTCTCCAGATTCCTGCGTTTTCTCTTGAGAATTTTCCTTGTTTCTGTCGCGTTCTTCGAGTGGTTCAGGGATGTACTTGTCAGGTTGTTCCTTACAAACTCTTCTGCGCGTTCATCCCATGTTTTCCTGTGGCCCATTCGCTGTGGCTCCAACCGAATCTGACTCGAAGACACGTCATATTCATGCACCTCCAATGTCTCCTCGGTTCTTCTCCCAGAGTCGAGATCTTCCAGTTCCGCCTTGAGCCTCCTTTTCTCTGACTGCAGTTTCTCGTGGTGCTCCTTCGTTCTGTCGAAGAATGATTTCAGGCGAGCACCCAGCTCGATTTGGGTTTTTCTCACGATGTCCAGTCTCTTCTCTTTCTCTTGTTTCTCTTCCAGCATCAGCTGGATGTCTGGTGCCCCATCCTGACCTGTGGCTTCACATCTCTTGAGGCTGAGGTTGTGCTCCAGATCTACAATCGCGCACTTTAGACTCTCCTTTTCTTCTTGCAGGACCCTCCACTGCGTTTTCGTTCTTCTCAGTGACTCTTCCATTCGTTCTTCAGAACGTTTTCGTGCTTCTTTTTCTGCCTCTTCCTCCCAGATCTGATTCCATAATTCTTTGTTTTCCCGAAGTTGCAGAACTTTTACTTTTCTTTCTGAGTGAAGATCATCAACTTCCTTGGTGAGAGTTTTGATTTCTGCCTGCAGTTTCTCCATCTCCTCCCGTGATTCCTTCTCGAGGTTCTTGAGCCGCTCCTCCAACTCTCTTTGTTTCTTTCTCACTGTGTCCAGTCTCTTCTCCTTCTCTTGCTTCTTAGACAGCTTCTTCTCGTACTCACGGCTTCTTCCCAGTGCTCCGTCCTGACCTGAACTTCCGTCTCTCATGATTTTGTCCAAAGTTTCCTCCAGTTTATCTATGTCTAGCTTCAAACCTTGTCTTTTGTCCTGCAACGCCTTCCATTGTCTTTTGGTTTCTACCCAAGTCTCATCCCTGCATTTCCCTGGAAGAATTTCTCTTTCCTCGCGAGGCTCCTTTTTGGATTCTTCTCCGTCTGTTGTCTTGTGTCCCCAAGACTTATTCATCTGCTTGTCTGAATTGTTTCTGTTGCCTCCTTGGTGCTGCTGCCTGGGTTCGTCACCCTGTCTTGTCCTGTCTTCTTGTGTTTTGTTTTCAGGTCTCGCCCCTTCTTTTCTGCTGCCTCCGAGTGGTTGCTCTTCGTCTCTGAGCAGGTCCAGCAGACCCTGTGTTGTCATGGCTGGCTCAAATTGTACTTCGCGTTCTTTCCCACATTCTATCATCCCTTCTTGAGTCTTTCTTGGATTGTTCCAGTTTCTCATATTTCTTTCAACAAGCTGTCTCGGGGATGGCCAAATTTTTATGCCGCCCAGAAGCTGATGTTCTTCCCTGGACCTCCGAGTTTCATCTTGCTGAAGTTGCCATTCCGGATCCTCCCTGTAGCTCTCGTCTCTTGGTGGTTGATTCCTGGGTTCGTCCCAAAGTCTTCTGTTGCTTCTCTGAGGCTGGTCCCTGGAACTCTCCGAGTGTCTGGTGTACTCTCTCTGCAGCTTCCAGCATGTCTTCAAAACAAGGTTGTTTGTGTGAGGCTGCAGTCTGAAGTTGTTCAACTCTCCCAGTGGCTCCTCTCTTTGAGAGTCCCAGTGTCTTGTGCTTGTCTGTGGATGTTGTCTGGGGTCCTTTTGCACGGCTGCCTGAGTCTGCTCTGAAGGGTGGTTCCATCTTCTCGTTTCTCGTGGCTCCTCCAATTCTCTTGTGTTTGTTTGTGGCTGCTGTCTGGGGTTCTGCCAGCTTCTCACATCTCCTGCAAAAGGCTGCTCTCTTGAAATGTCCCAATTTCTCTTTTCTCTCTGAGGTTGCTGTCTGGGGTCTTGCCATTTTCTCTTGTTTCCCCAAGGCCTTTCCCTTGGATAGTCAAAGGCATTCCCGTCTCCCTGACACTGGTCTCTCGCATTGTTCCAACTCCTCATGTCCTTGTGAGGCTGTTGTCTGGGGTTCTGAGGCTGCTCCCTTGGATTCTCCAATTTTCTCAAGTCCCCCTGGTCTCCCAGGTTCTCCCAAGTCCTCAAGTCTTCCTGGTGCTGCCCTCTTGGATTCTCCCAATTTGTGAAGTCTCCCTCTCGGGGGTGCACGAACCTGGGTTCTTCGGCCCGCTCCCTGGCAGCAGCGGCACGGAGTTGGCGCATCTGGGCTCGACGTTTCTTCCGGCCTGGACGGTTCCTCTTCTGGGGGTTGTTTCCTTCAACGGAGCTTCTGTCCGGTTTAGGCCATGGAGGCCCCTCCCTGGCGCGCTGTCCAGCCATTGCGATAGATAGTGGGACCGGCTGCAGGACTGGCTCCGGCTCCTGTGTCCAAACGGCGGCTTGGGGTTGCTCTCTTGAATTCTCCCAACTTCTCAAGTCTCTCTGAGGTTGCTCTCTTGAATTCTCCCAACTTCTCAAATCTCCCCGAGGTTGCTCTCTTGAATTCTCCCAACTTCTCAAGTCTTCCCTAGGTTGCTCTCTCAAATTCTCCCAATTTCTCAAGTCTTCCCGAGGTTGCTCTCTTGAATTCTCCCAACTTCTCAAATGTCTCTGAGGTTGCTCTCTTGAATTCTCCCAACTTCTCAAATCTCCCTGAGGTTGTTCTCTCAGATTCTCCCAACTTCTCAAATCTCCCTGAGGTTGCTCTCTTGAATTCTCCAAACTTCTCAAGTCTCCCTGGGGTTGCTCTCTTAGATTATTCCAGTTTTTTGTGTCTACTTCCAGCTGTGTTCTGGGGTTCTCCCATTTTCTGAAGTCTTCATAGGGCTGCTGTCTAGCACTATCCAATCTTCTCCACTCTCCGACCCAAAAACTTCCCTGACGTGGCTCTCCTGGATTCTGCCACTTTCTCATGTTTCTTTGAAACTTCTCTCCACGGTTCTTCCATCCTTTCGTCTGTGTCTGAGACTGCTTTCTCTGACCCTGCCAAGTTTTCGCTCTTTCTTTGTGATGACGACCTTTGGGTTCTTCCCATTTCCCCCTGTTTCTCTGAGGCTGCCATCCGCGGTTTCCCCAGTACCTGTTGCCATGACCACGAGGCTGCGTGAGGCTCATTTTCCATTTCTTTCCCTTGTTTCGAGGAGAGTTTCTCCTGACCAGGTTTTCTTTTTCTTCTTCTTCATCCCCATGCATCAGGTTCATGTTTGTCTCATCATCATCATCACAAGTAAGTCCCCGTTCTTCCCTGAGTTTCTTCCACTCTTCCTCAAGTTCCTTCAAGCGTTCCATTTTCTTTGCCAGCTCTCTCTCCAAGGCCTCTTTTTCATCCAACTGACCAAAATTGAGATCTTTGAGACACTCACTTTTTTCCTCCCTCACCTTGTTTGGTGTCTTCTTCTTGTGCCCCTTCACATGCACAACATCCTGAAACTCGTTCTTTATTTTGGTTGCCACTTCGTTGCTTGAATCTCTGCTTCCATTGATTTCACCCCGATCCTCCTC
>JAAUXT010124156.1_pt1 | contig 11805 bp, 10 predicted proteins | sample 7278171 | NCBI WGS metagenome assembly JAAUXT01 (sample SAMN14350112, study PRJNA611818) | marine sediment metagenome | isolation source: surface marine sediment (1.8m) | place: French Polynesia: Moorea | collected 2018-08
CAATCAATATCATTCAATAAATGTCTTCAATGTACAAAAATGGTTCCAAACTTGGAACAAAAATTCAACTCATGCGACCCAACTGCAGCGGTCTCTTTTGAAGACCCCCTCATATATTCTGAGCAAAATGTCCACAAGAAACCGCGCATTCTGGTCCACCCCCAGCCCTACGTGGGAGAAATGTCAAATTTTGCAAAGTTTAATTTGCTCGCCAAAAGGGGTTGCCGTACCCATGGACATTCGTTACGACGCCATCTGTGTTTGCACAATTTTGCACACCACAGACGAGAGCCAAAGACGAATCTTTGAGACACTACACACACCAATCATACTCTGTGTGTGCCCTGCTTCAACAAGCACAATCTGTCACCTGCTGCTTCTGCTGCCTGTGTGCAAGAAATTGTGCAAGCTCTTGAGTTCATTACAACTTGGTTGTTTGTTTGGTTTGCCTTTGTCATTTCGTAAAAGAAATGCCTCGGTGCAACACAGTTTGTGTGGTGGATTTGGCTCAGCTCACCGCTACCTGGTGTGATGACGGTGAATTTCAATGTACCTGATCAAGTTTTGCCAGTTGACGCAAAACACCACACAGCGTTCCATGTTTCTCATACTCTGCGAATCAAACCACGAGCGTGCATCGGGCCATTCTCTGCAGTTGGCCAGTCTGATGCTCGCCTGACCAAAAATTGCTGAACACCACAACACCAGTGGGCCTCGTAGGAACGTCAAGCGGGCGAAGCAACTTGTCAAAGGGGCGACAAAGGTCAACGGCAAAGTCAACGTCGAATGGTGTTTTCGTGATTGGCCAGCGCCATGGCAACTGCGCTCTGTTCGATGTTAGCGTCACTGCGCCTCAAACGTTGTGTAACCTGGCTTGGCTCTTCACTTATCTCAGAAACGAACGTGGTTCTTACCTTGGTGAACCCATCGCCGGTCCAGAGCAAGTCGTCGCTGCGTCCAGGGCCCCACTCAGCCCCCTCTGGTGTCAGCGTCATCGTGACCTTGGTGCACTCAAGGTCAAGGTCAGGTCGGGGAACGCTGACAGTGTTATCTGCCACCAGAGCGTAGTCCATGTCCTCCTGATCTTCCTTCAGAGCCTGGAAAGAAGATGGGTGAGATCAGCTCAAGGCAAACCTGTGTGTGAATGCGCGCGTGTGGATGTATATGCTACGTGCGCGCAAGTAAACGTGATGTCCATCTGGTTCATGTGTTCCCTACGTGTGGTATGTGTGCTGAGTGTGTACATGTGTGTGGCTTGTACGTGGTTTGTCCATGAATTTCCCGTTTTCGCATGACTGGTGAAGCCAGATTCACCACATCAACTAGTGACGTCAGATTCACCACACCAACTGGTGGGGCTAGATTCACCACACCAACTGACAGTCAAGTTTCCCAAGACTGAGAAACGGAAAATTCGTGGACAAACCACGTATCCCCATGCTTTGGAGACTTGATCACTCGACTCGAATCCCAAAATGCTTTCGGGTTCATGCTTTGTGCTTGAAGCCCAAGAACAGGAGGTCTTCAACGCTCAACAATTAATGTGCTGTTTGTTTTCACGACTCTTCAGAGGAACGCAGAGTAATTTTGGGATGCGAAGCAAATTGGTAGCAGTGCAAACAATTTGCTCAAGGTGTGAAAGAATTGAAACTGTGACCAGTGACAGCACGAATCATGATGTGGCGATCCTTGCCGGAAGTATTTGCACACACACACACACACACACACACACACACACACACACACACACACACACACACGTCAATGAGTTTCGTGTGTACAAGTCATATTCACGAGGGATTTTCACCCTCTCAAAAGGCATGTTCAGTGGTCCAGTCACTCCTTCCCTTTTCACTCTCAGTGCACGCACTCACGTTTTTGAACTCCTTCAACCGGAAGAGGTTGCTGCCCATGATGACGCGCAGGTCCACGGCGGTGCTCGCTGCGCCCCCTCGCGTCAGTCGCTGGAGCCGCCCGAACAGGAACAGCAGCACACGTCCCCTGCAAAAATCAGTTCCGTGGTCAGCGAGAGCTCGGACGGGTGGAGCCAGGATGTACCCTGCCGAACAGCAGTACCCTGCCCAGAGAGAAACCAATGCTGTGATGATACACCAGATGACTGCAGTTTTGTTTGAAAAACGCACCCCAAGAGGACTAATTCTTGGTGGTTTCTGTCTACACACCTGCAGAACTCTTCCCCGCAGCAGGTGCAGACGAATGTGCTGAAGCTCCGGGTAGTCACGTGGACGAAGCGTGGCGTGACCCGGAAGCTGTTCTCCCTGGGGGCACCACTGGGGTCAAGGGTCAGACTCCTCACTTCCGGGTCTTCACCGTGGAGATGGGTGACCCTGGTCAAGGGCCACTGGGCGTGGTCGTCCATACAGTGAGGGATGGTCAGGGTGCACTGCTTCTCTGGTTGGGTCGAATCTGGGTTGTTCTGGAGAGGGGTGAAGGTGACATCAACCGCTGGTGAGACGATGCAGTCCTCTTGAGGTATCAGCTCTCCCAGGTTGGGGTGGTAAGGATGGACCTGGAGGGTGTAGATCCCTGGAGCTCCCTCCGGGATGTGTAGACTGACGTCGGAGCCTGGGGCCTGGAGGAGCCTGGACTCTCCCTGGGAAACAGTGGTGATGAACTTGCGGCGACTCTTGTGGCTCTGGGCGGGACAGAGACCCCAGAGGATGACGTCATCCGCATCCTCGCCGTGCGTTCTGAGCCGACCTGCGAAAAAAACAGATAGCACCCAGGGTTTTTGCACAGATGATGCGGCTTCAAAATTGTTCCTGCAGAATCAGTCCTTGCCTTGTGAAAGTCGTGGACCTGCACTGAGTGCCACGTTCGTCCACAGGTCTCCAGTTTGTCTCGTAGGAGCATGCAAACTTGACTGCCAGACTCACCCACCAACTGGTAGGGCAAGATCGACCACACCAAAGTGAGGCCATACTCACCAAACCAACTGGTGTGGCGGGCAACTGACAGGCCATACCACTGACCATTCCGGTGCCCTCAAATGGTGAACCCTTCGTGGACAAACCACACACATCGCCCAAAAACCACACTGACCTGCACTTTGTGAGTCGATGTCGAGTCCGGCAGACGCACCAAAGGCGAGCTGCCGCAGTGAAGGAACTGCCGCACCCTGCAAACGCCAACGTCAAACGTCAACTTTTGTCAGATAAAATCTGGTATCGCGGTTCTATCAAACAACGACCATTCACAAAACAAATTGCATTCGGGCTGCAGCACAAATTTTCCCTGGATAATTTGAAATGCAGTTACGTCTTGAGAGTTCTCTGCAACTAGGTCCCAAAGTGATTACTTTCTCTGTATTGTAGTTGGGGGGTCTCAACCATGGGCATACCCCGCCCCGGGCCTCGAGCCCACCCACTGTGCCGCCCCACCCATAATGCCCCCTCTCCTCTCCACCCACCATGGAAACTGAAGGCAAAAAAGCGTCGGTTGTACCTGCGCAGGTGCAGCGCCCCTCAGCAGAAGCGTCTGACATTCCGCTCCGGTTGTCGCCACTTCCTGTTCCGCTGGAGCTGGACCGTGTGGGTTTGGATCACTCGCAGTGACATCGGATAGACTTGGATCATCCAGAGACAGGTCATCTTGATCCTCGCCGTGTGGATCTGTTATCGTCTGACCCTGTGTCACTGGATCATTCTCAGCAGGACTTTGCCAGAGACCCATGAACCTCTGGTACAGAGACGGCTTCGATTGATAGGATCTGGCCTTTCCGAGAGACCCATGAGTGATGCCCGTCTCTCCCTCCTCCCCGTCTGAACTGAAGTCTTCAGGCTCTCCATCGTCCTGAGGTAGATCTACTAGAGCCTTCCCTGTCCCGTCCTCCTCCCTCGACTCCACATGGGCAGCGGTGTCTGTCTTCTTCCCGTCAGATCCCGAATCCGATACTGTTTCTCTGTCATCCTCCACAGGCGACTCGGAATCCGTGTCTGGAGCCAACTGCAGCTGGACCGGAAGTTCTTGTGTCGGAGTCTTCCGGTTCAGTCGCTTGGCCCGTGACCTCCAGGTCGGCCTGATCAGGTCTCTTATCCGGAGCCTCTTTCGGAACTTGGCCTTGGGGTCCGGATCTGGTTTCCTCCCCAGTATCCCATCCTTCATCCTCTGGAACCAGGATATGTTCGTCTCTGGTGCCTCTTCCACGTCGTGATCATCGTCTTCGTCCGTGTCGGAAATGTACCCTTTCGCCGCTTGATTGTCTTCCTCTTGGTTCTCACCAGAGGGTTCTGGCGTCTCTGCAAAGGTCTCTGATGCCAGGTTTCCTGTGTGCGATACATATCCCTCCGGGTCCTTGGTTTTCTGGAACATAGATCGAAGCCAAGATTTCTTCTGATGCGTTGGGTGCTGGGCCTCGTCCCCAATTTCCATCAGGGCGTGAGCCACCAAACGATCCAGCTTCATCTCCTGTCCCTCAACCTCCCTCAACATGTCTGCCTGCAGCTGCAACAGCCTCGCAAGGTCTTCCGCAGGAACTTCCGCCGGATTCTTGCCTTCTCCCGTTCTTTCTGTCATTGGAAGAGCTTCATCTCTCCCTCCCTCTGTTTCAGTCGGCCTTGGAAGAACTGGGTCCACACCTCTTTCCGTTTCCTCTGGAACAGCCAGATCCCTCCCTCCCTCCGCTTCCATTGGAACAGCTATATCTGCGCCGCCCTCCGCTCGAAGAGCCACGTCCCTCCCTCCCTCCGCATCTTGGGAAAGAGCCGAATCCACCGCACCCTCTTGAAGAAACGATCGTCTCAGTATGCCGCTCTGAAGCTCACTCTCTTCACCCTCGGGATCCGCTGGGTCTTCTCCCTGGGGTTCCCACCCCCTCCTCGCTGGTGCTGTCCTCACATCTGTCTGTTCTTGATCCTGTCCAGGCACTTTTGGAGATGCTTCTGTTGCATCCGTAAATGGCATTGGCACGTACATCGGAGTAGCTGATATTGTCAGACCCCTTTCGTTCTGCCACCCCCACCCAAACTGCACTCCTATGTCCCCCAATTGATCTGAGGCTGCCGGAGGTCCTGGTGGATGTAGGTATGTGGGTGGCGGTGCATCATCCACCATTCCATGCATCCCATACCCTTGCTCCATGGCATCTGCAGTCACCTCTTTCCCTTGGTCCAGAGAAGCCTTGTCCCTGTCTCGTTGTGTTTGCGTCATAGGCCTGGAGTCAGTCTGCTGTCCCTCCTGAGTCATTGGCGCCACCAGTAGGTCCTTCCGGAACACCCCAGGTCCTACTTCCGGCTGGTTTGGCAGAGCCAGGTCCTTTTCTCTTCCTCTCTCCCGCAGAGCCGTCAGGTTTCTACCCATCAGATCCTTCACCTCGTTGAGTTCCTTCTCCAACTCCTCATTCCCTGTCGCATTCTCGTTCCCGGACTCTTCTACCTCAGGGTGCGTCACAGGGTCCAGTTGATACGGCACAATCGGGCCCTCCTCTCCCAGGTTCCCCTGCGCATGCCCCAGGTTCCTCTGCAAGAGATGCCGCAAGACCTCAGTCTCGTCCACTGCCTCTTCTTCCTCTTTTGGGAGCTTCTCCCTCATCTGCTCTCGATCCAGCTCATCTGGCTCAATCTCGTCTGTCTCCTGGATCTCTTTGTGCCGTTTTGCCAAAAGGTCGTGCATCTGCTGTTTCATCGACTGCATCTTCTCCGTCCTCTCTGTCTTCTCCACATCCCTCATCCTATGCATCACGTCTTTCCGCTTCATCTTTGTGTTCATCGCTTTCTGCAAATCCCTCATCATCTCTTGCATTCTTTGCTTCTCCATCCATTCTGCCTCTGCCTTTCTCTTCATCTCCATTTCTAGCATCTTCTTCATCTTTGTCTCCATCATCTGCTGCAACTGTTCCTCCATCCTCTTCGTCTTTTCTAGCTCCTCCTTCTCCATCCTCTCCAGCTCTTCTTCCCTCTGTGTGTCGTCCGTTGGCTTTCCTTTCACTCTCTCCAGCCTTATCTTGACCATCTGTGTCCTTTGCAGCTCAAGCCTTTCCTCAAGCTCCTGTATCTCCTTCTCCTGCTCATCCTCCTTCGGTAACAGCAGTTCTTCGGGATTCGCCCCTCGATGCACTTCTGGACGCGTGGCTGAATCCGCCCCTGATTTTTGTCCGTACTGTATTTTTTCAGCGACCCACTTGTCATGCAGGGTTTCCAGGTCATCCACCACGTGGTCAGCCCCGATTCGTTGTATCGGGTCCACGTGGGTCATCCTTCTGACCAGCCTTCGGACGTCCGTCTTGAAGTCGTCCTTTGAACGGTCAATCTCCACCACCTCCAATGGGCCTGATCCCAAGCGCGCTCTCTCCTCGAGGAGCTGACCAATGGGCATCTTCATCTCGGAAACGTACTTGACCGTCTCGCACATTGGGGGCACAGCCAACCTGCCCTGGATGATAGAGAGGAATGTGAGGCCCAGGGCGAAGATGTCACCGCGGAACGTCGCCTTTCCACGGGGTGTGTCCTGGAAAAACTCCGGTGCCCTGAACGCCAAAATTTCCGAATTCGCGATGGTGTCGTCCTGCAGAAAGTTGCTCAGGTCAAAGTCAGAGATTTTGATGGTCAGATGGTCAGCAGTCATCAGGGCGTTGCTGGGTTTGATGTCTCCGTGGACAACACCATTCCAGTGGAGATACTGAACTCCTCGTGCAATATCCAGCATCATCTGCAGTTTCTTTTCATCTGGGACTGGGTCACTTGACCCAAACCAGAAGTGCCTCTCTATGGTCACGTGACAGTCCTCCATGATGACCCACGTGGTGCCCTTCGCATCACACACCACGTCCAGAACCCTCACGACATTCTTATGCTGCAGGGCCTTGAGTTTCTCCAGGTTTCCCGGGGTCTGGGTGGGATCCTTTTTGAGGCTGATTCTCTGGGCCAAGACCCGGGATCCGTCCCTACGTGTTGCACTGTAGACAGGTCCCGCCGCGCCTGGTCTCACAACGAGGCTCGGGCCAACCCGGAAGTCCCCAACGCGCAGGTCTGCCACGGCTCCCGAGGGTTCCTCAGCCTGGGTCCCGGTCTCCGCCTTCCTTTTGGCTGTGGTTTTCAAGGTTCCTGGCTCCCGGTTCTCTTCTGATCCAGTTCCCGATGTCTGTGTCCCGGTCCAACCCACCAGTTTCCCGAGTCTCCGGAAGAAAGATGGCGCTGATGTTGGGGTCTCCAGCTCATCCGAGACGTCTGAACCAATATCAACAGGCAGATTCGTCAGCCCCTCCACTTTTGTGTCCCGTTCTGTGGAGGATGGCTTCTTGCGTGGATCTTCAGGCTCATCCTTGCTGTCGGCGCCACCCTTGCTTCCCAGAGCACCTCTAATGATGTCAAACATGCCCTTCTTGTGCCTTATCTTCCTGGTTGTTTTGGTCCACTGCTCTTCATCCTCTGGGTCTGTGTCGGTTGTTGGAAGAAGTCCTGAAGATCCTGGACTCCCATGATCTCGACGTCCCTCTGCTTCGAGCACGTGATCGTCGTCAGTTTTGTGGACGACTCTGGATGATCCAACTCCGACGGAGAATTCCAACGGATCTTGGTCGGTATCGGATGACGACGAAGAGTCCGTGTGGACCGTGAGGGGTGGGGCCGGTGGGTCGGTATGGCAGGGCGGAGGTGCGGTGGGTTGATCCTTGTGAGTCAGAGGAGGAGGGGCGGGTGGTCGTGTTGGCAAGACCATGTTGGCTTGTTCCCACTCCTACGTCTGAAAAGTATGAGACAACTTTGGTTCAGGAAACGCGATGCATGCCTGGCGTCCCCGGTGCTGCTTCACTGCCAAGAGGCCGACAACGGATGGTGTGGCGAATCTGGCCTCACCAGTTGGTGTGGTGAATCTGGCCTCACCAGTTGGTGTGGTGAATCTGGCCTCACCAGTTAGAGTGGTGAATCTGGCCTCACCAGTTAGTGTGGTGAATCTCATCCCAGTTGGTGTGGTGAATCTCATCCCAGTTGGTGTGGTGAATCTCACCTCACCAGTTGGTGAACATTGTGAATCTGACCTCACCAGTTGGTGTGGTGGTTCTGGCCCCACCAGTTGGTGTGGTGGTTCTGGCCCCACCAGTTGGTGTGGTGAGTTACGTGGGGTGCCATTCGGGACAGTGTATTTCTTTTGTTGAAGACACAGAAGCTCTGTGGAAGTGAGGAGCGCGTCTGAACTGGCAAACATGCATTGTTTTTCACGGCACGATTGGTAACGTGGGACTGGTCAGGCACACCACAGTCCACCAATGCGATCTGTTTTTGTTTTCAGAGGCTATCACAATGACCAACATTGCTATGGGCTTGACATAGTCTGATTATGTCTGAAGGGGAGTGTAGTCACCACACCAAAAATTCGTGGCAATAGACCCGAAGTTCGGTTCTGTCGTGGCAAGGGAGGATCGTCTGACCCACCCGAACAACCCCCACATAACACCAAGAAATAGGTGTTCACATGCTTTCCATCCATGATGCCTGTGGGTGATTTGTTTCTGTGGCTCACCATTTCAATCACTCAAAATTTGAGCAATCTGAAATGGTGGAGCAACGCTTTCAAATCACCTGAAAAACAAAGCTCATTCCATCAGAAACATTCCGACATTTTGAGTCCACACACAGGAAACATTGTTTCCATTTTACTCGACACAAAAGAAAAGAGTGAAAAGACAAGACAAAGCGTGTACGGTTCTTTTCATCCTGAACAACAAAGGTGGCTCAAACGAACAGAAACCTCAGAAAATAGTTTTGGGCATCTCTCAGTGAAACAAAATTCAGGTGGTAAAAATTATCTGGAGGACATCAAAAGTGAGGTTGTGCAAAAATTTTCTTCAGGACAACTCCGAATGGATTTTTTTGGACCGCCAGAATTCAAATTACAAATCTATTGGCAAGTTATTCGCGGGTTCGGCATTCGACAGAAACCCAAACAATTGAGGAAGCTCTGTTTAATTTATGCCAACTTCAGTGCATTCTGTCAAAGAAAGAGGGCACAAGAGGTGAATGTCAATTGACATCTGAAAGTCAACATGAAAAAACTGAATGCAATGTTTGTGTTCTTTCTCTTTGTCAAGTTAAGAGAAGGAACAAATGAAATAAACAAAGAGATTTTGCAAAAATATGTGTTTGATGACTCACCCAAATTGTGGTTCAACTACATCACAACATTTTTGGATTTACTACACAGAAATGTATTTATTGGCAAGAAAGTTGTTCAAACTTCTCACAGAGAAAATAATGTGGTCCTGTTTGTCAAAGTGGGGTTCATCACATCAAGATACTTTGCAGATCAAAACACCAGAAATGATTCATATTCTCTGCACAAGAGCAGAGCAGGTGAGTAGAGAACAGGAAATGTGTTTCTGTGCCCTTGTCAGGCCTTCTTGCGTGTTTGCTGGTTCTTCGCATTTGCTCACTCAAGGGGTGGCCACACAGGCCACGCATTTATTTTTGATGCGCATCAATTTTTCAGCGTCGGAACATCTTGCACTATTTCTAATGTAGGTTGCCACACAGGATGCATTTATTTTGAGAGACACGACACATTAACATGTGACACCTGGTGCCATGTTTTTAGAGGTTGGGTGGTGGGTTAAAGGAATTCAAAACAAAGCTGCTGTGATGTCACCGAGCACTTCTGACATCACATATGACATCCTTAGCAACCAGGAGGAGGGTCTGTATCCAGACCAGGTTTGGCGCCTCCCATATTTTAAACGTCTCCATGCCAGAGGTGCTTAAAATATGACAACACAGCAATGAGATTCCAGGTTTTTAATTGCTTTCAATTGAACATTTAACATTGAACATGCAGTCAAACATGCATAAAATTGGTGACAATGAAACATACTCAGAGACACAATATGTGTCAGGAAACGGGGCCCCTGGTGGGGGCCACTGGGGCTTTCACCCCCCAGAGCACAGATCCACTGGAAATTCTGCCTGAAAGTTGATGTCTTTTCCACAGTAGGACAGAAATGTTCCCACATGGGATTGGGCACCTGTCACAGTGCCAGAAAACGGAGACACATCTACAGACTCAGTTTTGACACTGAGCCAGTGTCACTGACCTGACACCAGATTTCACCCCAGCAATCAGTGTTGAGTTGACATAACGTTTGTTGCACTGTACTTGCGCATGATGCTGGCAAACTCAAACAATTGTACAGTCATGACAAAAATAACTGCAGCATTCCCGTTCCTTGGCATGTTTACCTCTGCTTTCAGATTTAACCTGCATTTGGCAAAATGCTGATTCCAATGGCCAAGAATAAACATGTGCCCTTCTGTATAGCATACATGTGGTTAGCAGAGACAGGGCTCGAACCCCTGACCTCCCAGTGATGAGGCGAGCACATGCACTTGTCAGCCACTGCACAGCACACCTGTGCGATGCTGCAATTATGTGACAAGACAGAGAGACATGACAGTCGACCTGGGGTTATGCCCAGGCTTCACCCAGGGTTGCACCCAGGCTCCAAAAGGGACCAATGCTGCACATTTCTGGAGTATGACAGCCACATGAAGAAAAATACTGGTTAATCACTTGTGAATAAAACACATGGTTGAGGGGTGGGAATTGTATGGGTGGGCAATCGCAGAGTTCACACTGTGTTTGTTTGTCATTGATTGGCATGTCTTCCAGTGCTCTGGGGTCACATTCAGGATGACCAAATTCTCCATAGTTGGAGAGGAAAGCCAAGAGTTGCTCACAATCATGGCGATTGTTGGGGTGATGCACCCCCCACACCCCTCTGTTGAGTGCTGCCCACCAAGCAAACACTGCAGCTTCAGTGAGATCCCCATTGAGATCATACATCCCAGAAGGCTTCCTGTTGAAGGAGTATGGAGCGATCATGCCCTTATCCACTGAGTGCATGCCCAAGTTGCGGAGCTCCCCTGGAATGGTGTCATTGAGACATTTTCTTGTCTGCTTCATCAACCCCCAACTACCTTGGTAGGTGTGTAGAACTGCCTTGGGAGGATTGATGTCCAGAAAAAGGATGTCCTCACCACATGGTGAGATGGAAGCATCGCATTGCATTTTTTAACATCGCCTTGCACCTTGCAAAACAATTTCACAATCTTTTCAACCAAACTCTGGCAAACAGTGACTCTGTCAAGATAATAATCCCTGATTGCAAAGACACATATTTCTGGCAGATCATACGAGCTGTTCAGTTCTTGAATCCACTCTGAATGCAGTCACTTTGCAGAACTGCAGTTGGCTCTGATGCCGATGATATTGTACCTCTCTTCAATGTAGGCTGTGATTTTCTCCAGATGGGATGAGTTGATGAGAGCTGGGATGTCTTCATGTGTTCTGTCCAAGAACACCCACATCCTGTTGAACTTGGCCCTTTCTCCTGTAAAATACAAGATTGACTGTTCATCCTGACAATTCACCTTTGCATCAAGTGTGCCATATATGGGTGCTTCTCACGAGATCCAGCAAATTAATTGGTTGCTATGACAATGAGAGAGAGAGATGCTGGGTGTGGTTTCCATAGCAATACACACGAGCGGCCCCCAACACATCTTCTCGTTATCAAACAGTTTCTGTTACAAGTCAGATTGACAAACCAAAGCCAAAGATGTTTGTCGCTGATCATGTCCCTTCTCTCATTGTAGAAAATATGTTATGGGTGTTCATAGATTGTGTTGCCATGGAAACGAGTTACATTGGTTGCTATGGAAACACAATCGATCCAGCTTGTATACAGAACAAAACCCAAGATAAATATTCAAATAGTTCAGGATGTACAGATTCATTTTTTGAGGAAAGGCCAATGTCGCTGATAATCATGCCTTCATTGTGCTTGTGTTCTCATTGGGG
>JAAUXT010086525.1_pt1 | contig 11800 bp, 14 predicted proteins | sample 7278171 | NCBI WGS metagenome assembly JAAUXT01 (sample SAMN14350112, study PRJNA611818) | marine sediment metagenome | isolation source: surface marine sediment (1.8m) | place: French Polynesia: Moorea | collected 2018-08
GAGCAAAAAAAGTAAGAATTTTGATGAAAAAAGTGACCTAAATCAGAGCAAGCCAAATCAGAGCAAGCCAAATCAGAGCAAGCCAAATCAGAGCAAGCCAAATCAGAGCAAGCCAAATCAGAGTGAGCCAAATCACAGCAAGGCAAATCAGAGCAACCCAAATAAGAGCAACCCAAATCAAAGCAACCCAAATCAGAGAAACTGAAATTTCCTCAAATCGCCGCGAGCTCCATGGAGCTATTTTTTGTGGAAGCAACGTTTCTTTGAGACCTTGTTTGCTTTGTAACAATTTGCTGCTCAATAATGGAAGGTTCACAAATTTCGTCACTTCAAGTGTTGCGATGCACGAGCGCCAGGACACGTCGCAAGATACGCGTGCAGCGCCCACAGATCAGAATGGGATACAGCACAGGACGCGTCCATCGTGCGCTGGGACACAACACATAACGCCTCCAGTGTGACCCCGGCCTGGAAAGTTTGTGAGCGAGTGAGTGAGTGACGCACTTCCGGCTTCGGAGCCAATTAAACAGTCTCTGGACGGAGCACGTCGAACGAGCCCCGCGTCCTACTCCGGGCCGCCGCGCCGGACGCGACGCTCTCAGAACCAGAATCCCGCGCGCCGGGAGGGGACGCGCAAAACGTGCTGCTGGGCAGGGAACTGATTGTGGGATCTGGGGACCCGACCGCAAGACGTTCACCCTCCCTGAACAACAAGGAGGCACAAAACTGGCACGAGTCTTCTGGGGCAGAGGTGAAGGTGCGCAGACTCTTGTGTCAAGGCTCTGCTGCAGAAACTTGACATCCTATGTCCGCACATTGCGCTTGACTCGCAAACGCACTTGACGCCACGAATCCAAGCACTCTCACAGTGCCGCCAAGAAGAAAGATCCTGAAGCCTTGAACGGGCTTTTATTCGCCACAGTGGAGAGAGAAACCACCTGCCCTGTCCGCTTTCCCCCAGCCGCCCCCTCCCGGCGCCCGCCGCCCCTCCCCGCCCGGCCCCGCCAGAAACCCATCGGAGGAAATCGACTTGGCGACGGCCCGGGATTGATACCTCACAATGCGCGCCGTCCGCCTGATGAATCACCCGCGTTTTATGGCGTGTTCATTAAGTCTTTCTTATCCTAATTTTCCTGCAGCGCCGTTTCGCAGGCGCAGGGACAGCTGCTTTTTCTGTTGTCATGCACCCAATTTTCTTGGCAAAGGAACGAGCCGGAAAGAAGTGCCATTATGGGCCCTTTGCAAGAGCTGCTAAAATATTTATCAACTTCATTTAAACACTGCAGAAGCAGGTCTTTAGTGACAGTTGCACAGGCAGCAGGGCAGGCAGACGGGAGGGAAGCGAGCCCCCGGGGCGGCGGGAGATTGTCCGCTGCTTCTGCGGGTCATCATGGGTCCGAGCTTCAAAGTGACAGCGCAGACATTGCTCCACCGGATTCGTCAAACGAGACCGAGTTCGCAATGAGATCCAAGAAAACAAAAGCTTCAGAGACACGCAGGCCTGTTGCAGACTGGATGTGTCCTGGGTCACGTTGACTCGTGGGAGCTGCGTTCACTGTATGAGGCGCGGACAATCAGGACCACAACTGGAGAAAACTTCAATCGTCCCTTCAATTCAAACCTTTGACTCTGCAGTCCGTCTCCACGTCCACGTCCTGGATGTTGACTTGAGGAAGAGCTTGTCGGAATCGCGAACCAAGTTTCGCGACAAGGGGCTCCACCGCAGTTTCGTGCCGCAGTCAGTGCGTGCTCCAGGGGCTCAGGTCTAAGTCCGCGGGAAAATGTGTGAACAGTCCCGTTGATCAAAGAAATAACTGGGCTGCAGAAAGCTGATGTATTTTGCACGATTTTGAAGCACTCTTCAGTTTGGACACAGTTTTTGGGGTGCACGATTTCCTTCATGCTCGTACATTTGGAAACAACGCAGCGTGAAGTCCGCAGGACCGAATGAATGTCACTGCAGCAGTTGGAAACAAGAAGCAGTGCTCAAGGCAACTGCAGTGCGAAGTCCCTTGCCGGTTATGTCGTTGATTCTTCATTGTCCTCCTTGTCTTCCGCAAGTCATACAGGCCTACTACATGCGGGGGGGGGGGGTCTGGGGCAGGGGGGTCTGTGGTGGGGGAGGGGAGGGGGTTAGGGGGAGGGGGCAGGGGGCATTTCAGTCCAGCTGCCATTTACTGCACTCCCACAAGGTGCCTCGCCCTGAAGGGACTTCGCACAATGAACTTCAAGACCCGCACCAGAAATTTCGTGCATTGCGTCTTCCTACGCTGCGACGCGTCCAGAAGGACACACACACAAAAAGCCATGATGTGTGCAAGACGCCAAACAACAGCGCTGCAAAGGGAGCACTCCGTCAAACAATTCGGCTTTCGTTCGCGCAACGCATGGCGGACCTCTTGTTCGACGGGCTTGCTGTTAACCACAGGCTTTCTGGGCGTGTTTATGGCGTATCGGAACCGTGGAGAAAGAAGCATGACCGAACAGCGGCTTCCTTCCCTCGGAACGGCGGGACGGGTTCCGAGTGACGGGGCCTGATTCACACACGTCCGCTGCGCCTGCAGGCCTCGTGTCCGGTGCTCTGCGCAGCAGGCTGCACAATGAATGTACCGTGAAGACTGTTCAAACAGAATCCAGCGCCAAGCAGACAGCGCCAAGCGGGAAATGTTCACACCCCGCCAGCAGGCATGGGCTTGATAAACGCGAAGCTCTTGTTGACACTTGACGTGACGTCGATGTGTCCTGCTCAGCAAGCATCTCCCGCTGGGAACGACGCCACAAGATCGCTCGTCGGATGCTTCGTGAAACGTCTCAGGATCTCCAAAGGACCTGGGTGTTTGTGTTCAGTCCGACCTGGTTCGGATCCGGGAGGGGGCGACATAATCTACGAGCAAGTTTTCAGAGAAACCGTCTCTGCTGCTGCACAACTCAAGGGGCGAAAATATTTTTTCCTTGATTTGATGCTGTTTTGGGAAACAGACCAGGATTGCGCGAATCTTGCAAAAATCAGAACACAACTGCGTGTTTGTGATACAATCTGGTTTACTCACTAACAATTGCACAGACATCTGTCTACTTTGTCCCAACGAAAACATTTGCTTTGTCTACTAAGTTCCGATACACAAATCCAAATCAACGCATTGCCTTCAACTCGAATTCATTTCAGTCGTCAGATCTCCTTGGGAAAGTCTGCCAAGCGAATAGCCAGGCAAGCCAGTGCGCAGACGGTCCTCATCTTCGTGTCCCTCGTGGTGTTTTGTTGTCAAAATTCAGATCGTTTCCCTCAGAGGTGACTGCTGTTCCTCGACCAAATCCTGGCTGTGCCCCCACGTCCACTGATAAGCTCAGGTGGACTCTGGCTGCTTGGCGGCCTCGAGCAGTGACCTCGCCCAGCGCGACTGCAGCTGCCCGTACGCGCCCTGCACCATCAGCGGCACCACCCACTGGTTCGCTGCGGCGCCATAGCGCACCAACTGTCCGAAGGGGGCGCCACTCCCGCCGGCCGCCGCAGCACTGGCGGCGGCCGCGGCGCACCATCTAGCGGCCGTCAGGTTGAACGCAGATGAGGAGGCGTCGTAGTCGGGGAAACCATCGTCGTCTCGCTGGGCGAGTTTCGCGCGCTTCGCGACGGCAGGACTCTGTGCGTGGTCCCGTGCCTCGGTATCGTCGTCAGCGATGCCGCTGTCACGCGACTTTCGCTTCACACTTCCGGTGCTGGGCTGCTTCCGGTCGGGAGTTCCAGTTCCGCTGCCATCATCTGGAGTTCGGACGTCGTCACTGCGCGATGACGTCAGATCGCGAGTCTGAGATATGTCCGTGTCGCTCTTGTTGTCCGGTCCTGGAAGAAATAAGTGAAAATTCGTGTCTTTCGCGGCTGCACCCCCCCCCCTCCAAACACACTGCCTCTATTCTTGTGTCGACGCTGAAGTAAGGAAACCGTGCGTCACTGAAAATCTGCCTGTTGCGCGAACAACGTGAAACGCGATTTGAAATGTTGTGAACTCTTAAAAACCTTGGTGAGCTCTACTCAACAAACGACGAGAGGAACAGTGGGCGCGAATGACCAAACGGAAGTGATTAGCGGGCGTCGCTCACCCTCCGCCTCCAAGTCGGTCGAATCACTCGTCGAAGAAATGAGGTCCACGCTGTCCGGCTTTGTGATGGGCGCGGCTGGGGCCGTAGTTTGGGCCCTCGCTGCGGCGGGAGAGGCGCGCTCTGCGGCAGGCATCTCTGCGTCCTTCCGCAGCAGACGGTCGATGGAGTGCGTGAGGCTGCGCCCGGGCGCGGAGGTGGCAGCGGCGGCACGGGGCAGGGTCTCCCGGGGAGTCGGGTTGGAGGTGGCCGTCGTCCCCTCGGCTCGCTCTGAGACCAGAGCCGCGGTGGACGTGGCGTCTCGGGTTGCGCCGCACAGCGCTGATAACTTTGTGAGAAAAAAAAAGTTCATGAAAACAGCAAAATAATTTCTTTTTGCCTTTTCCAGCAAAAACAGCCTCATGGAGCTCGCGGTGATCTGAGCGACCGAAACACAGCGACCAAAACACAACTGAAACGAATATGGACAGAATGCACAAATGACTGATTTCAATAAATATTTATGTTATTTTTTTCATTTGGAATGCACCCAAATGTATCCAAATTATCTTGAAACATATGCACCTGTGTATAAGTTTCACTCAAGCAGTCATGTTGAAATTATAGTAATCTCATACCCAAGAAAAAAGACACCCCCGACTTTTGGTGCTGAGACCAGAAAACTTTGAGACCAAATGTTTATTTTGAATACTTTCCAAAAATCCCAAATTTATACCCAAATGTTGGCCCCACCTCAAAACCAAAAACACATTTTTGAAAATGAAAAAAAAATGACACCAGTGCAATGCCCAGCCAACTACATTTCAACATACATCCTTCGTAAAGAAAGGACTCTCTGAGATATTGCCCCAAAATTTGAAAACCCCCAAAAATTTGAACTTTTTGTCCTCAAAATCCTAAAATTTCAAACACATATCCTTCACCCAAACAAGTTCAGAAAGACCCCAAAAATCCAAATTTGAAATTCATGTTCACCACAAAACTCCGAAACACATACTTTTTTTGTGATTTGTACCTGGTTCCCAAATGCACAAGATTCTGTGGACAGCACTTTTTCAATGAAAATGGGGCTCAATTTTATTCATATTTGGTCAAAGAGTGGCATGGTGTAGCATTGTGCGGTAGGAACGATTTTGTTCAAATCACAGTGCAAAAGAATGTTGTGTTTGAGTGGGTGATAATTGGTGCAAATCACGCGACCTCCCTGGAGGTATTTTTTGAACGTGATGCCTGAAATTTGTTTCGGTTGCCCTGTTTCGGTCACTCAAAATTGAGCAACCTTCAACAGTCCAACCTCCTCAAATCACCTGACAACCCTTTGAGTATTCAGGTGTGTAGCTTTTGGAAAATTTGTTTATCAGGAAGTTGGGTGGACAGACCGCGGTTGGATTCCAGAGGGTGGAAGGCACCAAGGATTTCGTGCCAAATGGCGACTCGAGTGGTTCAAGTTTGGCCAGGTCGTTCTGTCGTGAAATGTATGAATCCTTCAGAAAGTCCCACACCTTGGCCAAAACTCCTCTCGTTCCCAACACACACTACGTTTACTTTTGACCTGACCTGGAGATGTGCCTGCGTCTGCGCCGTCTGCAGCTGCGCCGCCGACTGGAGCAGCGACGTGTTGAGCGCCGCCGCCGCTGACGCCGACGTGTTGGCGTGCGCGGGGAACGGCGTCGTCACGCCCTGTACAGCGAACGGGTACTGGTGCACCGGGAACATAGCAGCGGAGGCGGACGGCAGGGTGTAGCGTCCGACGCTGTGCGCAGGAGCCGGCACAGGGGCAGCCCGGACGCCTCCCCCCGTCGCTGTGGGCGAGGAGTTCATGGTAAACCCCACCGCGCCAGCTAGAAAAGGGTTGATCCCCAGGAGCCCAGCGCCTATGCCCGGGTACATCCCGCCGAGGGGTCCCTCACATTCGTCTTCCAGGTACGCCTGCGACAGAAGAAGAACTTTTTTGTTTCTTGCAGACCACACACACACACACACACACACACACACACACACACACACACACACACACACACACAGTGTAAAAGAGCACACAGACCTTGAAGACATCCGAACTTGACAAGAGAGCGACTTTCTCACTCATGTCGCCCCAGTCTTCAAGCTTCAAGCACAACCCCTCTCTCTGTCTCTCTCTCTCTCTCTCTCTCTCTCTCTCTCTCTCACCTGTGAGTTCCTGAGGATGCGGTTGATGGAGGAAACGCTAGGCAGCGACGCGGCGTCGCAGACGCGCTGCGTCAGCAGCTGGTCGCGGATCTCCCACGCGAAGATGGACGGGTTCTCTGTCTTCATCTTTAGGATCTTCTTCACCACCAGCGGAGTCGCCACCTGGAGCCCGCAGAGCAGGGGATTCCAGGTCAGAATATGGCGCAATTCCGGACTCATACAGTTTGTCTGAGTTCGCTGCATTGAGTGGCTGTCGACAAAAGGCGGACATCTCAGGGCAAGCAAAAGGTCACACTCACCCTGACTTTAGGTTTAGAGCCTCCGATGGCGCCTGGCTTGATGGATCCCGTCTCGTAGTAGCGGGTCAGGATCTTGGAGACGCAGCCGTGCGACACGAGCAGCTGCCGTGAGATGTCGCAGGGGCGCACGCCGAGCGCCGCCAGCTCCACGATGCGCCGCCGCACGTGCTCCGGCAGCGGGCGCCCGTTCACGAAGACGCCGCCCAGCTGGTTGATTCCAGTCTGACCTGTGCACGAGAATCGCAGGGCTGTGTGTGTGTGTGTGTGTGTGTGTGTGTGTGTGTGTGTGTGTCAGCATGTCTGTGTCCGTGTGTTCTATCCTGCATGTGGCTGCTTGCATTCAAACCGAGACTTCGCGATGAAGCTGAAGACATCAGAGGGTTTCACGAAACGTCGGATTTCTGACGTTCAAACGTCAGAACCGCTGTTCTGACGTCTGAATTTTTGAAGGCTATTTTCAGTTGTGAAACAGGGCTTCCAACACATAATTTTTGAATCCATATTGAGAAGGAATTCCCAAGCTTGATTGGTGAAAAAATGGTTCTACTCGTAATGCTGTCAGAAAGGTCCAACTGACGAGGCAGTGACTGCAGTTGTTGCAGGATGGGCGCAGATCAAATGGAAAACAAATCGGAGAAGGACTATGACGCAATAACGCTACACACAAGTTTGCGCACTCTCTCTCTCTCTCTCTCTCTCTCTCTCTCTCTCTCTCTCTCTCTCTCTCACACACACACACACACAGAGGGGATGAACAAACCAGAATACATGTCTCTCACCTGCGTGCGGCATGTCAATGGAACCCGATCGACTGCACTCCCGTGCTTTCCCCTCAACGAACAGTCGCAAATGTGGCCTGTCCTCCCCCGCGAGCCAGTGCCCCAGAGTCCCTCAGAACTCACACGTGTGCGCGATGCCTGTCTCAGTCCGTCCGTCTCTCCACCTGTGGGTGAATGGAGCGGATCCCTGCAGCGCTGCGCTATAAACGCGCGCTCATCCGGAATGGAAGTGACAACGCGGAGGCCCCGCCCCGCCTCCCCGCGCGCGGCCAATGGCGCCACGGCGGAGTCGCCTCGGGCGCCGGACCAATGCTGAGAAGTGACACCCAGGGATGGGAATCTTGTGGATGAGGACACTTGGTTCAGTTGAAGAGATGAGTCCGCGGACGGATCCGAAGCCCCGAGGTGGTTCACGGTCCCTGTCTGGGCTCCCATCCTGCACTTCTCAACCGTCAATTCTGTAGCCTCTACCGTCGTCACGCCAAGCTTTTTCGGGAATGTGTGTTCACGTTTGAACGTTGTCATCATTCTCGGGGGTTCCGAATCCTCTGACCTTCTTTTCTCTCCTGAGTGCACCTCTGGGATTGTTGCGCTTGCTGCAATCTGAAGTGGACATCTATCCTTCTGTGCGCGCTGGTTCAAACACAGAGATCGCGATCGCGTGGTGACGGAAGTTGGTTTTGGCTGCTTGAACGAATCATGGCCTGGATGCGGGCGGATCTGGCTGATGTCGAGACTTTCAGAAGACCAACCAGTCGCCAAACTTCGACGCAAGAGAGGAGATTGAAACCAGATCTCACGCAAAGATGCAAAACGCTGCAGGTCTTCTGTTGCTCTTTTCTTGTGGAGAATTGCGGAAGCAGGACCAACTCACACGCGCGCTCCACAAACCCGGAACACGATTTCTTCAGTGCAGCGCTTCAGAAGGTTTGTTTTCTTCGGCAATCATCAGCTGAATGTGTTTTGGTTCAGGAACAGACAACCCAGTGGAGGGGTTGATCAGCCACCACCCGAAGGAGAAATGGGTTTGCCAAACTCACCACAACCTTGGATGTGGCCCAACCAAGCCCAAGACTGTGTTGCCTGTTCCTCTTACAATTTGGTTTTGGGGTGGATTGGGAAATGTTTGTTCTTACAATTTTTTGTTGTGGACCAAGGAAAAAATATTGTATATATTTTTCATGCTGGATTAGAATTGCATGCTGAAAGAAAAATTGCACCAAGAGGTGCGCTCGCGTGTTTGTCTACTGCATTTCGGAATGGATTGTTATTCACAATCCACCCCAATCTGATGCAGAGCAAATCTTTCTTCACCGGTCCAAACCAAAGACCGAGTCGATTCTGCGCGCAAACTTCACGGAAGGACACGACGTGCAGCTTTTTTTCAAAAAATATACTAGCAACGCAAATTCAAGACAACAGTCCTGGAAGAGCTGGAAAATTAGGCTCTGAACGCTTTTGAGGTTTGTCAGTTGCTCAATGAAAACTCAAAGTGTTTCTGTAACCTTACTCCCTCATTCACACAGGGCGAGTGAAAGAAAACCAGACTTTGATGATGTGCACCTGCCTCAATCTCCGCAAAAGGGCAACAAAGACCCATCTTTCATTTGCGCGCATTGAATTGACCGAGCTTCTCAATTCACGTCAATACTGCATCTGTGTCGCCAAACGACGTCAAAATAATCCCCGTGCGCTTCCCGACTGTTCGCGGTGATGCTACCTGCTGGTTGCTGCGGGCGCCCATTGACACAACATCTTGATTTGACAAAGGGTTGAAAAGGGGCCGGGAAAGTGGAGTGAGGAACCGATGATTAGGCGCAATAAAACTTGGACCAAATTGATTCCGAACTTGTACCGCATGCTGCAGGTTGTGGAGGCTGCAGGGAGCGGCGGGGCAGGGGCGGATCCCAAGGGACCCCTTCCCAGGATAAAGAAACGGAAAGCGTGGAAAACAGGCAATTTTCCGCCCGGATTTTTTCTGGGTGCCTCCTGGATCTTCCTTCGGGAAAAATGGGAAAATAGCTCGGAACCAAGTGTTCTTCTCAGACTTTGGCACTTTGCGGACAATCCAGAACTTTTGTGAGAGATGTTCCAATTTTCTGTGAATTTGCACATTCTGACTTTTCGGTGCATCTCGCCCAACAAGAATCCGGGAATTTCTGCCGTCAGGTCCAGTGTGTGCTTTGTTCCAGGATACGAAGGGCGGATTTCGTTTGACTCTCTGTTCGCAAAGAAATTTCTTGTGCGTGAAAGAGGATAATAACACAGCAGGAGTTCCCTTCCCGGTGTTACTCTGGGGCCCAGTTGACAACGGTGAAATTTTACTGCGCTGCAAATGAAACTGGTTTCAAATAAATACATTGACAAAAAAATTGGTTTCAATTGTCAAAACTCATTGTCAAAATTTTAGACTTTTGGAGGCTTGTCGTCTACATGAGTACCTGTGTGACACTTAAATTCACAATAGCAACCCATCGACTTTGTTGTTTTGCCCTTGAAGGCTTGTCCAAAGTTTTGTGTCCGCTTACAGGACCACCACACCCTTCCGTATGAAAATGACTACATTTGTTGCCCATAGAGGCTTGTCCAAAGTTTGCCAGCAGTTAGATGTGGATGTGCATGAGCAGCAAAGTAATCCGGGGGAAAATCAGAATGATTCTGTGGAGGATTTTCAGACACTGACTCTTCACTGCGGAGACTTCAAGATAAGCCTCCAAGGGTGGCAAATGTGGTCTTGTTTCATCAGTTGTGAAACAAGTGTGAGATGTCTGCGTTGTAGACGAAACTGGATTGAAAAGTTTTCGTTCACTTTTCAAACCGTTGTCTCCAGGGAAACGGAAAACACGTTTAGATCTGATGTCTGCGGCCATTGCAAATCTTTCATTCCACAAATTTCCTTTTGTAGACTTTGTCATCTGTGCAGACCAACAAAGAACGTCTTCTTTCACGCAGATGTTCCAGAACCCCTCGTATGCTCTGAGCCGGGTCGTGTCACCATTCCCCGAAGGTCTTCTTCCCCTGAGAAACGAACACACCCAGAACTGATTAATTTCGCGCGGACCTCTCGCGTGACGTGACATCTTGAACACGTCAACACGTCGCCTCGTCCCGTCAAACGCGCAGGTGTCACGTCTTTCATTTCCCGCACACATGAAACATAAATTACGCTTCATGCAATGATCTGCATTTTTGTTTTTAGCACAGAATGGGCGCGGGTGAATGGAGCCACCCTCCGCTGTAGAAAGGAGCGGGGCCCAGCGTGTCGGAGCCCGCTGCCCAGACCCTGCACCCCACATGACTGGTTCCCACATAAATTGCATCTCAAACTCGTTCTGTTCCAGGGCTTGGTGGGTCCATTGCAGCAACGTGCACTGTGCTACCTGCAGAACGAGGAGAGTCTTGTGCGACAAAGAACAGCACGAAATCAACAAAGGTCCAACTTGGACTCTGAAGCAAAGGCGGGTGAGGTTCCAGTGCGTCCATCCTCCAACAATGTGGAGAGAAAGAAACTTGCGCTGACATTTTCGGTCAATTACTTTCGAGAAAATTGGTCCAGTGAAATGTGTTTTTGAGTGAAAAGGGCAGCAGAATCCTGCAGCTGCTTGGAAAATTTGTACATTCAACGCCTGAATGCTTGGACGCACCAGAAAAGCTTCAAATTAAAATGTCAGGAACCAAACTGAGACAAACTAAGACACGGTTTTTACAGGGTATTAAGGATGATAATTATGAGGAAAAGACAGAGCAATAAACGCCCCGAGACAAGAGTGAACCAGCGAGCCGAGTAATTTCAATATGAAACAATAGTGTTGTGATTGAGTCTCGCGTTATTGCATCGGAGGCGCGTGCGAGTGAGTGGGGCCACGTGACCAGGACGGCAGATGAGCTGAATGGGCGGACACTTCGTGAATGGACTCAACTGCGACGGTGGGGACAATACACATGTTATGATGTCCCTTGTGCAGGAGCGGAGCCCAGGACTGACAGTCTGAATCTGAAGCGCCCTGCCCTTCTTCGGTGTAACGTATGCGGGCAAGTACTTCTTTTCCCTTCTTTGCAAACTTGACGCAACCTGCATGGTCCTAGATCTGAATATTTGTACTTTCTCAGATACAGAGCCATTTCTACATCCATACCCCATATTTTCTGTACTTCTAATCCTTCCTGGTGCACTGTCCGCAAGCCAAAACGAACCAAAAGAGCCCAAAAGATCCCAAATCAATCCTCATCTTGACTATGAAACAGGTGTACACATACTTTTAGAAGACCCTGCCTGAAGGTGATTTGATGTGGCTCGCACCGATTTGGCTCGCTTTTTCCAAAAGCTCCCCAATCGTGCAACCCACCTCAAATCACCTAAAAACAATGTTTGCTGAAGTGAAGTTAGAGAGGCTGTTACAGTATGGCTCGATATCACAAATGTTGCATGCTTGCGCGTACGGGACACCAGGAATTGTCTCA
>JAAUXT010022472.1_pt1 | contig 11798 bp, 4 predicted proteins | sample 7278171 | NCBI WGS metagenome assembly JAAUXT01 (sample SAMN14350112, study PRJNA611818) | marine sediment metagenome | isolation source: surface marine sediment (1.8m) | place: French Polynesia: Moorea | collected 2018-08
CCATGAAACTGCTGCTGACATACTTTTGGAAGATGCTGCCTATAGGTGCTTCGATTTGGCTCGCACTGATTTGGCTCAAATCGTGCAACCCATCTCAAATCACCTAAAAAGTTGATTTTTTTATCGTGAGGGACAATGAACATTCAAAGACCATGGTGCACAAAGCAACGACGAATTGAGAGTCGAGGAGTGTGAACTGGTGAGTGCCAGACGGGCTGGACGTGACTGACCTTGATGGTGGATCCCGAGGTGATGCCCAGGTCGGCGAGGACCCAGTGATCGCGCAGGTCGGCGCCGGCGTGGTGCAGCGTGAGGACGCGTCTCTGCACCGCAGGGGCGGTGGCGGCGGGGGCGGCAGGGGCGGCAGGGGTGGCGGGGGCGGCGGTGGGGCCGGTGTGGTGCAGCGTGAGGACGCGTCTCTGCACCGCAGGGGCGGTGGCGGCGGGGGCGGCGGGGGCGGGGGCGGGGACGGCGGGGGCGGGGGCGGCGGGGGCGGCGGGGGCGGCTGGGACAGCGGGGGCGGCGGGGCCGAGGTCCTCCTCATCCCGGGGCGGGAGACCCAGCTGCCTGCGAACCTGAACCACGGACACACCATTCACACCAACAAAACTTCCTGCGTTAACACAAGGCGACCCACGCAAAAAATCCCTGATTTCTTTGTTCGGCCAGGCGAGCAGAACATGTTTACATTTCGGAAGTGAACGTGCGGTTGCAGTTTAGTCCTCTCCAAACTTGGTCTGGCGACCACCAGAGCAAGCCACTGAAGATAAAACCGTTATCATTCTCGGGCCAGACAAAAGGTTGATCATTTTGACCCCGTGAGACCACTCACACACACACGCACACACATACACACACACCACAGATTTAAATGGGTCATCGTTGCTGCGAAGCATACACATTGAAATCTGTCACACACGCACACACTCACACGCACACATACGAACACGCACACTCGCACACTCACACACACACACACTCACACACACACTCGCACACACACGCACGCACACTCACACACACACTCACGCACACACACACACGCACACACATACACACACACACACACACACACACACACACACACACACACACACACACACACTGCTCACCGTCTCCTTGACCCGCCCGACCGTCTCGTCCTCGGGCACCTCGACCGTGACCCTCGCCCCGCCGCGCACCACGAACAGTTGCATCTCGCCGCGGGCCACCCGCCGGGAGAGGCTCTGCGGGGGGGGGGGGGTGAAGTCCTGTTTGCCAAACTTGAATGTCTAAAGTGTATGATGCGTGCGTGTACTCCTTGAGAATTCAATGCTGTCCTCCATGCGTGCACGCATCAAGACTTTCCTGATTTTGTTTTGTTTTCTTCCAAAACGTTTGTGTTCTCCAAACATTGCACTGGAAAACTGCAGACTCAAGTAAGACTCTTTGTTCATAGGAAATCAAATGGATACTCACGCTCAAGATGCGTCTGACCTTCAGAGACTTATCCACTCTGCCGCTCAACGAACTTCTCTGAGACGACTGAGGTAGTGGTGGGATCGGCGGGAGTTCCTGTGAGGTTTACGATCTGAGCGGATTGCCCGCGCGGCGGTGTGTCTCACCTGGGCTGGTATTTACGGCTTTACGAGCCCTGCGTGCGGTCCCGTGTTTACTCACCATTTACCGTCGTTGACAGTTCTCGTGAATATCACAATTCCAGGCGCGTGCGAGTTGGTGTGTCACTTACGTTCTCGCCAAAAACTTCAACCTGGCATTCGAACAGGTTTTGCTGTTGTCATGTCCATATCACATTTTCACACCAAAGATTGTTCCCGTTGTGACGTTCTGTTCAACTCTATGGTTCTGTCAGTGTTTCGTGGTTTCAGTCCTTGGTGCGACAACAATTTGTGTGCAGTTCTGCTTTGTTGTTGTGACCATTTCAGTAATGCCAGCCTATCCTGACATGAGACCCATGGCACATTGTCTGGAGTTTCAGCAGAAAAAATGATGATCCCCACAGGATCACCTCGAGCGGCCTGTTTTTCACAGAATCAATACAGGTCCTGATAAGCTGTGTATAGCATCTTTCTGGCACTCCTGGATTGGCTCCAAATATGTCAAGACACCGCAGTTCTGGTATCAACCTCTTTTCAATGGCCACAGAAAGACAGTCAATGTCTTCCGGGTCAAGTTTACTTCCAACTAGGCGAATGACTTGAAGTTTTGGCCACGTGTTTTCCAGTTTGCATAATTCTTTAGGAAATGGAAAAAACAGATGTTTCACTTTGTTTCTCATATCATGCATGTGAAAATGTAAGTGCTGAAGCACGGGGAAATATTGACATGCAATTGCTTCCCCAAAGCTTTGGATATCACACTCTTTCAAATCCATGGATTGCCAAAATTCCAGTTTTTCTAACCTTGGCCACTCTCTGCTGAATAGATGTAGATTCTCCAAATAATTTCTTGATTGTATCGTCAATGACTCCAAATTCCTTTCTGAATCCACATTTTGTGTGCGAGGTTCCATTTCTTTTTGAAACGAAGGACATGTCCAGTACACGGAAAGACTCACCCGTGACCCAAAACAGATGGACTGCAGTTCTTGAACACGATGCTCTGATTCCCACATGTTTACAAGAAGGGATCTATCAGTCACAGAACGAGAACAAGTCCGGACAAGGTTCAGGCAGGATTCGTCCGTGATGCCCTGGCTTGCTCCAAAAATATCCAAGAACACGAGAACAGGTACCCTTGCACATTCAATTGCTGATGCAATGCAATCAATGTCAGCTGAGTGCAAGTCTGTGTGTGAAAGGTGAAGATCTCTCAGTTTCGGCCATGTTATTCTGGAGAATAAGATATTCATCTGATTGGTCAATGTGTTTGCTGACATATCCAAAACTGTCAACGCTGGAAACCTTTTTGCTGCACCAGCCTCTCCCATAACGTGCATGTCTGCTTCCGTGAGGTTTGTGTTCTGCAAGCGTAGTTCTTGTAACACAGGCCACTCGACACTGAACAGAGTCAACAAGTGATCGGACAAACTGAGGTCAGACAAATGCAATTTCCTGATGCCTGGAATCCGTCTCTTGGAAACCTCAATTGCCATTATGAAAATGTGTGAACTCTCCAGTGTCATCTGCAACCGTCGAAGGAAGCTCATGTCAGGAATCTCCAGGAAACATGACTTTACCATTTGCTGAACACTTGATATTTTGTTTCCAAAGTCCAAATGTTTTAGTGAAGGCAGAAATGAACCACAATCAGCTTCTGCGAGAGCTACCAAGTCACTGGAATCCATTTCACAGTTCTTCAATCGCACTTGTTTGAGTTGTGGCCAAATTGGCTGCTTTGTTTTGCCAAAGAGATCGCTGATACTTCCCCGCAAATTGTTCTGTGACAAATCAAGCTTTTGTATGCTTGGAAGTTTGTTTTGCTCTGCAGCATGCCTCAGAGCTTTGATGTCTGTTTTATCCAAGTGTGTGTCATTCAAGACTAGAATTTGCAGGTAAGGCCACCCTATTGTGAAAACCTTTTTCAATTTTCTGGTCAGAATCCACCCAGACAAATCTATCTTCTGCATTGTCTTGCCTTGTCCATGTTGTACAGCTTGACAGAATTTGATTGCTCCTTCTGAAAATACCTTCTTATTGGTCAGTGGGTGAAGGGGAAAAATCATTTCTTTCACACCAAAATCCAAAATTCTCAATTGGGGTAGAGTGTTTTGAGAAATGGCCTGAACCACACACAAGAAGTCCTTGCTGTCCAGTCTCGTGTTCTGCAGACACAATTCTGTCAGTTTGGGCCACACTTTAAGACCAAACAAATGCTTCAGATATCCCCTGAGGCAATTGCCTGACAGATCTAGATGGTGCAGGTGGGGTAAGTGACCACATGCTGCCATATTTCCCACGAGTACCACATCATGTTCTGTCAATTTCATTGAGCTCATGTTGAGGGAAACTAAATTGGGCCATCCATATGGGTGTACACGACAATATTTTCGAAATTCAACAACACACCGTGACAACTCAAGTTTTCCCACATCCTCCAGCTCACTTATCAGAAGGTTAGTAATTTCTTCGCAAAGTGGTTGTTGCTCACTGTCATTACTTTTGTTTGTTTCAACGTCTTTTGCTATTTGCTGCACAGCAACGACATGGTAGAGACTCATTTCTTCTTGTGTCTTCATGTACTGCACAAGGTCTGCTTTTTGGTTTTCAGTCACACTGTATGCAAGTCCATCACAGATGTACTCCAGATCTCTGGCTGCTCCAAAGGCCAACACAATGCAGATCAGGTCATCTGTGTCCAAATCAGAATTTCGCAAACAGAGTCTTTCAAGGCCTTGCCATGAAACAAGTTCAGAGTCACCAAACAAGGAATGGACTTTTCCTCCCAATTTGTTTTGTGACAGATCAAGGACTTTCAGGGCAGGTAACTTTCCACCAGAAGATGCTCCATTCAATCCCAGCAAGTCTTCCTCATTTGGATGTGTGTTTGATACATTGAGCTGTACAAGTGTGGCCCATGTTGGTTGGTCTCTACTCCCAAAGAAAATGTTGAAATATCCAGAAAGTGTGTTGTTGCCTGACAGATTTAAAACCTGCAAATTTGGCAATTTGTCCCCTCTGACAGCTTCCACAAAAGCTCTTTGGTCATCACTGTTTATCTCTGTTTGAGCCAAGTTCAGATCAGACAAACAAGACCATTCACGAGCAACTGTCCCACCAAAGAGGTGAATGCAACAATCACGAACACTGTTTTTAGACAAGTCAAATTTGTGTAGGGTTCCAGCAATGGAGAATTTGCTGATGCACTTCACATCAACTTCATTCAATTTTCCATCAGAAATGTGCAGTTCTCTCAATGTAGATCCAACTGAGCTTGTGGCAATGTATGACAGCAGTGATTCCAAGTGATGTGAAAGAACATTTCCTGACAAAACAAGATTTTGCAGTTTTGGAAATACATTGTATGCCAATGCACTTGCTATTGCATTCAAATCATCAGAAGATAAAGATGTTTTTGCCAATATTAGGTCACTCAAATTTAACCATCCTGTTGGGTCATCATGCACAAACAAATAAGAAAAATTGTCCTTCAAGCAGTTGCTGCTCAGATTCAAAGATTGCAGTGCAAGGAATTTCTGGCTTGTCTTGGCTGATTTCAATGCTTTGACCGTTTTGTGACCAATCTGTGTGTCAGACAAATCCAAATTGACAAGATTTGGCCAGTGTGAGAGACACAGTATGTTCTGTAGGCTTTCATCAATGACATTGTTTGACAAGTCCAATGTGTGGATCAATGACAGATGTTGTGCTTCACGTCTGAGAGCAGTTGCAATGATCGGAATGTTGTCAGCATTCAGTCTGTGATTACTCAAATCAAGGGTGTGTTCTGTAAACAGATTGTGCACACAAACACTCAGGGTATTGTCGAGGTACAGGCTGTCAAACTGTTCAAACATCAAAGATGGAAACCTCCCTTGCACAACTGCTGTTGCCAAGGAGAGCCAATCTGTGTTCAGCAGTAGAGCACCTTCAAGTTCCAATGACTTCAGTCCAGGCCATTCTGAATGACACAATTCATCTATCATTTGCTTCATCCAGTCTTGAAGGTCACTGTTCCTCAAGCTGAGAACTTCTAGTGATTGTAGATTACCATCTCGAATTGCTTTTGCCAACTTCAATGCATCTTCTCTGTTGGGGTTTGTCTGATTGAGTTCAAGGTGAGAGAGCTTTGGAAGCCAACCTGTGACAATATGACCCAAAGAACCTGTTGTGTTGTTGTCAGAGATGTCCAGATGTGTGAGATTTGGGAAGACTTTTTGATGCAAAGCCTCTCCAAGACTCTCAATATCTGTACTTGACATGTGAGTACTCTGCACTGACAGACTCTCTATCTTTGACCGTCGTGATTTTGAAGTGCCAAAGCTTCTCCAAAGATATTGTACCTTGTTGCGCAGATTGTTGTGTGACAAGTTGAGGACCTTCAAGCATGGAAAGGAGTTTCTTTTTACTGCATCTGCAATACTCTCAACATCCTTTTCCTTCAAATTTGTGTCATTCAAAATTAGTCTCTCCAATTTGCAGATTTTCTTTGATAGTTGGAGCTGAATGAGATATTCACCCAGGTATTCTGACACAGAGCCACAACTGAGTTGAAGTTCTTTGATTTTGCACAGTTTTGTCTTGTCAATTCTGCACAGGATATCATATGTGTCATCTTTGGTCAACATATCCATTCTTGCATGAAACCTACCAGACTTTAACAATAGCCTTGTCAAGGCTTGTTCATAGCAATATGGGTGCAGAATGTCGATGAATTGAACTTTTGGAAGTTTGTTGTTTTGCAGGGCCAAATACAGGTGGCCAAAATCAGCTCGAGTCAACTGACACCTGGTCAACTTCAGAGTTTCTAACTTTGTCCAACCCATATTGTCTTTGCCAAAAAGATACCTTATTGTTCCTTGAAGAACATTGCCAGACAGGTCCAGATATATCAATGTTTTCTTGAGATAAACAGCACTCCCCAATTCCAACATGTTTTCCTTTGAGAGTTCCATGTTGTGCAAATCAAAGTACTCAGTTCCTTGCTCCTCACAAGCAACTTTCAAAAGAATTTTCCAATGATCGTAGGGACAGGTTAGCAGAGGATCCAATTTGGTCAGATGAGGAAGCATTTTCTTCCGAAAGATCTTTGTGAGATATGCTTTGTCAATGTCACTGAGTTCTGTGTTTTGTAATCTAAGTATTTTCAGGCAAGTCCATCCAGGATGGTGTGCTAGACCAAACAGATAGACCAAACAGCCAGTCAGCTTATTGCCACTCAGATCAAGTTCTGCCAGTGCAGGAGCTTTGCTTCCTCGTCTTGCTTCAGAGAGGTTGATGATATCATCTTTGCACAAGTGACAATTTGCAAGTGACAGACAGTGCAAACTTGCCCATCTGTCAGGTCCTTCAAACATGCAACTGCACAATCCAGTCAGTCTGTTATTTTTCAAATCCAGAATTTGAATGACTGGTAATTGACACAAAAGTGTTTTAACATCTTGGGTTTGTAGATTTGCACCAACAAGCCAAAGACAGGTCACTGACTTCAGCAGCTGCAGATTAGGGAAAGCTCCAACCAGAAAATTTCCAGAAAGATTGAGCTTTTCAATTGTCATTCTCATGTTTTCATCAATGTTTTCAAAATCTTCCATTGTCAGTCCTCCATTGCTCAGATCAAGTCCTCTGTCCTTTATGAGGTGGGAAATACAAGCTTGTCCTATATTAGTGACATGTGAGTTGCCTCCAACAGGTTCAATATTCACAATCAAAGGCAATTTTTTTCTCACAACTGCCAAACAGATGGAAAGGCTGTCTTCATTGTTCAACACAGTATTTCTCCCCAAAACTAAAATGCTAAGTTTCTGCCATCCACAATGATCTATTCCTTCAAACAAATGTTTGACATGACTGGTAATGTTGTTCTGTTCCAAATTCAGTGTTTTCAAATGAGAAAACTTTCCTTGTTTTGCTGTCCTTCCCAAGGAGTGAATGTCATCAACACCAAGGTTGGTAGCAGCAAGATTTAAGTCTTCTAGCCTGGGCCATTCACATGTTTCATCAGTCTCAAGCAAGACAAGACACCCTGACAACTCATTGTGAGAAATGTTCAATTTCCTCAGGCAGGGAAGTTTTTGCTCCTTGACAGCTTGACCAAGGGCACGGATGTCTTCAAGCTGCAAGTTAGCTTCTTGGAGACACAGACTTGATAAACATGCAAATCCAGTATGGTACACATTCCCAAGCAACTGCTTCAACAGGCTGCCAATCTGTGTGTCTATCAAAGTCAATTCCTTCAGATAGGGCAATTGGTTTTGTAGAAATGCCTCACTCAAAGATGAAATTTTGTCTGTATCTGTTAGAAAGCTGACATGACTAAAATCAAGATGTTCAGTTTTAGTTTGACTAAGGAGTGTCTTCCAGTGATCTTCCAGCCTTCCTGGACATGGAATGTCCATTCTTTGCAGACTGGGCAATGTGAAATTTGTTCTTGCAAGTGCCAGATGTGCCATGTCAGTGTCATTCAAGTTTGTCTGGTCAAGGGCAAGAAATTTTAGTCTTGGCCATCCAGGGTGTCCAAGTTGCCCAAACAGAGTAATCAAACAGCCTGTTAGTTTGTTTCTGGCAAGGTGCAAATGTTGCAGATTTTCCAATTTTGCCTCTTTTGCAACTTTTGCCAGGCACTTGATGTCCTTCTCACTGAGATCACAATTGTCCAACTGAAGTTTTTCAAGTGCAGGACATCTGAGATCCTGCAGCAAAAGTGCAAGACAGTCAGTCATTCTGTTTTCATTAATATGCAGTTCCAGAAGTGAAAACAGTTCACCATTTGCCAATGCCAGGCCGAGTTGTTTGAAATCTTTGTGGCATAGCTTGGTGTTTGTCAACTGTAGTGTTGCCAATGACAGCCAATTTGAACAACCATTCACAACAAACAGGAACTCACACTGACCACACAAGTTGTTGTTTGACAAATCAACCCTCTGTACTTTAGCCAGTGCAGAGTCCTTAGCTGCTTGTGCAATTTGTTTTGTTGTTGCTGCTTCCAGGCAGCAGTTGCTCAAGTCAAGAATCTGGAGATTGTCTGTGTACAACAAACCCATGTATAGTGATTCCAGGTCTTTCTTGATCAGGGCATCTACAACAGGGATCCTTGGATTTGGAATTTTTTTCAGGCAGACTGCCTGAGCAAGGTAGTTTAAATCACTTTCACTCATTTTGGTGTCACGCAGAAGCAATGTTTTCAAATTTGGCCAGTCTGATTTTCCATCTCGGAACAAATACACCAGATGTCCTTCCAAGTCATTGCAATTCAAACTTAATATTTGCACACGAAGTAGTTTTTGGCTTTTTGCTGCTTGGGCCAAAGACTGGATGTCCTCACCAAGCAGTTTGCAGGATTCCAAGCAAAGAAGCTCCAAAAATGGAAAACCATCAACACCAAAGAGTTCTTCCAAACAACGGGTGAGCTTGTTCCCGTTCAAATTTAGTTCAACGAGGCATCTACAATTCGACAATGCTGACAAGATCACATGACTGTCTCTTGCACGTTGTGACACTTTTTCCATGTGAATGTGAGTCAAATGCTTCATTTGAGAGAATGAAGTAGCCAGCCCGACTGCAAACCTGAATGCTCCGACCAACACAAACTTTTCCAACAGTGTACAATTTTCTAATTGTGTTGTAAAGTGCAAACAAGTTTCCCCGGAGAGATTACAAGAATCAAGTTCAAATGATGTCATTTTTGGGTCAAACTCAAGACAACTCTTCATCATCTCAGTTTCAAAGCCAGTGTAAATAATGTAACCATCATCCTCATCCTCTTCGAGAATGTAATCATTCGCTTCTGTCGCGTGTGCAATGGCCATTTTGACACCATTCATTGTTAATTTGGAGATGAGAAGAGAATGCTGATCCTTCTTGAGCTCTTGCAAAATTTTGCAAGTGTCCGAAAAATTTCGGCTTTTCACATTCAGAAGACAATACACAGAACAGATTTGGCCTGGCGAAAACTCCTGTTCCGTTCCATGTTGAGGTTCGATATGCAATCCAATTTCATCACTGCAAAAACTTGTGGTCTGCAGTGAGTAGTGTTTGAACCACGGTAAAAGCATGAGGAAACAGTGAATTTGATTTGGACCAAATCCAACCATTCTCACTTGCTGTGTTTCCTCCAAACTTCGGCAGAACACCATTTCATAATCAGCCGATTGCAAGGTGTGTTTTCCTTGCCTTGAAGGAAGACATAGCCTGTCTGAATCTTGAGGCATGAGTGACACTGCTTTTGCACTTGTCAACACCGCTCCACCATTTTCGGATTTGAAAACAAAAACTTTGCTCTGATTTTCGGACGCTAAGAATTTGTGTTCCGACGTTTCTTTGGAGAGATAGTAAATGTGGTTGTTGTGAAAAATATCAATGTTCTTTCCCTGGCGCAAGTTTCTTTCCACAAACTCAAGGATTGCCTTCGTTTCTGTTGGGTGTTGCCTGGAAGTACTCCTCGTAATGAAAATTGTTATTCGGTCTAGAATGATCTCATTCAAATCATCCAAATCTTCCGGATCCTTGGTCAGCTCACAGACAAACTTGACAACCTCTTCATGCAGCTTTATTGATTCCCACGTTGGGAAAGTGGACTCGAGTGTTTTCTGGGAGAATGAACAAACTGTTTTTCAGATCATTTGAACAGTGCGAATGTTCGCCTTGCTTTTATCACTGAAGCAAGCCGAACATGCAAGCTGAACAAGTCACCAATGTCATTGAAAGTGGAAATCTGGTACATGTACAAGAGCCACATTTTTGGCAGCTTGATGGTTTGTTTGTTTGTTTTACATCCAAGATAATGCCCAGATTGTCAAAGAACAAAACAGAAGATTTTTGAATTTTTGGAGCTGAAAATTCAAAAGAGGAAATCTGCCATGTCGTATTCTCTGGGGTGTGTGTCTTGCTGGGAAGTGGGCATGTATATTTCTTGGAGAATGACAAGGGGTACAGTTGGTTGTGGTGTGGCTCATAACCATGGTCTTGCTGAAGGCATGAGGTGCACAGGAACTGTCCATCATGAGGGTGGGTCTCAGGAGGGGTACTCTGAGGATCAGTCTTGACTCTGTAAGTTCCTGATATAAGAGAGATTAAGCAGCGATGTTTGTGATCCACCCATGACACTGCATCTGTCAAATTTATGATGCACAAGTATGGCAACATTATGTCTCACAAGAACATAATGCAAGGACAGTGGTGATAGGAAGTTGCATGGTCGGTTCTTGCTGCAAACACATGCTGTCACATTTTCAGGGATCTCCTTGTGGGATCAACTTGTACTTGGAAAATGTTTTATTGGAAAGAAACGTGACTGTAATAGCAACTGTGTAAAGCAACTCCCCCATTGTCTGGACCACCCCGGGCGATTCACAGAACTTTGAATTTCTGCATGTCTGTTAAAGTAATGCCTCCCTTGATGACACCATCCCTGGATATGTGGATCTGGGGGAGTTATCTGACTCTGACGTGATTTTCATGGGTGAGCAGCCCGTGCCACAAGACGCTACCAGTGGTGACGACTCTGACACAATGGACGCTGATGACCTCAATCGATGCATGAAATCACAGACCCAAGATGATGCTGGAGCCGACGCCGATGACGAAGACGATGCACCAGATGCCCAGGCCCAAGGGCGTCAACATTTTTTGTATGGCGAATCCTTCTCTGATCGGGACACAGATGAGGAGGGACTGGAAGGTGATGCAGAACGCGATGGTGAGGATCATGCGGACAACGATGGCGACAATGATGCTGATCCTTCCCCCCCGCGGGTGCCCCCATAACACAGGGAACAGGCGGTACAAGGAAGTGGGCCCCAGCATCCAAGAACACATCAAAAACTTTGTGGAGACTGATTATCCTGAGGATGCGGGTATCTGGAAGCCGACAGGAATGTACCCCAAGGACACTGTCAAGCGACGTGATTTGGTGTTCACCCGATCCCCCGCTTCCGATCGCGCAGATGGGTTATTGTTCGACCCAACAGGGCTGTCCCCCCTTGACTTTTTCTACAAGATGTGGCCTCGCAACTTGTTTGACCACATCGCGGTGGAGACAAACCATCACTATGACCGGCGTGCGACTGAGGGTCACAACAATCGATTCGGTGAGTTTCATCATTTTATTGATAATTCTAGTCAAACAGGTACACATCTACGTACAATTGTGCTTGTGGCATTGAGGTTCAGTTGGGCCTCGCAGGGCCCATTACATAACAA
>JAAUXT010087828.1_pt1 | contig 11797 bp, 9 predicted proteins | sample 7278171 | NCBI WGS metagenome assembly JAAUXT01 (sample SAMN14350112, study PRJNA611818) | marine sediment metagenome | isolation source: surface marine sediment (1.8m) | place: French Polynesia: Moorea | collected 2018-08
AAAGTGGGACATCTTGCCTAAGATGCCATATACTTATGTACATTGGCAGACAATGTGGACCAATTGTCCCAGGCCAGCACCATTGACCACCAATAACCCCTACAGGGGGGGGGGCATGACATGGGACATGGGACAAAGCAGGACGTCTTCCCCAAGTTGGTATATATACCGAAAAAAAAATTTGGCACTACCACTAAGTGCTCTTCCCTAAAGGGACTTCGCACAACAAAGGTCATACCCGGCACTTTGGCCCCTATGTCCGTTTACCAAAACTCAGGTCTTTGCCATTATCGGCAAGCAATTGAATTGCTCAAAAGGGGTTTTGCAGAAAAAGGTTGCGTCCAGACACTTCTTGCAACCAAATGGTCTCCGACGCTGTTCTGGTTTGACAGTGCGAGGATGTCAAAGGAAGTTTTGACTTTCATGGATCCGTGCTGATCCAGCGAAACCTGCTCATTATCGTCCATGATCCGTCAAATCAGCCTCGTATGCACAGAGAAAAGAAATGGGCTTGTTTGACTTTGGGGGAAAAAACTGCTCACTCAAAACGAACAGGATATGAAGTTCTCCGAACGTTGACGGTTGATTTTATGTTCAGGCCTGTCACTTGTTCCTGAGGCTTGGGATTTTTTCGGTGGCTCCTGTGTTGGGTTGGTTGCCAGGAAAACGTCCAAAACAATCGTGTTTGCGTCACAGTGGATACCGGGAGAGCAAGACAGTGTCGTCAGAATCAGGCCGAACAGCTTCTGTTGGTAGAAAGCAGATTGCCACAGCCTCAGATAAATTTCTAGTCTTGACTCTGTCAGAAAGGCTGGACTTTACTGGTCCTATGTCTCTCCGATGCAGTGAAGAAGGAGAGAGCGAACGTAAAACATTTGTGTCACCACTAAAGTGCTTGGAAGGGAGGCGCGTCTTGTTCAATTGTACTCCATTGATGTGGAGTTCTGAGCTGTGCACTCGATGCTGAAAGTCAAAACTAGATTAGCAAGTTGAGAACCGTTGACTCACTGCAATCATAAAAGCCATTGAAGAGACGCTGTTTTGGCCCTCAAGCCCCAACTCGTTTTACAGCCATTAACGGACTTTGTTCAGTGGGTCGTTGTGTCAAACTCGAGAGTGAACAAGAGCTGGGGACTTTCCTTAGGTATTCAAGTTCCTCCCAGCAGGCTATGGTTTAGAATTTTTGTACTCAGGATGCAGACACACTGTGAAGAAGACTGTCTAATGCCTCAACACAGGCCACATGTCTGCAATTTCTGTGCATTTGTCCTTCCTCTCAGTTGAGATGTTCTGTCACCAACAGTCATCCCCGTCCGAGCAACTTCTGCCCAACAGGTTGGCCTGGTCCCCGCACAAAACAGTCCTTGTCAACCGGTGTGTTGCCTCAGTCCAAAGACCCCAAGCACCAGGACGTGCTGGATTTGCAAACAACTTCTCCCGCCGGGGCGCTGGCGCTTTGAGTGCTCCTCTGGGGGTGCTTGTCTCAAGTTTCCACTGCAGCATTAACATTTCAATTTGAACATATGTCCTCTCGATGAGGAGCGAGTTTTTGCACGACGCTAGTTTTGACGCAGGGACGGAACAGCCAGTGACAGAGCAACATTCTGTGAATAAACACCTGCGGCTGGTGTGTTGAATTATTCTGAAAGATTCTTAGAAAAGAAAAACACAAGAAAGAGTCTCTGGGTTCAAACTCTTCACGTTTGAGCGGGGATGTCTTGTGTTTGGTGATGATCCTTTGAACAGACACATTTTTTGGAACAAACGCGAGATTTTGAACGTGTTGCGCTGCTGGAGTGAGAGGCAACAGAAGTGCACTCCGCTCCGCTGATGCGAGATACGAGAGTCCACCGCTGCGGGACTCCCTCAGGTGATGAGTATCAGACACTAAAACCCCATTTAATCAACAGACGGAGGGGGTTTTACTGGTTCTGAAACTAATTTCCTGAATAATTAACCAAATGGGTGCTCAATGTCTTGTGTGTCCTGCACCAGATGAACCAGAACTGCAACATTCATCTCCTCATCCTCAGACTGGGGCTCAAGAATCTCTTCGGTCTTGCAAGTGTTTTGTTTGGCTGAGGCGTGAGATGTCAATTCGAGGCGTTTCACTCAACTCCAAACTTGCTGTTGAGAACAAAATGAAATTTGTGTGGAAATTTCCCAGATGGCTGTGCCGAAGGACATTGTTGGGCCTCAAAGCTTTCAAAGTGCGCACGGTCCAAGAATAGTTTCCCCACAGAAAGGAGGCTTTCTCTCAAATTGGTTGTGGACTTTCTGTTTGTGGTATTTTCGGAAAACTGCATTTCACCAACCTGTTGACGACACGTGCAACTGGGAACATGCAGTTCAAAGCGACTGCCAAGCTGCAACAACACGTAAGTGTTTGTGTCTGTGTCAACAAAATGACTGAAGATGAAGTTTATTCGACGACCTCATCATGTCTGAAAACTTGAAATTTAAAAGATGTTGAAACTTCAGATGACAGTGTGTGCCCACGAGAGAATGAACACAAGTGCTTGTTTTGACAGGAAGAGAAGTTTCACCCTCACGGTAGATCTATCGCTTGTGAATCAATCACAGTCACCAAACCACTCAGAGCTTATCCAATTTGTGAAGGAGAAAATTAAGAGAAATGGAATATCTTCCGAAAGGACAATTACACAGCAAATTTGTAGCCTGCTTGCGCGTGGGTATGAAGTTATAGAGAAGAGACGCGCATTTGTCATTGTCGAAGCTGCGCTACTTGCGTTTACACATTTTGCAGGTTCGAAAAAACAACACGGACATTCTCTCCCAATCCCAAAGCGTGCTTCACTCTGGACTTTGGAGTAAAACTGAATCAGCCATGCAGCTTCAGAAGCAGATTTACCGGTTGCATCGTGCACATCCTGCTTCAACTTGACAGTGGTGGGAAGAAGAAGTCCCGAACTGGACTTGCCACGTGCAAGTTTTCGTGCCCAATTGGAGATCTTGAGCGGACTTCGTGTGTCGCGTACCTGATTTATGTTGCAATGAGAATGTAATCTCTCATTTGTATGCACGGAGAAGTGAGTCTCCGGGGTAAGTTTACCGTACGCTCTTCGGTGGACGACTTTCTGGGAATGTGGAAGTGTCTTTCTGTTTGAACTTTGTCCGGTCACTGAGGAACTTGTCATCATCGAGCGCGGCTTCACCATTCAGACACACATCTGTTCTGAAACCATGACCCTCTGTTATCAAACTGAACCCTGCATCATGATGGCACTGGACAATCGGCCAGGCGCTATTTTACAAAGATTAACTGCGCCCAGCGCATTAGCTTCAGGGAACGTAATGACCTGCGCCCACAACACATGTTGACTTCATTTGAAAGGCAAATGAGTGTCAAGATAGAGGGGAACCACAGTGAGACCATTGTAATTTTCAGGCCGGGAGTGGACCCCTGTGGAATGTTGATGAATCGCATGAATTGAGGCTGTGGGCTGCAGCTGCAATCAAATCTCATAAGTACTGCCAACAGCTGTTGGCTCTGCACTTGCGCAACGCGTGAGACTTTTTGGAAAATTGCAAACAAGGCGCACAAGTGTTTCCGCATCATGCCATCTCAACTGGCTTTAAATTTTCTCTGTTTGGATGACGAATTTGTCAGCAGCCTCGACAACCACCATTCACCTGTCTTGTCACCAAACGACACCCGATCTCTTCAGCGCCATCCAGTCCAGCACAACATCTAACCACCCAACTCAATTTGCCATCTGTGTCGTTGTGGAGCATCGTGTTGCTCTTTTCATTGAAGTTATGATTCCTGGAGACTGTTTAATTTCCTGTCTTTTCTCCAGTCTCCGGCACCCAGGCGTGAGGGCCTCTGAGAAATAGTCACTTTTGATGCTCGAATCCTGTGTGAAAGTTGTGGCCAACACAAAATGGCTTGGTTGGAGGGAGCATTGTCATCCTGCTGGGCTTGCGCGTTGTTCTCCTGGGAACTTTAGAAATGATCTGGAGGAACCCCACTTTGTTAACCAGGATTTCCCCCCGTGCTTCTCGAACGAAACGCTTTGCTGATACGAACCATGGAAAAGGCAGACTGGAAGGTTTGCGTTAGGTTCACTTGCCGACACGACAACCATCCAAGACACCGCTGCATTTGGCAATGTGATTCCAAAAACACAAGTTCTTTGCAGAGCGTACAAAATTTGTCCTGGCCTCGTATCTGGCAATATCTCTGCAATATGTATCGCATTGACAGTTGGTGACAGATCGCGTTTCTCTTCTTCGCCGCATTTGAACAGATGTACTGTCACCTTCGTGTGTACGACAAGATGAAGAGCGCGTCTTATTTCCTGAAAATGCCTGCAGAAAGACGAGAAGAGCAAAATGATGATTTGTTTGCAACGTGTGTGTCCCTTTCACTCCAACCAGATCAAAACACAAAATGATGGACTCTTCCAACTTCAGCGCTGCTCAGCGTGCATCCTTGGCTTTGCCTCTGTTGGTCCAAGTCTTTGAGTTATGAGCCAAACCGTCCGTGCTCGTGGCAAGGCAATTTTCCCACAAGCCTAATCCCTCAAACCTATGACCTGTGGCAGGGACACGGAAGAAAACTATTGGTGTAAAGCCGCCCGTTGATGGCCTCGAAATATTCTTTGAGTTCCTGTTCAGTTGAGCCTGAGAAAAGCTCTAGAGTTCTGGTCTGGACTTGGGTTCGGGGTGATTCTCAATCCCTGTGTCATCAATCTGGCAAAATGCGTCACCAACCTGTGAAATTGCTCCGTCCACCTTCCTCTCTGCAGCGCAGGAAAGGTGAACAACACGGCAAGGCTAGAGAATCACACCCACCGTGTGACCTGTTCTTTTTTCGTTTGAACGACTTTTTTGTGAGTGCATAGCTCGCCACACATTCCAAGACGACAAAGCAGCCACACAGATTCATCTATATTCATATTTATGTGACAAACAAGATTGGTAAAATGCGAAAAGACCCATTCATCGGAAAACCGCGAAATGATGCAAAGGCAGGGAAAAGCTATACACATCCAGATTGAGATATCGATTGATCGTTAATCTGCATTTCGTGTATCATCGAGTAATGAGCCATTTGCAGGGAAATTTCATCCCGTGGTCAGGGGTCCGTGGAGCTTGTTATCACTGGGTGCACCAGGGACCAACTCAGATGGGCTCAGCTTCCTTTCACTCGGAATCACGTGAACTTGTGTTTATCAGTGTTTTCGTGTTCCTATCGCCAAATTTTTCGGACACTCGTGAACAACGGCGTAGCTTGATCTGGTTCAAATGATGGAAGTTGAAGCAGAGTGGGGTACTTGGACAATGACAACTGGATTTTGACAGCAAACTGCACCAACCACAATCGACGGGTTGAGCCAGGGGCAATAGGGTCCTGCCACATCCACCTTCGTGACCTCTGCAAGGGAAGGAGAGGACTTTGTTCTTGGCACTCAGGGCTTGAAGCCAACAATCCAACACAAACAGGGGCATTTCATTTTGAACATTAAAACAGAATACGTATCACAAGAAATGGGAGGTGGGACAAATTTAGCAAACCTCTTGCGAATAACCACAGCAAGGAAAGAAAGAGGAAGGAAGAGGCCCAAAGGAGGCATCCAAAACAACTAAACAAACTGTAAGCACTTCTTGGTTCTTCCTCCTTTGGAAAAAGCTTGAAAATTTAGACGGCGCCGTGAACGTGAATGACCCCGTTCAAACTTACCAAGTTTCTATACAGGTGGAACAGGTGTGTTCTTTGTGCACAGCAACAACAACTGTCTTTTTTGCCTGATTTGGTTGGGAGAAAACACGTGTAGTTGTGCCACTTTTTTGGGATCAATCGCATGACACATTTGATGTGGTTTCCAGGGAGCCTGAGCAGATGTCGCCAGGCATTGAATCTGCAGGTTTGTTGTTTGACATGTCTCCCTCGGGAAACCCGATTTTCCCCAACATCCCTAATTCCTCCCAGAGTGTGGCTGACAACTCAAACGCACACAATTTTGTTGAAAGGACAGGCATTGACAACAACGGTGATTGATTTCCTGTTTGGAAAAACACTTTCAAAATCTTCTGCACGACCTGCCCCTCCCACATGGGGAACGTTCGTCAAGAAGACCCACATGCGTGTCTTCACACACACACACACACACACACACACACGCACACACTCACACACACGCACACACATCACCACCACCACCAGAGACAGACAGACAGACAGACAGACAGACAGACAGACAGACAGACAGACAGACAGACAGACAGACCGTTGGCAGAAACAGTACGGATCAAACGTGGTGACCCTGTGTATTGTTGGGCCAAAACCTTCATCCAGAGGAGGACAAAAGCAGCTGAAGTGGCACAACGCGGGGATTTTTCCGTTGCAGGAGTTCCTCCCTCTTTGAACTGCAGCTTTTCTTGGAATGCTGCGTCTGCAGAGTCTGTAGGACAGTGCTCAAGTCACCGAAATTCAGTTTTCTTTCCACACACCCCCTGAATGTGCCCCTGCAGCACGATGAGCACAAGATTGTTGTCACCTGCCCGCTTGCAGTAGATCTACGGACAGCGCAGTGCAGTGTTGAATCATCCATCTCCTTCTATTTGCCCATTTCATTTCGTTCCCTTGGTTCCCTTTGACCCCCTCAAATTGACCTTTTGTTTGCAAACCATGTTTGTTGTGTTACCATCCACATTACCCTGTCCGAGGTTTGCCGAGAGATGTGTGATGTTTCTTCTACGACGCACTCACATGAGTTGAAATCTGTCGCGTTTGATGTTTTTCTTGCTTGCTTTTCACCCTCACGTTGTTGTTGTAGGTTCTCTCGGCTGCTTCAACAAATTTGGCGCTGAGGCTGAGGCTGTGATGCTGTCAGAATGGCGCGCAACAAGAAGCATGGCACGCACGCGCACCACGCCTTTCCCGATCGCAACTACGCCGAGCGCAACCACACGGGGGCGTACGTGCGTGGGAAACAGGTACTGTGGACACACGACACAGTTCAAAAAACAGAACTGACGAAGAGAGAAGCAAAGGAGAAATCGAAATTTCTTTCTTCTAAAAAGGAGAAATCGAATGTTCCTTTTTTTCCGAAAATCAAGAGGTGTGCAATTTTTTATTTTTCAATGTTCGCATGAAACGCTTGTGTGTTTGTTCGACTGAAGACCGATATGTCTCAAACCTGCAGGCGAAGACGACGATGGACGTGCACCGTGTGTTCCGCGAGTTCGCGAACGGCACGTCCATGCACGGCGTGCCGCGCATCATCAACGCGCGCTCAGTTGCCTCGCGCATCTTCTGGACCATCATCTGCATCGGCGCCTTCACCATGTTCTTCATAAACTGCGGCATCCTGCTCTCCCGCTTCTACCAATATCCCAAGAAGGTCAACGTGGAGATTATCCAAAGGCCGGTGCAGTTTCCTTGGGTGTCAGTGTGTAACTCAGGCCACATGGATCTGTTGACGACTGAGCGTCTCGATGCGCTGCTGAACGAGAGGAATTTTTCCGAGAACCCAAGGTTGGATGCTTTTACAGAGGAGTATGAGTTTTTCTGGGCTGATTCTGGGTTCATGTTTCAGCACTTTTTGGCTGTGCATGAAGAGTTGGGGTTTACTTTCACCCAGTCCAAGGAAACCATGTTTGAGGTTTACTCGCGGTTGGGATTGGCTGCGAACATTGGGACAGAGATAGCCTCGGACGCTGGAGTTCAGCTGGAAGATCTGGTTATCACTTGCAAATACATGTCCAAATACTGCAATGTCTCCACGTCAATGGAGAAAATCTTTGACCCTTACTATTTCAACTGCTTCACCTTCAACCCAGCCAAGTTGGTGACGTCGAACGCCAACCGCCTTCAGGGGGTTGAGTACGGGTTGTCTCTACTGCTGTTCACGGGAACTGCGGGGCAGATCAAGTTTACTTCCGGGCAGGACACTCTGTTGCCTGGGATGGAGGAAGCGGACATCGCGCTGGCGTCGGGGCGCAGCGCCCGAGTCGTGGTGCACGCTCCGGGCACGGCGCCCCACTTCACGGCCGCCGGCTACGACATCCCGCCGGGCTTCTCAGTCACCATTGGGGTGAAGGCCCGGGAGAACGTTCGCATATCCGAGCCGCACGGAAATTGCACTCAGGACACGGGGAATAGCACCTACAAGTACACGCTCGCCTATTGCCAAATCAACTGTCTACAGGACGCCATCATGAGCAACTGTGGCTGCGTGGACAACAAGATCTCAATCCCAGAGGATACAAGAGGGCTGCCATTCTGCCTCCAACTCCCTAAACTTCCGGAAATATGCTTTCTGGATTTCAGTGACAACTGCATGCAATTGGTGCGAGACTGGAGTGCAGCAATCAAATGCAGAAGGGAGGTTTACGCCAACATGACAGTCCATGACCCTGATTCCATTGACGCCTGCATGTGCCACCCACCGTGCAATGACATAGAGTACGACACCATTTACAGCCTCTCCACCATTCCTCCCGACACCGAGGAGCACACCGCTTTCTATTACAATGTCGTGGAATTTTTGGACAAACTGTCTCCGCGGAGAAGCGAGATCCTTCGTCAGCGCTATGGCGAGGGATACAAGGAGCACGTCACAAAGGAGTATGTGTCTCGCCTGAATGTGCACATAGCTGACAGCAATGTGATAAAAACAGTGGAACTGCCGGATTACGAGCCCATTCGTCTGGTTTCCGACATTGGGGGCCAGCTTGGCCTCTGGATAGGTGAGTAAACATTGCTTGGGCCGCAGTAACGGAGGACACCCATGCACACAGGTAATGAGGTCTTTGCTACACGAAGAGGACAAAAAGTGCGTCGCTGAATACCCGGCCAACGCAAAGGCGCCAGACTTCAGGTCCACAAGAGGCTCACTTGATCATATGTAGAGGTGCAAAATCGCTTGTGAACGGGACCGACACCCAATTGAGGTTTGAGGTTGTTGCAAATTTTGAAGTGTGTGCGCGTGGTTACGCATTCATGTTTTCTTTGTGTGTAATTTGTTCGAATTTTTTTTACAATTCAATTGTTGTGAGGTCGATCTTGGATCAATGGCAAGCAGCTGATGGAGTGCAGGAATAAATGATTAATGAGTCTTCACGAGCACCGCACGAGTTTCAGTGCTTCTCTCCTCGGTAGACAAAAACGCCTGAACAATGGTGAATTCCAGATGGGTGTCTTGGGTGTCGTTTTGGTCCCTGTAAACATACAGGAACGCGGGAACATTGCACACAGCAATTTTCCAAAACATTTCTGATGTTTCGCTGTGTGAGTGTGCATGGGCCTCTTCTCAGCCACCATTTAGCGAAAATCTGAACAAGGATTGTACGTACGTAACACAAGCTATGCAACCCATAAAAATGCGCTTCGTTGTGGCCGCATCATTCGTGTCGTGGTGTAAAACAATCTGTCAACCGAAAGAAGATACGTCATCGGTTCTCAGATGCACCGCTAAGAAAGCCCCGCGGTGTTGCGAATCCTCGGGGTCCAGGGTCTCGGCCTCGAACTCTATTCTCCATCCAGTGTTCCAAACCAATTGCAGGAATCTCGGTGATGACCTTGTTCGAGGTCCTCCAGCTGATCGCTGACGTCTGTCGTTTTCTCGCGACGCACGGCCACGCGACGCGGGCGCACGCGAGGGCGCGAGCGAGGGCGCAGCACGGCGGCGACCCGCGCGGGCGACTCTTCTACCACGAGGGGCGGCGGGGTGCGCCGACGGACCGCGTGGGAGACCGCAACAGGGACAGAGACATTGAAATGAACTACGAGGTAGACAAACTGACAGCCGTATGACGTTTACTGCCACCTTCTAGCAGCTGGGTTTGAACATGTGTGACAGAAATCCACAGAATCGCAAAGTTATGATTCTGCGAATGGTTGCTTGTAGAGAGAGAGAATAGGCAGAAGAACGCAGGAACTTCAGAATTCCATGATCAATTTGAAATGTTGGGTCTGAGCGAAATAATTCATCACTTGTATCTTGCATAAGGTTTGAATCTAATGTTGCTTTGTGAGACACCCTTTCCCCTCGAAAGTTCTTGAAATTCAAAGGCCAGAAAAAATGAACTGTTTCAGGTCACAAAAAAACCTCAGACGTTCTTCAATGTTTCAGTTGTGTCTTTTTCTTGATGCTAATTCTGAACAACAAAACAGATTTCGCTCGAGAATTTGTCCAGGGTCTCTTACGTTTCATCCCACTTAGAAAACAGAAACGCTCGCCATTGCTTTCGTAGGAGATTGGCTTGGAAGGAGAGAGATTAACAGCATCCATACAGTCACTGTTCGAATCCATCTGTCTAGTTGGTGCGTAGCTGGAGAATTTTTAATCCAAAGACAATTTATATCAACAAACAATTATATCACAGAGTCTTCCTCACTTGTACTGGAAAAGGTCGTTTCACACGGGAGTCCAGGTGTTGCTTGAATGAAAGAAGGCAAAGTGGTTTGTTGTTGTCCAGGCAGAAAAGCCGTGATGACTAAATGACGTGGTGTCACTTTTCAATGAGCAGCAGCAGATTTCTGTGTTCGTTTCCACGTCTCACGGAGAAAACTTCACTGCAGGCGGCTCAGTCTCCCTTTTGGCTCTTTCACGTTGGTGCACGCATCGCATGACAGCCAGAAGGAGCCAGAAGCGGAACATTGTGCTCAAAACCTTCCACACAGAGGCAAAATTTTCTCTCGAGTGCTACAAGGCAGAATTCGTTGCTGTCTCACGGAAGACAGGATTCTGCTCTCCGCTCTGAGCTCTTCTTGTGTTTGTTCGCAACAAGATTGGTGGGAATGTGCACGAGAACCACGCTTTGAACTTTCCATCCAAAGACAAATTTCGAACACAAGCTGGCAGGTTTAAGCGTTTGACAACAAGCATCACGGGATCCTGTGTGAAATGGGCTCCAACAAAGCTAAAATACTCACACTTTTCAAACCTCACCCTTGCTGTTGTGAGTGTGCACAAACATGCATCAAAGGAATTCGACTGGCAAAGATAAGCTTTCGGATCAAATTCCAGGTGTTTTGCAGTGTAAAATGTGATATTGTTCCCGAAGATATCCATGCAGAAGCGAACTTTGTTCAATGAAAAACAAAACACCGCTGCCAACATTCAGTTTTTTGCCGAGGCTAAACCAGGAATTCTGACTGCAAGATTTGCAAATTATGTGGATGCGGAATAAGACTTGTCTCTGATGTTTTCAGTGTATTTCAAAACCGGGAGGGGACAACGCCTCTTTCTGCATCTCAGTCTCACTTCAGTTCTGAGTTTGGGCCTTTTCTTGGGTACCACCAACTCAGCTGACTTCCCCCCAGGTACAACCCTCTGTTTGGCTCTCTTTCCCCTTCTCACAAGATGGGCTTGCCTCAGTGGGCGTCGGAGCTTGTCAAAAACTTGACCTGAATGAGGATCATCTTGAAACTGGTCAAACTACAAAATATGAGTCACGAAGTTTTACCTTTCATTTGTGTCTTTCTTGTGTCATATTGCCTCACCAAAGACACACTTTTAGGTGATTTGAGGTGGGTTGCACGATTTGGGCTGATGAGCCAAATCGGTGCGAGCCAAATCGAAGCACCTATAGGCAGCGTCTTCCAAAAGTATGTCAGCAACACTTTTATGGTCAAGATGAGAATTGATTTGGGATCTTAAGGACTCTTTTGGTTCATTTTGGGTTGGGGATAATGCGTGAGGAAGGAATTTGCTAAATTTGAATTTTTGGGTTTCTGAGGTCAAAAAGGTCAAATTTGGAAGTGCAGAAAAAATGGGGTGTGGATGTATAAATGTCTCTGTATCTCAGAAGGTACAAATATTTG